>OGYK01002786.1_pt1 | contig 10911 bp, 9 predicted proteins | sample 1576501 | NCBI WGS metagenome assembly OGYK01 (sample SAMEA3541530, study PRJEB24748) | human gut metagenome | biome: human gut; feature: human-associated habitat; material: faeces | place: China | collected 2012
CCGGAGCGGTGCTTAAGCCGCAAGGCGGGAATTGTGCGGTGTTGCCTTGGATATACCCAGGAATGATTAAGCCCCCGTTCCCGTACATATACTAGGGTGTGGCGGAATAAATCGCTGCAAGCTGGATGGGGAAGGGGGTTTTTGGATTGAAAGAAGAAGCGGCACTGGCCCGTACGGTCATCAAAAAGCGGCTGGCCGGGCAGCCGGCACCGGATATCTGGTTTTTGATCATTTTGATGCTGCTGGTGTGCTATGGTTTGGTGATGCTGTTTTCAGCCGGGTATGCGGTGGCGCTGTACCGGCGCGGGGATGCTTATACCTACATCCGCCCCCAGCTGTTGTTTGCGGCGTTTGGTGCGGCGGCCATGTACGCGGCCAGTCTGGTGGATTACCACATCTGGCACAAACTGGCGTGGCCAATCATGGGGGTATCGCTGGCGTTGCTGGCAATCGTGCTGTTCATGCCGGAATATAACGGCTGCAAGCGGTGGATCGTGCTGCCGGGGCTGGGCACCTTGCAGCCCAGCGAGATCGCCAAGTTTGCGGTAGTGCTGGTGTTTGCCCACATCATCTCCCTCAACCATGATAGGATGCAGACCTTTGCAACCGGGGTGCTGCCCTTTATGGTTATCCTGGGGGCGGTTACGGTGCTGATGCTGCTGGAGCCGCATCTGTCCGGCACGCTACTGATTTTGGGCATCGGCGCGGTGCTGATGTTTGTGGGCGGCACGGGCTTAAAGTGGTTTGCCCTGGCAGGCATTGCCGGGGCCGGGGCCATTGCGGCGGCGGTGGTGCTGCTGCCGGAGCTGGTGCCCTATGCCATGGGGCGGCTGTCCTCCTGGCGGGACCCCTTTGCCGATCCGCTGGGCGAAGGCCACCAGACCATCCAAAGCCTGTACGCCATTGCATCTGGCGGCGCGGCCGGGCTGGGGCTGGGCAACAGCCGCCAGAAATACCTCTATGTGCCGGAACCGCAGAACGACTTTATCTTTTCGATTCTGTGTGAAGAACTTGGCTTTGTGGGCGCGGCTCTGACGGTGGTGCTGTTCCTGCTGCTGTTTTTGCGCGGCATGTCCATTGCAGTGCGCGCGCGGGATAAATTCGGTGCGCTGCTGGCCGTTGGCTTTGTGGTGCAGGTGGTGCTGCAGGCGGTGCTGAACATTGCCGTTGTTACCAACACCATCCCCAACACCGGCATCAGCCTGCCGTTTTTTTCTTCTGGCGGTACCAGTTTGATGATGCTGCTGGGCGAAATGGGCATTGTGCTCTCCGTTTCGCGCCAGGCGGATGCCCGGTAACGGGAATGTGCAAAATTTTGTGATGGGGATTTCACAACTTTCGGAAGTTCTGCGCTATTGAAACTGGCGGAATAATACGGTATAATAACCAAAAAAGATTTGTAACTTTTTTGCAATCTTCCCAAAAGAAAAGGAATGTTATGCAGGAAATCAAAACAAACCCAACGGTGCGGCACACCACGCCCCTGCAGCTGCTGGCGGCGTTTGCAGCCACGGTGGCAGTGCTGTTTGTGCTGCTGCTGGGGGCGTGCGCGCTGCCGGCCCAGCCGGTGCTGGAACATGTGTATGATTCAGCCCAAACCATCCAGCAGGAGGGGCTTTACCCTGAATATTTCGGCTTTAAGCTGTTCCAGATGGATAACTATACCGATACCATCATGCTGTTTGAAGCGGCCGCCATGGGCGAGCAGGATCCCTTGACCGCCATGATGACCGCAACGGCCTATAACGTGGATAACTTTGAAACGATGGCCGGTGACCTTGCTGTCTATTGCGAGCGCACCATTCCGCTGGCCACCGGTGCCCAAAAGACAGTGCAGCTGGTGCCGTTCTCCTATGCGCGGTACTGGCACGGCTACCTGATCTGGCTGCGGCCGCTGCTCTGCGTTATGTCCATCACCGGTGTGCGCGTGGTGCAGTATTTGGTGCTGTTTGCGCTGCTGGCGGTTATTTTGTGGCAGCTGCGGCGGCAGTGTGGGCTGCGGGCCATGGTGTGGTTTGCCGTCAGCCAGCTGGCGGTTACCGTGTTCTGGGTGCCGCATCAGGTGCAGTATTTTACCACTTTCTGTATTGCGTATGCGGGCTGCGCGTGGGTGCTGGCCAGGCCGCGCCGCGCCGGGCAGCTGAGCATTGCCCTGGTGGTGCTGGGTACCTGTACGGCGTTCTGTGATTTGCTGGTCACCCCCATCATCACGCTGGGGCTGCCGGTGGCGGTGTGGCTGTGCTGCCTGCCGCAGCGGGCGGCATCCGGTGCCAGGCAGTGTCTGCCGGTCATCGGCGGCAGCTTGTGCTGGGGGGCAGGCTATGCCATGTGCTGGGGCCTGAAATGGGTGCTGGCCACCCTGATTACCGGGCAGGATATCATCGGCGATGCCATCCACCAGGCCGGGGTGCGCACCACGGCGGATACCTGGCACGGCATGGAGCTGAGCTGGGGGAACATCTTCCGCTTTGTGGGGGATACATTAAGCCGGCGCGGGCTGTTGTGGCCGGTGGTGCTGGTGGTTATTTTGTGCATTGCGGCGTTTTTGCTTTGCCTGCGCAATAAGGAAGCTTTGCTGCGCGCGCTGCCCATTGGCCTTACCGCCCTGATGGCACCGGTGTGGCTGGCGCTGCTGCGCACCCATTCCATCCAGCACGGGTGGTTTACCTGGCGCAGTTTAACGGTCAGCATTTTTGCGGGGCTGGCTTTTCTCTATTATTCCTGTGGGATACGGGCGGGCCTGCGGCGTTTGCGCGGCCAAAAACAACAAGGGTGAAAGTAGTTATGAAGGACGAAGAAAACAAGATGCAGTCTGCTGCCCCGGAGCAGCAGGCCCAGCCGGAGCAGACGCAACCGGAAAGCGAACCGGCCGCGGATGCGGCCCAGCCGGGAACTGAAAACGAACCCAAGGCGGAACCCACAGCACCGGAAACGCCGGACAAAAAGAAACGTCCCCTGTGGCTGAAACTGCTGGCGGTGTTTGCTGCGGCGCTGGCGGTGCTGGTGCTGCTGGCGGTGCTGTACATTAACGGCAAGTTGGATCTGATTCATTACGATGACGGCACGGTGGAAAGCGTTGGCACCGTTGATGCCGAGGAGGACCAGGACCTGGATACCACCGGCCTGACCCAGGCCACAAATGACGAAATGGAGATGCCGGAGGGCAGCCCCTTTGCGGACGAAGATGTGCTGAACATCTTGTTGATCAGCACTGATGAACGCACCGATGCCGTGAACGACTGGGATGCGTTTACCCATCTGAACGAGCTGGACGGAACAAAAGCCACCACGGAGTTCAGCTCCGATGCCCGCGCGGACAGTTTAATTCTGTGCTCCCTGAACATCAAGGACGATACCATCAAACTGGTTTCCATTGAGCGCGCCACCGGTGTGCCGATTCTGCTGGATGGGTACGAGGGCCAGTACGACTGGATCACCCACACCTTCCGTTACGGCGGTGCCCGCCTGACGATGGATACGGTGGAAGACTGCTTCAACGTGCAGGTGGACCACTATGTGCGGTTCAATTTTAACTCCTTTGTTCAGATTGTGGATGCCGTGGGCGGCATCGACCTGAACCTGACTGAGGACGAAGCCAAGGCGCTGAACTGGGAGGTTCCCTCCAACTCGATGCTGATCGTCAACAAGGTGGAACCAGGCTGGAACCACTTTGACGGCTATACCGCATTGCAGTATGCCCGCCTGCGCGCCATTGATGATGACTGGCACCGCGTGGCCCGCCAGCGCACCGTCATCCAGGCGGTGCTGGACCAGATCAAGAGCGCTTCGGTCACCGAGCTGAACGACCTGCTGGACGCCGCCCTGCCGGTGGTGCAGACCAACTTTACAAAAACTGAGATCGCTGCCTTGATGGTGCAGCTGCCGGGCTTTTTGGGCGTGACAGCAGACCAGATGACCCTGCCGGTGCAGGGCACCTATGGCGTGCGCAACGGCATGGATGACCGCCCCATGATGGATCCTGATTGGGCTGCCAACATTGCGGTTTTGCAGAACTTTTTGTATACTGATATGACGGCAGAGAAAGCCATTGCCGCCGGTACCGCTACCCCGGAAACGGCTGACGGTGAGGAAACCGCTGTGCCCGAAACCGTGAAAGTGCAGAGCAAAAAGAATGACACCGTCCACACCTACCTGAAAGACAACACGACACCCATTTACTGGGATTACCCGCTGGAAGATGCCGATTTTGGTAATGCGGATTACCGCGTGTTTCTGGCCGGAGAAACCCGCGGACAGCCGCAGAACACTGCCATGCGCAAGGCGCTGTTCCAGTACCTGCACGAACAGCAGGGGGTGAATGTTCAGCTGGTGGAAACCGGCGTGGGCGAAACCCAGGTGCTGGAGCAGTACCTGCGCACGGGCGATGAAAACTGGCTGAACCACTACCTGAAGCTGCAGGGCAGCTGTGCGGATGCGGAAGCCGAATACTGGCGCTGGCTGTACCAGTATAACCGCCAGCAGGGCGGCACTATCCATGTGGCAGGGCTGGGCACCGAGCGCAATACCGTAGTTTCGATGTATGGCCTGCTGGCTTTGGCAGATACGGAGATCGAACCGGCAGAGAGCATTGCGGACTTTGTGCAGGCCCTGCGGGATGAGGATATGACGACTGCCCTGCAGCTGTTCAAGACCGCTATGGAGGAACAGCCCGATGCGATGGCAGACTATTTTGGCGATGCCTATGCCCAGGTACAGCAGCTGTATGCCAACCTGCAGGTGAACACAACCTATAAGGGCAGGCTGGACCGCGACGACCTTGCCATGATGGACAACATGAACTTTGTGCTGCGCCAGTACCCGGACGATAAATTCTTTGGCCAGCTGAGCAACGGCCATGTGACCCAGAGTGCCTGGAAGGACGGCAATTATATTGCCAACTACAGCCGCTTCGGCATGCTGCTGAACGGCGAAGGCTCCCCCGTGCAGGGCGAAGTCTGCTCCATGCTGACGATCTATACCCAGCGCGGCAGCAGCGGCCTGCTGGGCGATGATGCCGAGAACGACTATTACGACCTGACCGCGCTGGCGGAAGCTGCGGGCAAAGAATTTATTGCCACAGGGGCGGATTTGCTCCTGGCGCTGGACAATGAGGACACCCCTTACACCGAGCAGAACGGCCTGATCAAGCCCGAAGTGCAGGCCGAAGAAAAGCCGCTTATGGATTATTGCCAAAAACTGATTGTACTTTTTGACACAGAAAATTAAAATTCCCCGTTGACAAGGCCGCGTCTTTGTGCTATAAATACTTTAAACCAATGAAGCGAAAGTAAAACCACAGGCGCACGCACAGAGAACCCCCGATGCTGGGAACGGGGTGGTAAGCGGAGTGGATAAATGGTTCGCCGAGGGCAAGGGGAAAAGCTGGGCTGAGTATCCGTTGACGGAAGCCTCCGTTACAGGGCAGGGGAATGTTAGTTCTCCGCAGAGCGGCTGTGCAGTTTATGGCACAGCAAGCAAGGTGGCACCACAGATTATTTGATTGATCTGCCCTTGCACAGAAAGCTATTTCTGTGCAAGGGCTTTTTGTTATACCCGGCACAGACCACAAACAGGAGTAACACCATGAAAAAGCAAAGCATTACCACCATGCGGGAGCGATGGCGCCGGGCAAACTGATTGCCCGCCCCGGCACTGCCGGGAACAAACCGCCGATACACCTTAAATGTGAATGATAAAAAGGAGCTTTTACCATGAAAAAGTTTGTTGCTGTTCTGTCCGCCGCCGCTATGCTCGCCACCCTCGCCGCCTGCGGTTCCACCGCCACCACCACTTCTACCGCTGCCGCAGATGATACCGCAAAGTCTTACAAAATTGCGGTGGTCCAACAGCTGGACCACGCCAGCCTGGATGAGATCCGTACCGCTGTGGAAGCAGAGCTGGACGCCAAAGCCACCGAAAAGGGCATTACCATTGAGTACAAAGATTTTAACGGCCAGAACGACGCTACCACGCTGAACCAGATCGGCACCCAGGTGGTTTCCGATGGATATGATGCGGTGGTGCCCATTGCCACCCTGGCAGCCCAGTGCATGGCCAATGCCTGCGCCGAAGATCAGATTCCTGTTGTGTACGCCGCCATCAGCGACCCTGCCGCTGCAGACCTCACCGGCCTGGATTATGTCACCGGTACTTCTGACGCGCTGAACACCCAGTTCATCCTGGATATGATGCTGGCAATCAACCCAGATGTCAAGACTGTTGGCTTGCTGTACTCCAATTCCGAAGCCAATTCCACCACCCCCATTGCCGAAGCAAAGGCTTACCTGGATGAAAAGGGCATTGCTTATGTGGAAGGCACCGGCAACACCAACGATGAAATCATGAGCGCCGCCGCCAATATGGTGGGCAAGGCTGACGCTGTGTTTGCCCCGACCGATAACGTGGTTATGGCCGCCGCAGCTGCTGTTTCCGAGACGCTGACTGAAGCGGGTATCCCGTTCTACACCGGTGCCGACAGCTTTGTTACCGCCGGTGCCTTTGCAACCTGCGGAGTCAACTATACCGAACTTGGCACCTACACCGCTGATATGGTGCTGGATATCCTGGAAAGCGGCAACGTTCCTGAATACCATGTAATGGATGGCGGCATCATCACCGTCAACACCGAAACTGCCGCCGCTCTGGGCATTGATTACGCCGCTTTCAGCGATATGGCCAGCCAGGTTGTGGAAGTTACCACCCAGCAGTAAGAACCTAAAAGAATAAAGAAGAATGAAAAAGAATAATGCAGGTGTGGTGCCAGCAGTACCACAATAAAAACAGGAATGCAGCTCCGGCGAGAGAAAAATCCCGCCGGGGCTGCATACCTGATTAAAAAAAGCGCCGTGGGTGGCACACTGCAATGATTCATTATTCTTTATTACTTATTATTTTTACATGCAAAGGAGCAACGCTTATGTTTACCCTTGCCATTGTGCAAAGCGCATTGGAGCTGGGCTTTATTTACGCCCTTGTGGCCATGGCACTGTTTTTGAGCTTCCGTGTGCTGAATATTGCCGATATGACCACCGATGGCGCGTTCACCCTTGGCTGTGCCGTGTCGGCTACCGCCGCAGTGGCGGGGCATCCGTTCCTTGGTTTTGTGCTGGCCATGCTGGCCGGTGCCTGCGCCGGGTTTGTCACCGCGTTCCTGCAAACCCACCTGGGCGTGCCGTCCATTTTGGCGGGTATTATTACCAATACCGGGCTTTACACCGTAAACCTTGCCATCATGGGCTTTTCTTCCAACGTTCCCATGCTGAAAACTGAGACAGTGTTCACTATGGCCCGCGCCCTGTTTGGCGAAAAATCTCCCTATAAACTCATTGTTGCCGTCACGGTCACAGTCGTGGCCTGTGCGCTGCTGATTTTATTCCTTGGCACCCGGCTTGGTCTTTCCATCCGCGCTACCGGCGATAACCCGGATATGGTGCGCGCTTCCTCCATCAACACGGCGTTCACCATCACGGTGGGCCTTTGCGTTTCCAACGCCATGACCTCGCTTTCCGGCGCGGTTCTGGCTCAGTACCAGAAATCCGCCGATATCAACCTGGGCACTGGCATGGTGGTCATCGGTCTGGCTTCGCTGATTATTGGCGAAACGCTGTTTGGCCGCGGCGGTATGTGGGTCAAAGCGGCTGCGGCTGTGGCGGGCAGCGTGATCTACCGCTTTATCATTGCGTTGGCCCTGCGTGCCAATGTTCCCAGCGAGTGCCTGAAGCTGATTTCTGCCGTCATTGTGGCGCTGGCCATTGCGGCCCCGGCCCTGAAAAAGAACCTTGCGCTGCGCCGCCGCCGTGCCGTCAGCCAGAAAGGGGGCAAGACCCATGCTTGATCTGAACCATGTCAGTATGACCTTTAACCCCGGTACGGTGAACGAGAAAAAAGCGCTGACCGATATCAATCTGCATATGGAAAGCGGCGAGTTCGCTACCATTGTGGGTTCCAACGGCGCGGGCAAATCCACCTTGTTCAATGCCATTGCAGGCAGCTTTATTCCGGATACCGGCAGCATTCTGCTGGATGGGGTGGATATGACCTTCCAGCCGGATTTCCGCCGCTCCAAGGCGATTGGCCGCCTGTTCCAGGACCCGCTCAAAGGCACTGCCCCCAACATGACCATTGAGGAAAATCTGGCCCTGGCCTATCTGCGAGCTTCCACCCATACTTCGCCGTTTTCCCGCATTACCAAGGCGGACCGCGAACTGTTTACCGATCGGCTGGTCCAGCTGGGCTTGGGGCTGGAGAACAGGATGAAACAGCCGGTCGGTCTGCTTTCCGGCGGCCAGCGCCAGGCGCTGACCCTATTGATGGCCACCCTGGTTACCCCCAAATTGCTGTTGCTGGACGAGCACACTGCGGCCCTGGACCCCGCCACCGCAGATAAGGTGCTGGAGCTGACCAAGAAAATTGTGGCCGAAAACCACATCACCTGCCTGATGATTACCCACAACATGCACGCCGCCCTGGAATTGGGCAACCGCACGCTGATGATGGATTCCGGCCACATTGTGCTGGATATCAGCGGGGAAGAACGCGCCAACACCACGGTGGACGGCCTGCTGGATCAGTTCGCCAAAAATGTGGGTCGCCGGTTGGATAATGACCGCATCCTGTTGAGCAGGCAGGAAGAGACGGCCCAGTAAAATAATAACAAAAAGCAGCCCCCGCGGAGGCTGCTTTTGTCATATACAATCAGGGCAACACCGCACAATTCCCGCCTTGCGGCTTAAGCACCGCTCCGGCGGCTGCGGCACGGCATCTGCGTTGCCAAAATGCTCGATAATGTCGGGTTGCGGTACCCGCATCGTGCTTCGGGGGCAAAAGCCCCTCGCACTCTGCGACCGCTGCCCCTGCTTCGGTTCGCTGTTTCCGCCACTGGCGGCGCTCACCTTTGCAGCATCCAGTATTATCTGCGCTTTTGGCTTGGCATCTGCCGCACCTCGCTCGCCGTATCGGCACTTAGAATTATGCGGTATTGCCTTAAAAATAAACCCGGCCCGGTGCAAGATGCGCACGGGGCCGGGTTGTGTTTGTGAGCTGATAATAAAATGAAATTCAATTTTTCGGTTTGGCGGCGGCGCGCAGGGCGTTTACTTCTTCTGCGGTCAGCTCCCGCCACTGGCCGGGAACAAGGGCAGCATCCAGCGCAACGGGGCCGATGACTTCCCGGTGCAGGGCGTTCACCCCGGCGTCAAACACGCCGAACATCCGCTTGATCTGGTGGTAGACCCCCTGGTGCAGCGTGACCCGCACCACACAGGGGTCAGCTCCGGCGGGCTTCACCTCGGCAGGGGCCAGCGTCTGGCCGTCTGCCAATGTGACCCCGGCGGCAAAGCCGACCCGCATCGCGTTGGTCAGCGGGGTATCCAGCGTAACAAGGTACTGCTTGGGCACATGGCGGCCCGGCGCAAGGATGTCATGCGCCAGCGTGCCGTCATCCGTCAGCAGCACAAAGCCAGTGCTGGTTTTGTCCAGCCGCCCGGCGGGAAATAACTGTCGGCGGGGGAACGCATCTTTTACCAGATCCACCACGGTGGTATCGCGTTTGTCCTGCGCGGCGCTCACAACGCCCTCCGGTTTGTTCAGCATCAGGTAAACGTATTTCTGGTAAGCCCCGGCCAACAGTCTGCCGTCCACGGCAACCTCGGCAGTGGCTTCCTCGATCTGAGTATCAGCCTTTTTGGTCAGCACGCCGTTCACCGTCACGCGGCCCTTGGCGGCCAGCTTACGGCTTTCCCCGCGGGGGATACCCAGCCGCTCGGACAGGTATTTATCCAGCCGCATCATCAGGCGTTCTCCGCGGTGATGGCGGCGGTTTTGCCGCGGGTTACTTTAACAAGGTCTGCCGGGGCGCATTCGATCTGGGTGCCGATCCGCCCGCCGGAAACCAGGATGGTGGGCTGGGCCAGGCAGCTTTCGTCAAACACGGTGGCAAACTGCTTTTTCATGCCAACGGGACTGCACCCGCCGCGGATGTAGCCGGTTACCTTGTTGATGTCTGCCACATGAATCATGGCAACGCTTTTCACGCCCACGCTCTTGGCGGCTTTCTTCAGATCCAGTTCCGCCAGAACAGGCACAACAAACACGTAATAGTTGCGGTCTGCCCCCTGGGTGACAAGGGTCTTAAACACCTTGGCAGGGTCCTGGCCGGTAAGCTGCGCCACATGGGCACCGTCCACAGCCTGGCCTTCCTCGTGGGGATATTCGTGCGATGTATAATTCACCTTGGCACGCTCCAGCATGCGCATGGCGTTGGTTTTTGCTTCTTTACCCATGGTAAAAATACCTCTTTCTCTGTATGTGCCGGAAAATACGGTGCTCCGATTATTTTACGGAACACGTTGCAAATACAGCCTTATTATACGCCGCGGGCGAAATAATGTCAAAACAGGGGTTGACCTTAGCACTTTAACGTGCTAAACTGTACAGCGTTAAAGGATAAAAGAATTACCGTAAAGCGGATAAGAAATAGAGGAGAATATGTCATGATCATCGTATTAAAACAGCATGCCCCGGATGAAAAGGTCAAAGCTTTCTGCAACGAACTGCAGACGATGGGGTACCAGATCAACGATTCTATGGGCAGCGATACCCACATTCTGGGCCTGATTGGTGATACCAAGGCGCTGAGCGAAAGCTGGGTGCTGGCAAACCCGGTGGTGGAAACCTGCCGCCGTGTTTCGGAGCCTTACAAAAAGGCAAACCGCAAGTTCCACCCGGACGATACCGTGGTGGAAGTGGGTGATAAGAAAATCAAGGTTGGCGGCGGCCATTTTGCCGTGATGGCGGGTCCCTGCAGCGTGGAAAGCAAGGAGCAGATCACCTTTGTGGCGCAGCGTGTGCAGGCCGCGGCAAACCATTCCTTCGGATGGTGATTGGATTGACAGCTATGATTTGTATGGCGGT
>OGYK01002790.1_pt1 | contig 10904 bp, 9 predicted proteins | sample 1576501 | NCBI WGS metagenome assembly OGYK01 (sample SAMEA3541530, study PRJEB24748) | human gut metagenome | biome: human gut; feature: human-associated habitat; material: faeces | place: China | collected 2012
ATATTAGGTTCGGAGACTCTATCAGCGGTTGCTGGAGACGCCGCCTGCGGTAGCAGTCTGAGTATCACCAGTCTCAAACATCGGGATGATGCTGTAGGTAACACGAACGACAGGAGTGCAGCCAGCGTCGTTGACGTTGGAACCAGCAATCTTGGCGGTGGTAATCAGCGGCAGGGCCGGAGCATCGTCATGCTTGACAGCATCGGTGCCAGCGCCATCCTGAGCAACTTTGGCCTTTTCAGCACCAGCGATGAACCAGCCGTTCTCGGTGATGTCCAGAGGAGCGGAGCAGGTGGACAGGTCGATGGCAGAAGCGTTGTACATTGCAGAAGCAGGAGCAATGCTCATAGCGATTTCGCCGCGCTTCAAGGCGCTGGTGCTCATAGGCACAACACGCCAGGTTGCGGGTTCAGCCTGCAGCTCAGAAACCTTGATGGCCAGACCTTCACGCTTGGAGTTGTCGGTCTTGCTGTCGCCAACGGCGAAAGCCTTGCCGAAGTTGCACTGAGTATCGCCATCACCGATGATGAAGTCCTGAGACAGCTGATGGTTCTGGTCGATAGCCTTCACAGTCTGGCGCAGCTCGTCACCGGTCAGAGTACCAGCGGCCTTGAAGTCCCACTCGCCATCGATGTAGATGACGTAGCACTCACCGGAAGCGTTGATATGCTCATCAGCCAGGGTCTTGTAGATAGCAGGCTGCTGCCAACCCTGAGTGGTGGAGGGGTCGCTGTACCAGTAGGTATAGGTCTTGGTTTCGGCATCGTAAGCGATGGAGAACAGCTCGTCGTTGGAGTGGTCGGCATCGTAGATGCGGCTGTAATGGGTAACCTTCACGATATCGGCAATGTAGGTGCGGCTGTTCTTGTCGATGGTGGAGTAGTTACGCAGCTGGTAAGCATCCTTGGTCGGGGTAACAACGTTGCCGGTGGAACGGAAACCGTACATGCAGACGTACAGAGGAACAGTAGCCTTCATGTTGACATGGTTCACGGTAGCAACGGTGATATCGTACTCAACGCGGCCGTCATCGGTCTTCACGCCAGGATGCTCTTCCTCGGTCGGAGGAGTCTCGGGAGGAATCTCGGTGTCGTTGTCCAGGTAGATGTAGAACTGGGTGGACATCGTCGGGTCTTCGTTGGTGGCGGTGTCGGTGCCCTCAGCCTTGGTATCGTCAGAAACCTTAGCTTCATCAGCAGTGCCGTGGTTCCAGTTCACGCCACCCTGAGTCTGCTGGCAGTCAGAAATCTTGACGTAATGCATCTGGAAGGTGCCATCAGCCTTTTTGGTGGTATAAACGCCGTACTCTTCGCCATCGTTATACTGGCTGCCTGCAATATAAGCGGCAGGAACTGCAGTGTAGCCTTCGGCATCCTGGTCGGCGTAGACAACGGAACCGTCGTCGTTCACCTTGTAGAAGGATTTGGCGCCGATGCGGTAAACGGGAGTGCTGTGCAGCATGGTCTCGTTGTTGGGATGGTTGGCAATAGCAGTATTGTCAACGGGCTGTTTGGTGTCTTCCATTGCGTAAGCGGTGATAGGAGCCATGCAGCTGGCGGCCATTGCCATACCCATCACAGCGCTTGCAACGCGCTTGTAACATTTCATTGGGGTAATCTCCTTTCAAATAGTGGATTCGAACTAAGCTTTCTCCTTTGACTCCTGCCGTTCCTGCATACGCCAGGTCAAAAGTCAAGCCCTGCATATCCGCGTCCTCTCGACGCTGACTGCATCAAAACACGATGTACTTGGCAGCAATGAGGGATTCATCGCTTCCCTCGCCTGACCATTCTTGCAACACCGCAAGGCCCGTCAGTCTACCATGTGATGACTTGATGACGCAGATATGCACCATGAGTTCGCCCTTATCAGGGAGCTCTGGGGCTTACTGCTCTGAGCCACTGATTTTATTATCTGCGACTCGCACACCCACGCAAGCACAAACATCACGTTTTTTTCGCATTTTTTTCACTTTTTTTAAAATTTTTCTTGCCTTCGCGTTTTTTACCATATATTTGATGGCTTTACCACCTTTTGTCATAGTCAATTCATAAATATATGGTATAATTTTCTCATAAAAAGTCGGAGGGAAATGATGGTTGCAGAGAAAAGGATTTACAGCACCATGGCATTGCAAAACTGCTATCGTGCATTGCGTTCCGCTCGCTGGAGTGTGAGACGTAAAGACGAGCATATGACCCGCTGCTGTGAAGTGCGTGAGCTGTATGCCAAGTGCCAGGTAAATTTGGGATGTGTTCTTTTTGACCCGGATATGTCTCCAGCCAAAGATTATCTCGACATGGTTAAAGACAAAAAGGTGACCAAAAGACGGTTAGACATCCAATTAAGAAATTGCAAGCATTTTTTGCTGTATCAGTTTGATGAAATCGAAAAGGATATTGCCGACGCTTCTCTTGCAAAATCATCCTGACAAAGAAAAAGCTGCTCTCCGTTTTCAGGAGAACAGCTTCTTTTTTATTGATTTTCCTTGCCAAAAATCAGGTCATAAATGCCCGGAATGTCATAGGGGCTAACAATGCGCGGCGCAGGAGCATCCTTATCTGTCACCTTGAACTTTTCAGGTTCATCCGACACGATGACGCTTGCGTGCTTCCAGTCGTCGCCTTTCAGGAACTGTGCATAGCGCATACCGAGCATTTCCTTGATAGACAGGCTCTTCAGCTGAATCGCGTAGGTGCAGACTGCTACTGTAGGTGCATAGTCTGTCACAACATTCCGGCAAGACAAACGGAACTGAGCCACACTTTTATCCACCGTAATGACTTCACGGGTCATGAGGTCTATAACGACCATAACGAGCTGGTCAGAATCCGTAGTGAGAGCAAAGCGGTCCTTGACAGTCGTGGGTTCAAACTGCTCACCCGTTTTGCCATCCCGAACCATTACGCCGCAGAAAGCGTTCTCCATCTCAGAGAATTTCTCCCCAGAGTAGGATTTTACAGTGAGGGCGGCATAACGGAACCCGTTCTGAAAGCACTTCTTGATATCGAAATCTACATACTCAACGGCACCATTCTTACCGCTGCAGCGGCGGTCGCCGGAATGAACAGCGCCGAGCGTCTCGTCCTTAGGGTTCGCGTAGTAGATGAACTTTGCCTTTTCCTCTCCGTAGAACACAACCGAGAGGTCCAGGTCGATGCCATTCCACAGGTCAGGGCCATCGTTTCCCTTCCAGTAAAGGAATGCACGGAGCACATTTCCGTCCGGCAGATTCGTGCGAGAGCCGCAGGCTGCAGCACGCATGGCGGAAGTGACCTGGCGGGGATTATCCGGAAAAATCAGTTTATTGCAATGACAGTCCGGGTCAATGTAGACGCTCTTCGGTTCAGTATCTTCTGCACGAAGGACCTGCCACAGCTGGTTAAAGATATCGCGGGCCACACGCTTGCAGATATCCTCAGACAGAGGTTCAATGTCGCGTTCCAGAGCTTTGCTGGCAGCGCCGTTTGCCTTGCCGGTTGCCAAATGCACAGGATTGTTGCGGTTTCGGAAATGGTTGATGAGCTGAACCAGCACACGCGGTTCGATACTCTTGCACGCCGAGATAAATCGGAACAGAACATTTTCCATCTGCTGTTCATCGGAGCAGTTGCGCAGCGCAAAGTCCAGATTTCGGGCAAACATACCGGGCCGCATCATCAGATGAGCGGAGAGCAGGTCCACATTGACCGGCTTTTTCATGAGCTCCTGCAGCTTGGAGTTGTATGTCTCAATCTTAACGCCATTGCGAATCTTCGTAAAAATCTCATAATCTTCCTTGAAGATATAAGAGTAATCACCCGGATGCAGGCGTTCGCCCAATCGCTTGAACTCTTCGGGATGCAATGCAAAGCCCTCGTTCTTATCAGTGTGCTCCAGAAGTTCCAGCAGCTGACGACGTTCGCCACGCTTAAAGTTCCGGAATTTCGGGGCTTTCGAGAGACTCACATCCTGGTCACTCATCGCGGCAGTCAGGCGCAATACATCGGTGGAACTCTTGAAGTCTTGAAAGCATGCCTGTTCCCGCCATTCGGGACGAGAGATAATGCGGGACACATACAGACCAAGATTTTCCTTGCACGGGATATGCTTGTGTTTCATACGGTCCATCAATTCGGACGTAAAATTCACGTCGTGCATCAGCGTATCGAAAACGCAGGATGCCTCATCAGGAGACAAAGGAGAATGCCCGGTAATGCTCTGTACGGCATAGCGGTAGATTTCCTCCTCATCACACGCCGGAATCTGTTTCACAGCAGGAAGATGGCTGCGGTCCAATGTGGGACAGAATTTGACCGGGTCGAAATCCGGCTGCCATTCGCCGCAGGTCAGATAATTGAGGAAATTGACAACATACAGGTCCACAAGGTCGGCTTCCATTGCATCGTCCGGAAAATTCGGCCAGATGGGAGAAGTCTGAGAAACTGCCTTGCCATCCTCCGTGACGCAGTCATACAGCGCAGACCAGGTCTTGAGGAAGTCGTTGTATTCCGCCTTGCAGCAGGCATCAAAGAGGTCTCGCGCCATAATATAGCCGTATTCCATCAATTTCATGTTCGCTGAACAGACATAGCGTTTCTCCACCGCTTTCTTCCCTTCTTGTGCGGGCATGGGTGGTACGACGCCGCGATGATGAGCAAACGTGATACGGTTAAAATCATAAACAGTCAGCATAATGACCTCCTAACAAAACAAAAATCCCGCGCCGAAAAAAACTCGACACGGGTGGATGAGACACGTAATAGATACGGAGAGCATATCCGCTAACGTGTTGAAGCCAGCAAATGAAGGAAGCGGATATATAGCCGTATTGTTATGTTCTCGAGCCGTGACGGAGAGCGAAACCGCTGACATGATTTCATATTATCTTCAAGTAGAAGGAAGCGGTCTCATAGCCATACACGAAAATGCTCAAACTTTAGGTTCTTTGCTATCATTTGAGCCAGTAGATATATTGTACCACAATATATGGTATATTGCAATACCAAAACACAATATATTGTGTCTGCTTTTTATGCCGGAAACAAGATAGGCCATAGCTGCCGTGTTCAGAACGCACAACAAATACCTAGCAAAAAGCCGCCTACCCAAAAGGGCAAGCGGTATAAGATTTGTTGGCATTTATTGCACCAAGCATTCAAACGTCACTGTGCCAGTCCAGTCGCCAGGAGCAAGAACTGCGCTTACGGAATAGTCTGAACTCGTTCCGTCTCCGAGCATCTCAGTGCGATTCCATTCAACCTTTGGTGTTGCGATGGTCATAGGCACATCTACAGAGCCTTTCGCCTGCAGAGGCGTAGCAGTGGTTTTGACTTGAACAGTTCCCTTGAGAGGGATGTCGCCAGTTAAAGTCACCGAAATCGTGCCTGTCTTGATTCCTGTGCCATCAGTACCGCTCAGCGTGATTTCTTCCGGAACGGTCAATGTATAAAAGCTGTCCACTTCTGCTGTGACCTGTGTTGCTGTATCTTTGGAAGCATTTAGCCAGGCAACATCGTTAGAATCAGCATTCGAGGCAGGCGTATCTATCGTCATCGTCTCATTTGTATCGGGCACAGAGTCGTCGAAATCAGCAGATTCAGAGAACGCTAATACAGGACAGGCAACCATCAGCGCGGTAAATGCACTTGCTATAATAGATTTCAAGCGCATACATTCTCCTCCTTTCCCAAAAAAATTATTTATACGTTTTCTCACAGCTGAACGTTGCTGTGCCGGTCCAGTGTCCGGGGTCAAGCTCCGCAGAGACTTTGCAAGTTGCGCTCGTTCCATCGTTCAGCAAGTCTGCGCGGGACCATTTACTTTTGGTCTGATTGGATACTGTGACAGCAGCGGTTTTGCCCGCAGTGTTGGTCATGGTTCCACCGTCCACAGATACCACAATCACCGCATTCTCCTCGACATCACCTTTCAAAGTCATGGTGATGTCAGCCGTATATGAGCCAGGGCCACTGTCAACGCCTGTCAGCTTAACAGTTTCGGGAACCGTAATCGTATAGACCGCCGTTGCGCTCGCAAGCAGCTGAGTGGAAGCCGTTTTCGGCAATCCTTTACCGGTAGAAGTAGCAGCGCCCATCGTACTCAGACAATTCGAGCACAGAGGCTTTCCGTTAATGGTCGTTGCATAGACATTTGCATCCGTAATTGCGGTATAAGTAGCGCTCTTATCCGACTCAACGCCTTTAATCGAGTTTACCTTGTTGTACGCCTCGAATGTTTTGGCGTCATCAGCGGCCGGGGTTGTCACAGTGAATTTCTGCCCACAGACCGAACATGTCCGTGTAGCGGTATCGGCAAATCCGAACGACACATTCAAAAGAAAAGGAGACAGCACTGCCAAAAGCATAGCAAAGCGCTTGATAGCCTTCATGTTCATCCCCTCCTTATGCTGCCGTAGATGTATCAGGTTGTGTGTTTTCTGAATCCGGAGTTTTAGTTTCGGCTTCATCCTCTTTGGTTTTTGCTTTGCTTTCAGCTTGCGCGGAATTTCCCTCAGACGAATCCGCACCAGTATCAGTGTTCTCTGTATCATTGGCTATCTCCGGTGCTTTTTCGCACAGTGCGCCAGCAAACATGTTCTCTTTGTTCGTCACGCTGCTGGTATCCCAGCCATCTGTCGGCGAAGCATCCGAGAGAGAAAGACAACCGGCAAAAGCTTCACTCATATCAGTTACTTTCGAGGTATCCCACTTCTCCATCCCGGCAATAGACTGCAAAGCCTCACACTGATAACACATCCTGTTCATCGTAGTGATGTTCGACGTGTTCCAGTTCTCTAATCCACCAATGCTGGTGAGCTTCTTCATTCCGGAAAAAGCAGATGCCGCAGAAGTCACCTGCGAAGTATCAACGTTCTGATACTCGATGTTTTCAATGTCGGCAAATGCCTCATTTTCATCAAAAGAAATGCTGTTTCCCTCACCAAAGACAAGTGTTCCGCCAGCCGAATTCGTGACGTAGAGCCGGTTCTCGCCTTCTTTTACAAAAGCCAGAATTGCACTGGAGCCGATTCCAGAGACATCAAATACTTTGGCCGATTCCGGGACCTGATAGCCGCCAAAGGAAATCGCTTTGATTTCAGTCCCGGATTCCTTGAGCTGCGTCATTGCCTGCGCCAGGTTTGAAACGTTCATCGAAGCTGTCGGCGCAGGTGCCACGGTGCTGTCGGAATCCTCGTTCGGAAATTCATTATCGGACTCATCATCAGATGCGGTAGAAGTATTGTATGTCACGGTACGGTTATCGGAAGTGAAATTATAGCCGCTCAAAGCGCTGGAAGGGTTTCCGGCAATGGTAAGACCCATCTTGCTGCTCACGTAGGTAAAGCCCGTGGAAAAGCCCGGAGTCGGGAGATAAGCTGTCGCAAAAGTATCCGTGACCGTGATTTTCGAAAGACCCGTGCATCCATACATCATGCTGGAGAAATTCGTGACATTTTTGGTGTTAAAGCTGCTGAAATCAAGGCTTTTAAGTCCTGTGCATCCCTTGAACATGCTGTTCATCGTCGTGATTTTACTGGTATCCCAACGGCTGAGTCCAGTAATTGTAGTCAGTGACTTCATGTTATAGAATGCGTAAGCAGCGGATGTCACGCGAGTCGTGTCAACTGCATCAAAGTTAATGGTCTTGATATTGTCAAAAACCGTAGAAGTGTCAGACGCACCGCTTTTGAAGCAAATGCTGTTACCGGAAGCAAACGCCACCATATCACGGTTCGTATCTGTCACTCGAAGCTCTGTGCCATTCTGAATGCCCCACCAGCCGCCGTACATCGTGGTCGGAACATACGCGACAATCGATTTGTCACCCCGGCCGGATACGTCATAGGTCGTTGCATTGCCCGGAACTGTATAATTGCCGAACGAAATAACGGTGATGTTTTTTCCCTGAGAGGAAAGAGTCGTCAATACAGAAGCAAGACGGCTCACATCCATCAACGGCATCTGCGCCGTGACATTGATGGTGTATTTGGACGAATAGATGACGCGAGTCCCGGTACTGTCATATGCAGTCTTCGTGATGTTCGCAGTTCCGATTGCCGAAGCGATAATATGGCCGTCCGAACTAATGGAAGCCACGGAGGGGTTATCGGATTCAAATACAATATGAGTTTTATCCTCATAAGCGGGAGAAAGCAATACAGAATTGTCTCCTACCTCAACTGTATAGGTATCTCCTACCGAAGCGTAAAACACCATATTGCCGGTCCATTCGCCTGGAGTGAGGTGCGCAGTCACGGAATAATCGGTTTGTGCAGTTTTCCCTTTTACAGCAGTTGCGTCCCATTCTGTTGCAGTGGTAGCAGTGGCGGTGCAGACAACATCGGTGCTGCCGTCGCGGTGCATGGTCGGAGCAGAGGTATTAAAAAATACTTTCTGGTTTGTCAGCAGTTCGCCCGTTGCCTTGATAGAAACGGTGTTAGCATAATCTCCAGTGCCACCGTTTTCATTGCTCAGTGTCACTGATTCGGGAACGGTAATGATGTACACTGATTCATCAACTTCACCGCCCGTGCCGCCTTTGTGTTCGCTGATAATACGTTCAACGCAATTTGTGCAGATAACGCCATCTGCGTTGCTGACAACGTACATATTTTTCAGGGCATATCGTTGAGTTGTGCTCGATGTTAGGCCCTCAACTTCTTCACAGTTGTAGAATTCAGTGTACTTCTGTGTGCCACCATATGTAGGCATAGGCGTTACCAATGCGCCGCACAGCACGCAGTTTTTGTAGCCCATGCCACCCCAGCTTGCAAATGCCATGGACACATTACATACCATGGCAAAAATCATAAACAGAAAACTCGCAGCCGCTTTTTTGATGTTCACAGATTTTCACATCCTTTCGAATTTGGCATTATGACATCGTGCAGGAAAATGTAGCTGTACTCTTCCAGCTGCCTGCTGTCAGTGTCGCGGAAACCACATAATTGCTTGTAGTTCCGCCATTCAGCAAGTCGGAGTATGACCAGACCGTTTTCGGTTTTGCCGTGAATGTCACGGGAGCCTTAGTCCCAGACGCATCGGTCATATCGGTCACTGTGGTAGTCACCGTCACTTTTTCGTTACTGCCAACGCTGCCTTTGAGATTTACCGGGATTGTACCCGTATAAGTACCGGACCCATCCGTACTCTTCGACAATGCAACAGTTTCCGGCACCGTAATCGTATACCCGGAAGTCACATCGGCAACAAGCGCCGTTGTCGCAGTCTTATCCACTTCGGCCAGAGCAGTTCCGGTATTGAGACAAATCGCCAGAAGGGCTGCCAAAACTTTCTTTGATGTCTTCATAATAATGCCCTCCTCTGCATAGCGGCATGATTCAAAGATTTAAGCCAAAGTACAGGTAAAGGTCGCGGTTCCGGTCCAGCTGCCGGGGGTGAGGGATGCAGAAACAACATAGTTACTGGTGGTGCCATTGCCCTGCATGTCAGTCCGTGACCATTTTGTCTTGGGGGTAGACGTAAATGTAGCAGCAACGCTGTTTCCTGCTGTATCTTTCATCGTAGGCGCAGTTGCCGCAACCGTTACCGTTTGATTGGCTGCTACATCTCCCTTGATGTTGACAGCAATCGTACCCGTATACGTGCCGGTTCCTGTAGTCGTGCTGGTCAGCGCGATTTTTTCAGGGACAGTGACTGTATACCCAGACCCGACCTCTGCGGTAATCGCGGTAGATGCGGATTTACTCGTAGCGGCAAATGCGGGGGCTGTATTGATGCCAAGCATCATTACAAAGCTCAATGCCGCTGCTGTAAGTTTTTTCAGTTTCATGGTAAAACCTCCATATTCAAAAGAAAAGGCGGCCAGCCTGCTTGTGAGGCCGACCGCTTTTCGGTTTTGCGCGGGATACCTCAGTTTTTATTATGGGGATTGATTATGCCAGAGCGCAGGAGAAGGTAGCAGTGCCTTCCCAAACACCAGGAGTCAGGACTGCAGACAGACCGTAGTTGTCAGTCGTGCCCTGGCCAGAAGTCTCCATACGGCTCCAGCTCTTCTTAGGAGTGCCGTTAAAGGAAGCCGTAACGTTCTTTGAACCAGAGCACTTCATGATAGGTGCAGTGGAAGTAACGGTCACGGACTGACCTTCACCGATGTCGCCCTTTACGTTGACGGGAATCGTACCAGTGTAGGTGCCACTCCCGCCTTTGTTGTTGGTCAGGGTAATGGATTCAGGGACGGTCAGGGTGTAGGACGGGGTAACAGTGGCATTAACCTTCGTGCTGCCGGAAGTTGCAGCAAAAGCGGAGGTTGCACACATAGTCGCGGCCATCGCACAAGCGAGGGCCATCGACATAGCTTTGGCGAGTTTCATCTTCAGAAACCTCCTTCGTTGATTGCGGACACAAAATCAGCCATGTGCAAGGCCATCAGCTGATTCGAGCCCTTGTCTTTTACTATTTATCTCCCTTGCGAGTTTACCAAAATGCGCTTGTCGCGCAATTCAGCCCAGTTAAGATACAACGGCCGTGACCGCAAACTCAGCGCCATTGCGCGGCTGTTGGTCATCTACACCGACAGTAGATACCGAGAACACCACAGCGTGCTCTCCTGCCCCGGTAATGTAATCCGATGCCTGCCAGGCGTATTTCTGGCCTGGAGCAATGTAATCGGATTCATAGAGCACTTCATCGTTCTCAAGAATCGTATATTTGAAGTAGACATGGTTGCTTTCCGGGTTCACCAGGTCCACGGTACTGTCAGGGCTCACATAGATGGTCGTGAATGCCGGAAATTCGATGAATCGCATCTCCTCGGAATCGGTTTTGCCGTTGTCCATCGTCCCATCATACGCTTCGCCGTCAGCAATCACGATTTCGCTGCTTGCGGAGCTGGCATCGCTGCCGCTGCCATCAAGGGGCTTGTTCACCATTTTATAAAGGCTTGCAGTGATAAGGGCGACG
>OGYK01002795.1_pt1 | contig 10885 bp, 8 predicted proteins | sample 1576501 | NCBI WGS metagenome assembly OGYK01 (sample SAMEA3541530, study PRJEB24748) | human gut metagenome | biome: human gut; feature: human-associated habitat; material: faeces | place: China | collected 2012
ATATATACTACGAGAAAAACCAGATGATGCAGGACTATATGATTCTGCGGAAGGACGCCCGCCGGGTGGAGACAGGCACCGGCGATCGGGTGATCCGCGATTTCCGTAACCGGATGGAAGAGCGGCAGCAGGAGGCGGCGTCGCGTTACGGGACGATCCGGGCGCTGGGGACGCTGTGCGGCGTGCTTTCGGTCGCAGTGCTTGCCGGCGGCGTGGTGCTTTTCGGCAATTACCAGAAAATGCGCGAGATGGAGAGTGTGCTGGTATCCGTCCTCCCGGATGGTGTGCGGGGCACTGCGGACGGGAAAGAGGCGGTCACGGTGGAACAGCTCCGCGGCAGTGTGACGCCGCTTGAGAGCGGCGATGTGGATGCAGACGGAACAACAGCGGAAAACGGAGGACAGGCGCATAAATGGACACTTGAGAGCGCGGCGGATGGAGATACAGAGGGCACTGCCATAGCAGGCAGACAGAATGGACAGGCTTCCGGCGGGCAGAGCGAAGAGGACGGAAAAATGGCGGAGACGAAAGCCCCGTACATTTTGCCGGAGCCGGAGGCACAGCGCGACCTGCCGAATCCGGGCGGCAATTCGACGGCGGGACAGGACTATCCGGTCACAAACTTGAAGCCCGGCGGCACGTACACGGTCGGGGACGGGGAGACGCTCTATGGGATCTGTTTTAAGCTTTATGGCAATATCCGTCATCTGGACGATATCCTTGCGGTCAACCATCTGACCGATGAAAACCGCATTATCGCAGGGCAGACGCTGGTGCTGCCGGATGTGTCCGGAGAATAGCAAAAAGATAATGCCAAACCATCTAAAATAGTGTATAATCAAGATGGCAGTCCAGCTACAGGAGATAAAAAAATGAGTGAGATGAACCCGATTGAACGGGAACAGAAGAAAAAGCAGCTGAGAGGGCGTGTGATCGACACCGCCACGCAGGATATGTTTCCCCGCCGGGGCATAAGCCACGGGGAAAATGAGGAAGAGGTGGCGGAGAAAGCCGAGCGCCATTCCAGACGGAAACGTCTCCGCAGGGTGCTGACGGCGGTGTTAATCGCGGCGCTTTTGGCGGCTGGTTTTATGTATTATAAAGATAACCATGCCTACACGGACTATACGGTGGCGTGGGAAAAAGAGATTGCGGCGAGTGAGAGCAGCACGACGGAATTTGTACCGTTTGGGGAAAATGTCCTGAAATACACGAAGGACGGAGCTTCCTATCTGGATAAGTCCGGCAAGGCGGTCTGGTCGATGAGTTATGAGCTGAAATCACCGATCTGCTATGTCAACGGCGATTATGCCGTGATCGGGGACCAGCAGGGCAATGATATTTATATTGTGGACAAGACCGGAAGCCAGGGACAGGCGACGACGCTTCTGCCGATCCTGCGCGTCAGCGTATCGGCATACGGCATCGTGGCGGCTCTGGTGGAGGACAGCAATGCTTCGTATGTGACCTTTTTCAAGAAAGACGGCAGCGAGCTTGACTGGGCGATCAAGACGGTTATGTCGGGAAATGGTTACCTGATGGACGTTTCCTTATCGCCGGATGGTACGCAGGTCATGCTTTCCGACCTGTATCTGCAGGACGGGGCACTCAAAAACCGGATTGTATTTTACAATTTCTCCGAATATGGAAAGAATTATCCAGACCGTCTGGTCGGAGGTTTTGATGAGCTGGGAGACAGCATCTGTCCGCGCGTCCGGTTCCTCGACGAGGATCACGCGTGTGCATTTGCGGATGATCAGGTGGCATTTTTCTCTTTGGAAAATGTAACAAGCCCGGCGCTGGTGCGCCAGGCGGAGATCGACGGGGAAGTCCGCGGCGTGGCATGGTCGAAGGACTATGTGGCGGTCATCTCGGACAACACCGAGGGCGGAAGTGAGAGCCGTTTGAGCATGTTTAAATCCGATGGAACCGCTATGGGTACGGCAGATTTCTCGTATTCGTGGCGTAACATAAATATACAGGGCGATTTCGTCATCCTAAATAACGAAAATTCCTGTCGGGTCTACAGTCTGTCCGGCAAGGAGCGGTTTGCCGGGGAGTTTGATTTCTCTGTGGCGCAGGTAACACGCGGCCGCGCGTTCAATTCACTGATTATCAGCGGCGGCGACCGGATGCGCGAGATCCGCCTCAAATAACACACGTTTAGTTTTTAAAATTAAGATACATAGCAGGAGGTTACTTATGAATCAGATTGACACATTATCCGTAAACGCGATCCGGATTTTATCCGCAGACGCAATCCAGAAGGCAAATTCCGGTCATCCGGGACTTCCGCTGGGATGTGCAGCAGCGGCTTATGAACTGTGGGCACATCATATGAACCATAACCCAGCTAACCCGAAGTGGGAGAACAGAGACCGTTTCATCTTATCCGGCGGTCATGGTTCCATGCTGCTGTACTCTCTGCTGCACCTGTTTGGCTACGGAAATCTTTCCAAAGAAGATCTGATGAACTTCCGCCAGTTAGATTCCAAGACTCCGGGACATCCGGAATATGGTCATACCGTTGGCGTTGAGGCGACGACCGGTCCGCTGGGCGCAGGTATGGGTATGGCAGTCGGCATGGCGATGGCTGAGGCACATCTGGAAAGCGTATTCAACAAAGAAAATTATCCGGTAGTTGACCATTACACCTATGTATTGGGCGGCGACGGATGTATGATGGAAGGCATTTCCTCTGAGGCATTCTCTCTGGCAGGTACCCTGGGACTTTCCAAGCTGATTGTTCTCTATGATTCCAACCGCATCTCCATCGAGGGAAGCACCGACATCGCATTCCGTGAGAATGTACAGGAGCGTATGCAGGCATTTGGTTTCCAGACGATCACGGTAGAAGACGGCAATGATATCGACGCGATCGGCAAGGCGATCGAGGCTGCAAAGGCAGATACCGAGCATCCGTCCTTTATCACCATCAAGACGCAGATCGGCTTCGGCTGCCCGGCAAAACAGGGCAAGGCGAGCGCACACGGCGAGCCGCTGGGCGTGGAGAATGTGGAAGCACTCAGAAAGAACTTAAACTGGCCGAGCGAAGAGCCGTTCTTCGTACCGGAAGAGGTATACAAAAACTACTCCGAGATCGCAGAGCAGAAGGCAGAGGTAGAAGCTGCATGGAACGTGATGTTTGCCGCTTACTGCGAGGAATATCCGGAGATGGAAGCGCTCTGGAACCAGTATCACAATGCAAAGGCGGGCGAGGCGCTGAAAGATGACGCCGGATTCTGGGCAAAACAGGAGAAACCGGAAGCAAGCCGTGCGATCTCCGGACGCCTGATCAACTACATCAAGGATGTTCTGCCGAACCTGTTTGGCGGTTCTGCTGACCTAGCACCGTCCAACAAGACTAACATGAAGGATGCGGGCGACTTCTCCAAGGAGGACAGAGCTGGACGTAACCTGCACTTCGGTGTCCGCGAGCTTGCGATGGCAGCGATCGGAAATGGCATCATGCTGCACGGCGGTCTGCGTGCGTATGTATCGACCTTCTTTGTATTCAGTGATTACTGCAAACCGATGGCAAGACTGTCTGCACTGATGGGCGTGCCGCTGACCTATGTATTTACGCATGACAGTATCGGCGTTGGTGAGGATGGACCGACCCATGAGCCGATCGAGCAGATGGCAGCGCTGCGTGCGATGCCGAACTTCCATGTATTCCGCCCGTGCGATGCGACCGAGACAGAGGCAGCTTGGTACAGTGCTGTTACTTCCGAGCACACACCGACCGCACTGGTGCTGACCAGACAGAATCTGGAGCCGATGGCAGGCAGCAGCCGTGAGGCATTAAAGGGCGGCTACATCATCGACGACTGCGAGGGCACACCGGAGTTAATTCTGATTGCCAGCGGTTCCGAGGTAGCGCTGGCGGTTCATGCAAAAGAGACTCTGGCAGCAGAAGGTCAGAAAGTCCGCGTTGTCTCCATGCCGTGTATGGATCTGTTCGAGGAGCAGAGCGAGGAGTACAAGGAGTCCGTACTTCCGAGAGAAGTACGCCGCCGTGTAGCAGTAGAGGCGCTTGGAAGCTTCGGCTGGGACAAGTACACCGGCTTAGACGGCAAGATCATCGCGATGGAACGTTTCGGCGCCAGCGCACCGGCAGGGCTTCTGTTCAAGAAGTTCGGCTTTACCGTTGAGCATGTGGTAGAGGTGGCTAAGAGCCTGAAATAATGCTGATTTTGGTAAAAAAATAAGATAAAAGACAGGCACCTGTCTGTCGGTAGAAAAGAATGCGGTACCGCTTAAGCAGAAATGCGCCTTTCTCCGGCAGGCAGGTGTATTTTGCTTTCCAAACCTTGCAAAACGGGGATGCATTGCGTATAATAAGAGCCAGCGCAGAAAAAAGATGAGGGCATAGAAGAAAGGCTGCCGGTGCAGCCGTAAGGGAAGGGATCCAGACATGGAAAAAAAATGTATTGGGATAGACGTCGGCGGAACGACGGTTAAGATTGGTATTTTTGAGACGGACGGAACGCTTGTTTATAAGGGGGAGGTTCCGAGCCGCAAGGAAGAGAATGGGGCGTACATTCTTCCGGATGTAGCCGCTTCGATCAGGAAGAAATTGAACGAGCGGGGAATTCCGATGGATGCCGTGATCGGCGCAGGCATGGGATTTCCGGGACCGGTGCAGCCGGACGGCTATGTGGAGGTCTGCGTCAACTTAGGATGGCGCGATCTGAACCCGCAGAAGATTTTGAGTGAGTTATTAGATGGAATGCCGGTCCGCTCCGGTAATGATGCTAATGTGGCGGCGCTCGGCGAGATGTGGCAGGGCGGCGGCAAGGGCTGCCATGATATCGTGATGGTGACGCTGGGAACCGGTGTCGGCGGCGGCGTGGTACACGATCAGAAGATCGTTGCAGGACGCCACGGACTGGGCGGCGAGATCGGTCATATCCATATCCGCGAGGGCGAGAAAGAAACCTGCAACTGCGGCGGACACGGCTGTCTGGAACAGGTAGCGTCCGCGACCGGTATCGCCAGGGAGGCGAGACGGAAGATGGCGGCAAAGCCGGATGCATCGGTGATGCGTGCCTACGGTGATGCGATCACCGCAAAAAATGTGCTGGATGCGGCAAAAGCCGGGGATGCACTGGCGCTGGAGGTTATGGACACCGTGTGCTATTATCTCGGATGGGCGCTGGCGACCATTTCGATGACCGTGGATCCGGAGATTTTCGTCATCGGAGGCGGCGTATCCAAGGCGGGGACTTTTTTAACGGATTGGATTGACCGCTATTACCGCGAATTGACCCCGATCTCTGAGAATAAGGGCGAGGTTCGCCTGGCAACATTGGGAAATGATGCAGGTATCTATGGGGCGGCAAGACTGATCTTAGATTAGGCGTAACTGTGAAGGTGCTGAACAGTTACGATTAGACGCCTTGTTTTGAGTGACAGAGTGCAGGGTAAAGGGGCTGGACGTTTGAAGAAAATAGGGATAGAAAAACGTTCAGATATGCCGAAAAATGCTGTAGACAAGAGGAGACCCCGGAGCGGTCAAGCATCCGGGGCAATTATGAAAAATCTATGTGCAAAATCACTATAAAACAAATTTGAAAAGTGAAATCTTTTATGCTTTTAGTATAAAAATAAGATATGAATAAAATATGAACACCGTGTAAACAGATTATGAAAATTGGCGATTTTGTACAAAAAAGTTTCATGAATCAGAGGTTTCTCTATCAAAACAGAGGATAGAAAGAAAAATGGCAGAATTTGCAGCGCACGGTGCGAATCAGGAGGAAAAAATGGCAGCAGAAAAAGCAAAGAAAACGATTGTAATTGGACATAAAAACCCGGATACGGATTCGATTTGTTCTGCAATCGGCTATGCGAATTTCAAAACACTTCAGACGGGCGGCGAATATGTACCGTGCCGTGCCGGAGAACTGAACCCGGAGACAACCTTCGTACTGGATTACTTTAAGGTAGATGTGCCGAAACTGATTAAATCCGTCAAAACGCAGGTCAAGGATATTGAGATCCGCGAGACTCCAGGTGTTTCCAAGAATATTTCCCTGAGAAAAGCATGGAACCTGATGCAGGAGGACGGTCTGGTAACACTTCCGGCTGTTACCGATAAGAATATATTGGAAGGTCTGATCACAGTCGGCGATATCACCCGTTCTTATATGAATGTATACGACAGCAGCATTCTTTCCAAGGCATGCACCCAGTATGCAAATATCATCGAGACCCTGGAGGGCGCGATTTTTGTTGGCGATGAGAAAGCGTACTTTGATAAAGGAAAAGTCCTGATTGCGGCAGCTAATCCGGATATGATGGAATATTATATTGAAGAGAACGACCTGGTTATCCTCGGCAACCGCTATGAGTCGCAGCTGTGCGCGATCGAGATGGGCGCAAGCTGTATCATCGTGTGCGAGGGCGCTGGCGTTTCCATGACGATCAAAAAACTGGCACAGGAGCGCGGCTGTACCGTCATCACAACTCCGTATGATACCTACACGGCAGCTCGTCTCATTAACCAGAGTATGCCGATCAGCTATTTCATGAAGACTGAGAAGCTGATCACCTTCGATACAGATGATTTCATCGATGATATTAAGGATGTGATGGCAAGCAAGCGTTTCCGTCATTTCCCGGTACTCGATAAAGAAGGCAAATACAAAGGCCTGATTTCCCGCCGTAACTTACTGGGTGCGCGCGGCAAGAACGTGATTCTGGTCGATCACAATGAGCGCGGCCAGGCGGTAGACGGCATCGAGAATGCCAATATCCTGGAACTGATTGACCACCATCGTCTGGGTACTGTGGAGACAGTCGGACCGGTCTTCTTCCGTAACCAGCCGCTGGGCTGTACGGCAACGATCATCTTCCAGATGTACCGCGAACAGGGGCTGGAGATCGACAAGACCATCGCAGGTCTGCTCTGCAGTGCGATCATCTCCGATACGCTTCTGTTCCGTTCTCCGACCTGCACACCGATGGATCGGGCGGCAGCGGTTTCTCTGGCTGAGATGGCAGGCATCAAGCTGGATGAGTTCGCAAACCAGATGTTTGAGGCAGGCAGCGAGTTAAAGGGCAAGAGCGATGCAGAGATTCTGTATCTGGATTTCAAGAAATTCTCAGCTGGAAAGACAAACTTCGGCGTCGGTCAGATCAACTCCCTGAATGCAGAGGAGCTTGGAAAGCTGAAGAACCGTATGCTGCCGTTTATGGAGAAGGCGCGTGAGGACGAAGGTCTGGATATGATCTTCTTCATGCTGACGAATATCCTGACGGAGACGACCGAACTTCTCTGTGTTGGACAGGGGGCGGCACAGGTTGTGGCAGCTACTAAATAATTGTTAATATGGCAAAAAAAACCCGGGCGTTGTTTCCAGAAAGAAACAGCTGATTCCGGCACTGACAGTGACACTGGAGCAGTAAATCAGGTGACAGTGCGCGGACGGGATTGTTTCATACGGAAAATCCAGTGATAGTTCGTGCAGGGCAGGAAGGTCGGACGGAAAGGAAGGATATCATGACATTTGTATATCCGGCGGTTTTTACGCCTAAGAAAGATGGAAAAGGGTATGATGCATATTTCCCGGATTTGGAGTGCTGCGAGGCGGAAGGTCCGGATCTGGAGGATGCGGTGGAAAATGCGCGGGAGGCAGCGTACAACTGGATCAGCCTGGAGCTGGAGGAAGAGGGCGATCTGCCGGCACAGACGCATATCGATGATATGAGCCTGCCGGAAGGAAGCATGGTGAAACAGATCATGGTCCGGATCAAACTTCTCCCGGACAACGATTAAGAGGATATAGGGATGGCACAGAAGAGAGCGGCTGGAAAGCCAGAAGAGCGTCGCCGGGGAGGAGCAAGGCAGAACCCGGAAGGACAGTTGAAAAAACGGATGGAGACCCGGAACACTCCGGGACCGCGCGCCCAGTGGAAGCCGGGCAATATGATTTATCCGGTTCCGGCGGTGCTGGTCACAGTGGCGGACTGCGAAGGAAACAGCAACATCATCACGATTGCCTGGACGGGCACGATCTGTACGAACCCGCCGATGGCGTACATTTCGGTGCGCCCGGAGCGCTATTCTTACCATATGCTGCGGGAGAGCGGCGAATTTGTCATCAACCTGGCGACGGAGTCGATGGCGTATGCGACCGATTACTGCGGCGTCCGCTCCGGCAGGAATGTGGATAAATGGAAGGAGACAGGGCTCACACCGGTTCCGGCGCAGACGGTGAAAGCGCCGGTGATCGCCGAAAGCCCGGTCGCGATCGAGTGCCGGGTGACCGAAGTCAAGGAACTGGGGTCACATCATATGTTTCTGGCAGAGGTAACGGGTGTCAGCGTGGACGAGCAGTGGCTCAACGAGCGCGGCAGCTTGGAGCTTGCAAAGGCGGAACCGATTGTGTATTCGCATGGCGGCTATTATGGGCTTTCAGAGCTTCTTGGAACATTTGGATGGAGTGTAAAGAAAAAGAAGAGGTGCCAAAGATGAAAAATAATGTAACCCTGATTGGTATGCCGTCCGCAGGAAAGAGCACGGTCGGAGTGCTTTTAGCAAAGAGACTGGGCTATTCCTTTATAGATGTGGATTTGCTGATTCAGGAACAGGAAGGTAAGCGTCTGCGCGAGATCATCGAAGAACAGGGACTGGACGGATTTCTCGATGTGGAGAACCGCGTCAACGCGGGGGTGGAAGCCGAGCAGGCGGTCATCGCACCGGGTGGCAGCGTGATCTACGGAAAGGAAGCGATGGAACATTTAAAATCCATCGGACTGGTTGTCTATCTGAAAATTACCTATGACGAGCTGGTAAAACGCGTCGGCGATGTCAAGGACCGCGGCGTGGCGCTGAAAGACGGCATGACACTTCTGGATCTCTACCATGAGAGGATCTCGTATTTTGAGAAATACGCGGACATCACGATCGACGAGGAAGGTAAAGAGCTGGGGGCGGTGGTTGATGAGCTGCGCGAAATATTGGAAGAGCGCGGTTATGTGCTGGGAAGTGCGCCGGAGGAAGAGTAACAATTTCACATGAGAATGGGGGCAGCCGGTTCTGCCGGACGGGTTTCATAACGGGTTACAGTGAGAAAAAAATCAGTTGCAAAACAGTTGAAAATCCAATACAATAGAATAGTAACCATTTTTATAGAATGTTAACAGTCGGGGGTGCAAAGATGCGGAATCTTTTTTGCATCCCTTTTTTGAAAGGTGTGCGTATATGACTACAGTGAAATCTCTGTCCAGAGAGATGAAATTCTTTCTTCTGGCACTGATTCCGATCTATTTCATTTCAGTGGGGCTGATTATACAGCCGTTTGACTCCATTGTGACTGGTATCTATGAAATCATAAGGGAACCGGATTTTCTGATCACCGATTATATTGCGGTCGGCGGCATGGGAGCCGCGTTTGTCAATGCCGGGATGATGGCGCTTATCAGCATCTACTTTGTCTATAGTCTTGGGATGGAGATGGACGGGCATACGATCACGTCTTGCTGTCTGATGTTTGGATTCTCTTTGTTCGGAAAAAATCTGATGAATATCTGGGCGATTTTTCTGGGTGTATTTCTCTATGCAAAATATCATAAAATGCACTTATCCAACTATATTTATGTCGGCATCTACGGAACGAGCCTGTCTCCGATCATCACACAGCTGATGCACGTGGTGGAGCTGCCGCTCTGGCAGCGCTTCTGTGTGACGATTCTGGTGGGAATCTGTATCGGATTCGTGCTTCCACCGCTCGCGACGCATTCCCACTATGCCCATAAGGGATATTCCCTTTATAATGTGGGATTTGCCTCTGGCATCATTGCGACGGTCCTGGTCTCCACGTTTAAGTCCTTTGGAATTGAGACGGAGGCGCGTCTTATCTGGTCCTCCGGCAATGATGCGATGCTTTTAGGGCTGCTATTTGTCCTGTTTGCAGGCATGTCGGTGGTGGCAGTGCTGTGGCGCGGAAAAGATACGCTTTTAGGGTATGAAAAACTCCTTGCGACAACGGGAATCGGCGGTACCGATTACCTGCTGGAATTGGGCGGTGCGGTGACGCTTCTCAACATGGGACTCAATGGTCTGTTTGCGACCTTCTTTGTGCTGGCAGTCGGCGGAAACCTAAATGGACCGACGATCGGCGGAATCTTTACCATCGTTGGATTCAGTGCGACTGGAAAACATTTGCGGAATATTTTCCCGATCATGGCGGGCGTCTGCATTGCGAGTACCGTCCGGGCGTGGGATATCACGAATCCGTCGGCACTTCTGGCGCTGCTCTTTTCCACGACGCTGGCGCCGATCGCCGGAGAGTTTGGAATTTTATGCGGCGTGTTAGCTGGTTTTCTGCACGCGTCGGTGGCGCTCAATGTTGGGATCGTGTATGGGGGCATGAACCTCTATAACAATGGATTTGCGGGCGGTATCGTCGCGATGTTCCTGGTGCCGGTGATCCAGTCGATCCGCGACCGGAGGGCGCGGGCGAAGGGAGATCTGTCGCTGTAAGATTTCTTCTTTTTAATGGAATCTTAACACGAAAGAGGCGTAGAGATATTGTATCATTATAAAAACACCACATTTATGATACCTATTAAACATAGAAAGGAATGATACATATTTCAACTTCATTTGCGCTTCTGGTCGTAGCGATTATTATTCTTGTCTGCATCGCGGGAAGCCGTCTTTCGGGGCGGCTGGGGGTGCCGACGTTGTTTATTTTTATTATGCTGGGAATGCTGTTTGGATCGGACGGTATTTTTAAGATTCCATTCGGCAATTTTGCACTGGCGGAACAGGTCTGCTCGGTGGCACTGATTTTTATCATGTTTTACGGCGGTTTCAATATGAAATGGAGCGCAGCATGCTATCACAAAGCTGCTTCTCACTTATGGTTTCCCT
>OGYK01002799.1_pt1 | contig 10870 bp, 5 predicted proteins | sample 1576501 | NCBI WGS metagenome assembly OGYK01 (sample SAMEA3541530, study PRJEB24748) | human gut metagenome | biome: human gut; feature: human-associated habitat; material: faeces | place: China | collected 2012
TTGTTTCAAGAGAGCCTTTCAGTTCTGCAAGTTCTTTTCCGCTGCTCCACCCGGCAATATACCCAAAAGAATAGTCCGACGTATCAAGCCCGTAATGTTGGCAGACAGCATAGGCGACGCTTTCTGCCTGTACCTCGCGGGTGCGGCGGTCGGGGCGTTCCGACGCGTCTTTGTCTATGTCATGGAGCGTCGCATGGGCGATTTCATGGATTGCAGTCTTGATGTTCTGCAATTCGTCCATTCCCTCGTTGATGAGAATACGCTTTTCCTCATAATTACAGCGTCCTTTTGCGCCGCCGCTTAGGGCTTCAAATCCCATAGCAAAGGGGGAAGTCTTTTCAAGGGCAGCGAAAAAATCCCTGTATTGTTCCACGTTGCCCGTCAGCTCATAAGTAAGGGCAGGAAGCTCCTTTCCCTCGGTCTGTGAAATATCAAAGACAGATACCACACGAAAAGCGGGTATCTTGATTTCCTTTTCCTCGGTAACAGGCTTCCCGTCCTTATCGAAAACAGGCTTTTGGGTGTCCGGGTCTATTTTTTCCACCTGTTTCTTGACGGTAAACGGGGACGGTGCAAGTATCTTGATAGCTTTTTCTCCGGGCTTTACATGGCGGTCAAATTCCTTTTCCCATTGCTTATAGCCTTTTACAAGATTGCCGCCCTGCATGGCGATAAGGATTGTATTGTTAAGGCTGTAATCATGGAATTTTGACATGGTACGCAGATAATCGGCGTAACGGTCGCTTTCATATAGTCCTAAAATCCCCTGTTCCAGTCGGTCGGTAATCTCTTTCATTTTGTCAGCGGGCTTTTCAGAAGATAGGATAATCGGGAGAACCGGGGGCTGCTCTGCGGCGGTGGTCGGTATAGCTGCGGAAGCGTCAAGGTCTGCCTGTTCCTTTTCCTGTACTGGCGGCTGCGGCGTTACCCGGTATTCCTCCGGCACGTCGCGCCCGTCGTACCATTGTGTAAAGGTGTTGCGGTTGTTATAGATATAGCCCTGCTCGGTAAATCTGCCCCCGTCATTGATAGCAGTGTCCCGCCCATATTCCTCATACATGAAATAATTTTTTGCTTCTTCCAGTAGCTCCAACTCGTCCAGTTCTTCAATCAGATAATGCCCGTAATCTTCCTCGCTCTGTACGGACGGGTAAAGCCAGTAACAGTCAAGGTTTTGTGCAAGGTTGATGATGTCCTGCAAATCCCTTGTATGGTCGCCGTATGTGATAGCCGCAGCAAATTTTTTCCGGTCGTCGTCAAACTGCATTTTCAAAAGCTCGCCTAAATAGTTCAGCTCGTCAAGGCTTTCAAGCTCGGTCAGTTTTCCTGCCAGTCCCGCAATAGAGGACTGGTATTCTGTGATGTGCAGCTCCCCGTAGTTTTTGCCGTCAATCCCGATACGGTCAAAGACTTCTTTCAAATGTTTAGCAGTCGTGGGGAATGATACCCATTCGCCCGCAGGTCTGCCCTCGGTGTACTTTCCAAGATTAGAAAGATACCCGCTTAAAATCGTTTCTGCCATGCGTTCACTCCTTTCTTTCTCAATCATGCGGTGCATAAGTTCGTAGTCCTCCATGCTCATGCTCCCGTCAAATAGATAGGGGTCGGGTTCTTCGCCGTCCCGGTAGCCTTTTTCAGAGAAAGGCAGCCCCGCAGCGTGGGCGGCGGCTCTTGCTTCCTCGATAAGCTCCGGCGGCAGCCTGTCGTCGTGGGCTTCGATAAATTCCTCGATATTGCTATATCCGTTTTCGTAATGGTGGCGCACTCCTGCGGTCAGCTCGTCAAGGCTCATATCCTCGCCAAGATAGCCGGAATAATAGCCGTTTACCACAACGGCGGCAGGGTCAGCCTGCTTGATTTCCTCCATGCGGCTTCTGTCCTCCGGGTAAAGGTAGTCGCCCATTTCAAGGGAAAAATGCTCGGCGTTCCAAGAACGTCCCGTTTTCCAAAACGCCACCCAAGCGATACCGTCCCGTAATTCTTCTTGATAGTCCTTTACGGTGTCCCGTAAACTTTCCATGTGTAACCTCCTTTCCAAACGGCAGCGCGGACGCTGCATTTTCCGGTTTCATCATTCAGTACCCCGCGCCCGCGTTTTTGCCAAAAATTTTAGATATTTTTTCAAGATTTCAGAGGGTTTGGGACACTTCCCAACAAGCAAAAATCCCCGCCGTTCTCGGTAGAGAAAGCAGGGATTTTACGGAAAAGGGTACTCTTTTCCTATGCTTGCTATTCAGTTATTTTTTCTTCGGAAGCTCCACCCGGTAGTTGACGTATTTCCCGCCCGTATCAGCTAATACGATAGTTCCGTCGTAGGTTTTGCCCGTCTTTGGGGAATAGAGCTTCTTCACGTTTACTTTGCCGGATTTTAAGAGCGCGGCGGCAATCTTCGTGGTAAAGGCTACTTTTCGTTCTTCAAAGAAACGGTCATTTTTCCACATGGTAAAGATACATTCTTTATTGCTGCAATAGTAGTTTTTCTTTCCCTCATAGACAGGAGAACCGCAGCGGGGGCAGCTTCCCAACGCTTCCCGTTCCGGCTTGAACATCTGCGCTTTATCATCAGAAAGAAACGGATAGGTCTTTACCAGTTCTCGCGCCATATCCTCGATACCCTCCATAAATGCGGCGGGGTTTGCCTTGCCTTTTGCAATCTGCGTCAGATTGTTTTCCCATTCTGCGGTAAGCTGCGGGCTTGTCAAAGTGTCCGGTAGGACGCACACAAGGTTGATACCGTCTTTTGTGGGAAGTAGCTGCTTGCCTTTTCGCTCCACAAAACCGCCCTTTACCAGTTTTTCAATGACGGCGGCGCGGGTGGCGGGAGTTCCAAGCCCTTTGCGTTCTGCGTCCGGGTCGGTGTCCTCGCTTCCGGCGTGCTCCATAGCAGAGAGCAGCGACGCTTCGTTGTGAGGTTTTGGCGGTGTTGTGTCATGCTCCGTTACCTTTGCCGCCGGTTTTTCAAAGGTCTGTCCCTCGGTAAATGGCGGCAGGGTCTTTTCTGTGTCGCTGTCTGCGTCGTCCGTTTCGGGCTTGTTCTTTAAGGCTGCCCTGTATTTTCGGTCAATCTCTTTCCAACCCTCACAAAGAATGGTCTTGCCCCTTGCGGTAAAGGACTGTCCGGCACATTCAAAAACTGCTGTAACCGCTTCAAAGGTATGCGGTACAGCGGTCGCCGTGAGCAGACGCGCCCCGGCAAGGGTAAGGATATTCCTTTCACTTTTCGGCAGCGCAGCAAGGTCGGTCTTTGCAAGCTCCATAGTCGGTATAATAGCATGGTGGTCTGATACCTTTTTACTGTTCAGAACCTTTCCAAGCTCCGGCGTGAAGTCTTTTCCCGCCATAAAAGAAAATTTCCTATAAAGCAGCTTGATAATGCCCGCCGCTGTGTCGCCCATGTCGTCGGTCAGAAATACGCTGTCTGTTCTCGGATAAGTAAGAAGTCTTTTTTCATACAGGGCTTGTGCAAGGTCAAGGGTCTGCTTTGCGGTATAACCGAACAGGCGGTTTGCTTCCCTTTGTAAAGAAGTAAGGTCAAAGAGCTTCGGCGGGGCTGCGGTCTTTTTCTCTTTCACAAGGGAAGTACAGACTGCCCGCAACGCTTCGCAAGCAGCTTTCAGCCTGTCAGCTTCGGAACGGTCAGACAGTTTTTCACTTGCAGCTTCCGCGCCGGATAAGGCAAGGCGCACATGGTAGTATTTTTCTTTCTTAAATGTGGTAATCGCTGCGTCCCGGTCAACAAGCATTTTTAAGGTCGGGGTCTGTACGCGTCCCACGTTCAAGGTATGATTGTAAAGGACAGAGAAAAGGCGGGTGGCGTTGATACCGATAAGCCAGTCAGCCTTTGCCCTGCACAATGCGGAAGCAAAGAGCGCGTCGTATTCTTCGCCGTTCTTCAGACGGGAAAAGCCCTCTTTGATTGCGCTGTCCTCCATAGAAGAAATCCAAAGGCGGCGCATAGGTTTCTTGCAGCCCGCCATTTCATAGACAAAACGGAAAATGAGTTCTCCCTCACGCCCTGCGTCGCAGGCATTGACGACTTCGGAAACATCTGCCCGGTGCATAAGCTCTTTTAGGGTCTTGAATTGTTTTTCTTTGTCAGAAGCAACGGTGTACTTCCATTCCTGCGGTAAAATCGGTAAGCTGTCATAGCTCCACTTTTTATACTGTTCCCCGTAGGCGGCAGCTTCGGAAAGCCCTACCAAATGTCCCACGCACCAAGAAACGATATAGCCGCTTCCTGTGAGAAATCCGTCTTTCTTTTCCTTTGCCCCAAGTACGGCAGCGATTGTCTGCGCCACACTGGGCTTTTCTGCGATAACTAAAATCAATGATAAATCCTCCTTTCAGCGTTCCGGCTCGGCTTCTTTTTTCTTCTGTACCTGTTTCAGACAGTACCCCACACAAGTGGACTGTCCCTTGTAAGGGCAGGAAGCGCAAGCCGGGGGATAAGGAACAGGCGGCGCATTATCACGCCGCCCGTCCGGTTTCTGTATCATCATCTTTTCAAAGGGATTGTCGGTAAACAGGGTCATAGGGTTTCTTCCTCCGTTTCTTCATCTTCGGGAGTTTCCCCGGTATCTGTTTCCGGCTCGTCCTCGTCGTAATCCTCAAATTCAAAATCTTCAAGGTCAGTGTTCCCTTTCACGTTCTGCTTCGGTTTTAGAAACTTAAAGTAGTAGAACGCTGCGCCGCCACCAAGCAGGGCAAAGAGGACTAAGGCAAGCACCACACCGGGATTGCCGCCTTTTTCTTTCGGTTCTTCCGACTGCTCTGTTGGTGTTGGGGTGGGTTCTTTGCCTGTGCAGCCTGTCATACTGGTAACACATACCGGGCAGGACGTGTTTACCTTTCCGGCTTCGCATTTTTCCGTACAGTTACAGATTTCCGGCTTTTTGGCAGCTTCACCGTTTTCGGTCAGTGCCATAAGGTCGGCTTCGTCCACTTGATTTAGGAAATGTACGGTCTGTTCGCCCTCGGCGGCGCGGTCAATGAGGATATAGAAATAGTTGCCGCTTTTGGTGGTAACAGTGATAAGCTGCTTATTGCCGCCGTAATCGTCAACCAGTGTTGCGTTTCCCTTTGGGGTAAGGGGCGGCGTTTCCTCTTTTTCCTCCACAACTACGTTGCTGTCGTTGGTCGCGTCCCCTGCGGGCTGCTCTGTGGCTGCGCCCTGTGCATAGGCAGGGACAGAAAAACCGCCCATAAGGATAAGGGCGGCACAAAGGGCAGTCATGGTCTTTTTCAGTTTATTCTTCATCTGCATTTTCCTCCTGTTCGTTTTCTCCTGCGGGTGCGGCAGTCATGCCGGGAATACCGCCGCCGGACAGCATAGCGTTCAGTTCCTGCGGGGTCAGACGCATAGCTCGTACAAGCTGTACGATTTCAAGGTTTTCCGCTTCGGTTTTCTGCGCTTCCAGTCCTTTTAACTTGTTCTGATACTCTGTGATTTTCTCGCGGGTCTTTGCGATTTCCTTATTGATACGGTCGATTTTATTGTTTGCCATAGGTCATTTCTCCTTTCTTTTTGGGGCTGCTTTACCAGTTCATCAGCCCGTAGCCTTTGATACATTGATAGTTAAGGTCATAGCTCTTTATCTTGCAGGCGTCGCCGGAATTGCCCTCAACGGTATAGACGCGGCTTTCGTCCCTGCCAAGCACAAGCCCCACATGGTCGGCAACGCCGTCTAAATCCCAATCGAAAAAGATTGCGTCGCCCGGTGCAATATTCTCATAGCCGCGTGCGCCCCATTGTCCCCTTGACTGAAACCAAGGGACACCCTGCCATTCGCAGCCCGCAAATCGGGGTTCGCTTTTTCCGGCTTGATTGTAGCACCATGATACAAAACAGGCACACCATTCCACGCGGCTGTTAAAGCCGTACCAAGACCAGTAAGGGTATCCGCCCACATTTCCGACTTGCTGTTTTGCAAGCTCCATAAGCTCTTGATTTCCGGGGCGCGTACCGTTTACAAACTCCACGCCGCTTAAATCCTCGGACGGGCTTCCGTCGGGAGAACCGCCGCCAAAAATCAGCGGTTTGTTGCCGCTTGTTTCCAAGTACACATGGAACATTTCAAGCTGCTGTGGCGTAAGAAGTTCCTCTGCAAGCTCGGAAATCGGCTTGTTTGTCAGTTTCACATTCAAGATGTAATACTCATAAGGGACTTCCTCGGTGGTGGTTTCCCCGGTTTCCGGGTCGGTGCTTGTTTCGGTGCGGTAGCGTATTTCCACTTCCTCGGTCAGCGTCAAGGTGTATTGCATGGCAAAGATACGTTCAAGCTCTGCCTGTGCGCTCTGCGGGGTGTAGCTCTGCAAGAAGGCGGTCAAGTAAGACGCTAATTCGTGGGGGTTATGCCCGATACTGTCAAGGTCATAGCGGTATTCATCATAGCCGGGGTGGGTGCTTTCGATAGCGTCAATCTCACTTTGCAGCCCGTTTTCCAATGCGGCATAGTTGTTTTCAACTGCCACAAGGTCGCTGTCCTCGGACGTGTAGGAAGTCCCTAACACGCTGTTCATGCTGCCGGAAAACATTGCCCCGCAAGAGGAAAGCCCTACGGATACCATGATGAACAGAAGCAGCGCGGCGATAGCGATTATCACGCCTGCCGGGTGTCGTCCTGCAAAGGCAGCCGCTTTCTTTGCCGCTGTTTGGGACGCTCCGGCGGCAGCTTTGGCGGTGGCTGCACCGCCTTTCTTTGCCGCCTTTGCATACTGACGTTTTATCTGCTGTTTCTGCATGAAACGGGAAAGAGGGTTAGAAGTAAGCTGCGGGTTGTCGTGCAGGGTCTTGTGATACTGGAAGTTGACGTTTGCCTTAAATGCTGCCTTTTCTGCCTTTGCTGCTTCCCGGTAGGTTTTGAGCTTATGGCTGCGGTAGCCCTGTTTTAATTTCCTCACCCCGTATTTCGCGCCGCGCTCGGCAAGTTCCTCTGATTTATGCGCCCCCTCAACGCCGGAATTGTCCTTTTCAACGGAATGTATCTTGTTGTGGACGAAAATACCCGCTCCCTGCGCGGGGCGGGATAACGGGTTCCTGTGGGCTTTGCCGCCGGGTATGGGCTTTTCCTGTTCTTCAAAGCGTAAGCGGGTCTTTGCCTTGCCTGCGGCTTCATCAAAGGTGCGCTCCTTAACCAGATTCTTTTGCTTCGGGATTGCTGTCTTTACTGCGTCCAGTCGGTCAGCGGCGTTTTCCGATTTTTTGATGTAAGTTTCCAGTTCCGGCGTTGCCCGTTCCTCGTCGGTAAACTGTAAGCGGGAAGTGGAAGTACGCAAAGCAGTAGCTTCCTGCTCTTTTTTGACTGCCTTTTTGTTTGTTTTTCGGGTATGTGCTGCGTCAAGATGTTCTATGGCGCGTTCCGCTGCGGCACTGTCCGGCTTTGAAAAGTCGCTGTCTGCTTCCCGGCTGCTGATACGCTCGGCGGTCTGCTGTGTTTCGTTTACCTCAATAAGCCCGTCGCGGGTCATTTTCTGTGTGATTTTATCGCGTGGTTTTAACTGCTTGATAGTCCTGCACCTCCAATCCGCGCCCTCGCAAGGGCGCAATACTCTGCATTTAATTCAATCCCGATATAATGGCGGTCAAGGCTTTTTGCTGCAAATCCTGTGGTGCCGCTTCCAAAAAACGGGTCTATGACAATCCCGCCTTTGGGGCAGCCTGCCAAGATACAGGTTTCCGCTAATTTTGGGGGAAAAGCTGCAAAATGCGCCCCTTTATATGGGACAGTGTTAATCAGCCACACGTCCCGCTTGTTCCGCGTGGTCGGCATGAGCGCGTCGTCATAGTAGCCGCCGTCCCGCGGTCGGTTTAGTCCCTGCACCTTTCCTTGTCCGGGTATTTCCAGTGTGTATTTGCTGTTGGTGCTGCGCGCTCTGCGATACCGTTCTGCGGTAGTAGGTGCTAAGGGTTCTGCAATGGCGGCAGCGTCATAGTAATATTTCTTTTCCTTTGAAAGCAGGAAGATATGTTCATAGCAGCGGGTCGGGCGGTCTTTGCAGCTTTCCGGCATAGGATTTTGTTTCTGCCATATAATATCGCTGCGCAGATACCACCCCTGTTCCCGCAGGGAAAACGCCAGGAGCCAGGGAATACCGATTAAGTCCTTTTGCTTGCAGCCGGTAACGCGGCTGTTCCTTGCAATCCGCTGTCCGGTGCGCCCCTTTGGGTTTTTCGGGTCAGCATAGCCGCCTTTATTTCCTGTACCGCAATAGGTGTCTGCGATATTCAGCCATAACGTACCGTCCTTTCTAAGCACCCGGTAAAGCTCGCCAAAAACAGCGGTCAGCCTATCAATATACTGTTCCGGCGTGTCCTCCTGTCCGATTTGTGCGTCAAGCCCATAGTCCCGCAGCGCAAAGTAGGGCGGGCTTGTAACGCAGCAATGGACGCTTTCACTGGGTAATTCCTGCAAAGCACAAAGCGCGTCCCGGTTGATAATCACGTCTGTTTTCATAGGCTGCTCACTTCCTCCGGCTTCGTCGTCATAATGCGGTAAAGCTCGGTATCTTTCGGGAAATGGTCTACAAAAGGCAGCACCACATTTCCGTAAAAGATAAGTCCCTCGCCCGCTTCGGTGTGGGTAACGTATTTCATCTGCTGTGGGCTGATATTTAGCTGCTTTGCAAGGATAGCCCGGTCGCCCTGTGCCTGATTGAGCATAAGGACAAAATCAGAGTTTTCAAAGATATTTTCCACCTCGCGGCTTGCCAAAAGGTCTTTGATGTTCTGCGTGATTGCTGTGGGTATGCCGCCCCATTTACGGAAACGCTTCCAAATCTCCACGCTGTACGCGGCGGTCTGTTCCTCTTTTAAGAGCAGATGAAATTCGTCCATATAGTAGCGGGTAGATTTTTTCTCTGCCCGGTTAATGGTAACGCGGTTCCATATCTGGTCTTGCACAATGAGCATACCTAACTTTTTGAGCTGTTTTCCAAGCTGCTTAATATCAAAGCAGACAAGGCGGTTAGAAAGCTCCACATTCGTTCTGTGGTTGAATACATTAAGGCTGCCGGAAACATACAGCTCCAATGCTGCCGCAATGCGGGCAGCTTCCGGCTCCGGCTGCTTTAACAGTTCGTCGTAAAGGTCGCCCAAGATAGGCATTTTCTCCGGTACAGGGTCAGCAAGATAGTCCCGGTACACATTCCTTACGGCGCGGTCAATGACGGTCTTATCAACAGGCTGCAAGCCCTCCTTGCCGCCAATGACAAGCTCGCAGAGGGAAAGGATAAAATCACTTTTCAGTGCAAGGGGGCTGTCGTCCTCGCTGTAATTGAGGTTCATATCCATAGGGTTCACATACTGGGGCGTACCGTCCATGCCTTTCCCTGTCGGGGATAACCGTATCACTTGCCCGCCAAGCCGCTTTACAAGGGCAAAATATTCCGCTTCCGGGTCGCAGATAAAAATATCGTCGTCAGTAATGAGAAAGGCATTTGTGATTTCCCGCTTTGCTGCAAAGGATTTTCCACTGCCCGGTGTTCCCAAGATAAGCCCATTCGGGTTTTTAAGCTGTTTACGGTCGCAGAGTATCATGTTGTTTGACAGGGCATTTAAGCCATAATACAGGGCAGCCCCGGTCTGAAATAGCTCCTGCGTGATGAACGGGATAAAAATAGCGGTGCTGCTCGTCGTCAACCCTCTCTGAATAGGGATAAGGTTCTCGCCCAAAGGGATAGAGGACATTAGCCCCGCTTCCTGCTGATAGTCAAGACGGGTCAAGGCGCAGTTGTATTTCTGTGCAATGCCCGCCGCCGCGAAAATGTCATTTTCCAGTTTCCGTTTCGTGTCTGCCATGTTTACCACAAGGAACGTAAGGAGAAACATTCGCTCGTTTCGGCTCTGTAAATCCTGCAACAAGTTCTTTGCTTCATTCCCAAAAGTAGCAAGGTCAGACGGGATTATATCCATGTCATAGCCGCTTCTAACCGCTTTTTTCTGTTCCTCAATCTTCATCTTGTCAAGGTCTGTGATTTTGCGCTTAATGGTCTTGATTGCTTCCGACTGGTCGATACTTTTAATGTGGAGATTGACAATAACCCCTGTTTCCAAGTCCAACATATCCGCTAAGATACGGTCGTTCAGCTCCGGGGCAAGGATTTCAAGGAACGACACCGCCCCCGTCTTTTTCCCCATAGCAAAGTAGCGTCCCTCCCCAAACTTGAAAGAGGACGGGGCGATAAAGTCCTTTGTGGTAAGCCCTGTCGGGGTCAGCCAGTCATAGGAGAATGAGAACGGCTCGCCTGCCGGGTGGAATACCCCATGCAGCACCTTTAAGCGTTCATAGCCGGATAAGGGGTGCGCCGATACGCCAAGCACCTTGAAATTGTTGAGTACGTCCGTTTCGATACGGGAAAGCCGCGCCCTTGCCGCCGCCGGATTGTCCGCTTCAATGGAAAACGTGATGTACTTGTGCTTTACAAGCCCGTTGTTCCCTTTGGCAAGCTGCATTTTCAGCATATCGGAATACTCGGTGCGGATAGAGTTAAAATCGTCATTTTGCGGCGGGATATGGATTGCCCGCGCTGCCTGTTCCTGCTGTGAGCCTTGATTGATAAAAGAAAGCTGCACGTTCACGCTCGCGTCAAAGTAGTTGAGAAAATCGCACCAGTTTTCAAAAATGGCGGTCTTATCGTCTGCCTGTGCAAGCTGATAGTTAATGTCCTCAAAAGCAATGCTCTTTGAATATTTCCGCTGCGCCACTTTGCAGATACCGTCCGGGTACATGGCAAGGTAGGGAATGGTCTGCTGTGCGGTGTGGGCTTTGCCGTCCCCCTTTGCCTGCCGGATAACCGCCGCTATCTGTTTCTTTTCCACGCGGGTCAGCTTACGCCTGTTTCCTGCGGCTTCCCGCGTCTTTTTTGTCTGTCC
>OGYK01002827.1_pt1 | contig 10802 bp, 6 predicted proteins | sample 1576501 | NCBI WGS metagenome assembly OGYK01 (sample SAMEA3541530, study PRJEB24748) | human gut metagenome | biome: human gut; feature: human-associated habitat; material: faeces | place: China | collected 2012
TTGTTGCTCAGGTACTTAAAAAAAATATTTTATAATAGTGTTGCGGAATTAAGGACAAGGAAGAATCATTTTTCATCTCATGCCAATCTTTTAAGTTCTTTGATTCAAACAAGACAAACCCTTGAGATGCATCTCTTCCAGTTCCGGTCATATAATACATTCCATTTTCCCGAATAATGGTTGGATCTGCTAAACAAAGTTCTTCTCCTAATCTACTCAAGTTTGTTTCATTATGCCGAGACCGTACGCAACTCAAAAGCAAACAGCTCGATAAACCTAGCATTAAACATAACTTTTTCATTGTATCTCCATTTATCATACTTCAGGCCTTTCTGATTCTAATGAAGGAGATTGACCTTTCACTTCCGGCCAATCATTCTTCCAGATTATTTTATCCAACATCAACACACGACCTTCAGGATTTTTCACATTAACTGCATGATAAAAAATCCAATCATTTCCTGCCTTATCCATTATAATCTCCGAATTGTGTCCTGGACCCACAAAATATTCATTCTTATGTATAAGAATTTCATGATGGTTATCAAGCATACCCTTTCCATTCTTATCCATATAAGGACCTAGTAATTGTTTTGAACGTCCAACAACTGTCGTATAAGTACTTTTCAAGCCTTCACAACAACTGCCAATTGAAGCAAACATATAATAATATCCCTCATGTTTGTGGATATAAGTACCTTCGTAAGCAGTTCCTGCAATCTGTATTGGATTAGCTCCTTTCTTCACAGTCAATCCATCTTCGCTTAATTCAATAGCATAAACTCCTCTGAAACTCCCCCAAAACAAGTATTTATGCCCATCGTCTTCTATATAAAAAGGATCTATAGAATTCTGTACTTTAATACCATTACTGCGAAACATCATTCCATTATCTTTAAATGGACCATCCGGACGATCTGACACAGCACATCCAATACCACAAGTCCATTCTCCTCCCCATTCAGACATTGAGTAATACAATACATATTTATTCCCGATTCGGTTTATATCCGGAGCCCAAATATTACCTTGAGGCTCAAAATTTGGACGCGTTTGTTCCGTAAAAGCAGTACCAACAAATTCCCATACTACCAAATCTCTGGAACGATGAATTGGTAGGTTGCGAATATTCTCTGTTGCATAAAGATAATAATAACCATCATCCGCTAATATTAACGAAGGATCCGGAAGACTATAATCGACAACAGGATTGGTATATTTTTCTAAATTGGAAATAGTTTGGGAAAACGAATAAATGAATCCGAATAAAAAAACGCATATGAGTTTAACTTTTAGTCCCATTTCATCTTGATTTTGATTATTCCAATAATGCATTCACACACCAAAGATATGCCAACTGTCCATGATAATCCCCAACACAACGTTTACGATTGTAGTAATACTGCTTATCGTTTTTTCTATCTGTACCAATACAAATCTCCGTCACATCGCCTTGTTCATTAATGTATGTAACTAAAGACATCCATGCTTTTCTTGCCAGTGGCGCATATTCTTTTTCGTCTAGCCAACCATTTTTTACTCCCTTAATAAAAGCAAAAGCAAACATTGCAGACCCAGAGGTTTCAGACCAACAATCATCCTGATCAATTAATTGATTCCAAATATTTCTCGAATTTTGATATATCTTCAAACTTTCCATCATTTTCTTATAACCCTGCATAATACGCAAATGATCTTTATGATCTTCAGGCAAGTATTGAAGTAACTCCGACATTCCAGCTGCAATCCATCCATTTCCACGTCCCCAATAAAAAGGCACATCTAAGGCATGATAGAACAAGCCATTAGGCCTTTGTAATTTATCCAAATACAAAACCATTTCTTCAGCTGCACGATTGATATATTTAATCTCTTTTGTAACCTTATAAGCTTCAATTTGTAAAATAGTAATCATATACATATCATCAATCCACAATCGAGTCTGCCAAGTATATCCTTTTTCTGCCCATTCTTTTTCTTGGGAAGTTGCCTCCTTTGGAAGTTCCCATTGACTATCCGCATATGACATTCCCAATTCCCTATAGTGTTTATCTTTTGTTATCCTATATAACTTCAGTGCCAAACTTCCAAATGTATTTAAATCAACATGAGTTTTAGGAGGCAAATACTGCTTCTCTTCAGTCAGCAAATAGTCAAACTTTTTACGAATAAGCTTAAGCAATTTATGATTCTTTGTCATCGCAGCATATTCCAACGCACCGCTCCAAGTAAATGTTTCATAATACCCAATCCATTTACCTACATAAAGTGCATGCTTGCTATCAACAAATCTATAAGACAAACGTTCTCCCACTTCCTCAGGCGTATATCCTTTGGGAAAATCTGTTAAAACATTCTTTTGTGCAAATAACTGAAAAGGTAATAAAACGAGTAAAATAAAAAACCATTTATTCATATTCTTAAAAATTAATTCATTTTCAACTTAAAAATTAGGAAAATTTCTCATAAAATCTCGTCGTGGATATGATTCCCATATACTATCTCCCAATTCTGAGGTTACCCTTACATCATTAGTTTTATCCAGCATATCATCTAGATTCTTTCGTAATTTGTTCAACAGTAATTCAGACTTAGGACATCCCACAAGATTATCCAGACAACCGGGATCGTGTTTAATATTATATAATTCTTCATAAGGTCTAAAACCAACAGTACGAATAAAATATTTTATGCCTTTCCCTATATCTCTGTTCTGAATAAAATAATCCTTAGTTGGTGAGCCGTCTATATCAAAATAGCCTGAATGAGGCTTAGCCAACTTATTATCAGTAGTCAAAGGAGTCGGATCCCCTACCGGCCATCTCTCAGGATGAAAATTCCTTATATACAGATAATCACCTTTCCTAATACATCGTATCGGATATCCCCAATTATTATATCGGGAAGAACTATGCCTTTCTCTTCCTGAAAAAGCTACATTTTGTTTATGCTCTTCATGACTGATCAAAAAAGGCAACAAACTTTCTCCTGGCATGTGACTATACTTTGAAAAAGCAACCCCTGCAGCATCCAATATGGTAGGAGCAAAATCAATTGAACTGATAATTACATCTGTATTTTTCCTCTTTACTCTATCTCCCCAACAAATTGCCAATGGAACATGTATACCCGCATCATAGCATGTAGCCTTAGCATTTGGGAAAGGCATACCATTATCTGAGGTCATGATAATCAATGTATCATCAAATGCATCCTTTTCTTTTAAAAATTCAATAATTTTCAGAACTTGAGAATCAAGCCATTCTATCTCTACTGCATAATCCAATAAATCCCCTTTCACAACCTCATCATCAGGTAAAAATCCTGGAATATTCACATTTGTAAGCAATTTACCTTCTTTCTTCCAAGAATTTTGTTCAAATCCACGATGTGGTTCATTGAAACCAACCCAAAAACAAAAAGGCTTATCCTTTCTCGCATTATTAAAAAAATTTTTAAAGTTCTCTACATAATCAATAGCAGATATACCTTTATAGGGAGGCAATAACTTCTTCTGATTAAAAACCTTCCCAGCCGGATTCCTACTTCTTCCTTTCCAGTCCCCAGGTCCCCACCCTTTACCTGTATAACCGACACTATATCCTTGTTCTTCCAATATATCTGTATAACAAATAATATCTTGAGGGAAATAAGAACAATGAGTTCCGGCCTCCCTTATTTGCCATGGATACATTCCAGACAAAATAGATGCCCTAGAAGGACTACTTCCTGGAGAAGTTACATAAGCATTTTGAAACAAACAACCTTGCTTTGCAATAAAATCAAAAGCTGGGGTATTTACAAATGCACTCCCATAGGCCGAACAATATGGGAACGACTGGTCGTCAGTAATTATAAACAAAATATTAGGGCAATTATTTTCAACTGAATTCCCTCTTAAAGGTATAGAGAATCCTCCCCCAAGCACTAATGGAACAAATATCTTTATAAATTTTAAATCACTCATATTTTCAAAAATTTAAACTCATACTTATTTTACCAATGTTACACTAGGTCCTAAATAAGAACGTTTCATTCCACCAAAATCAATTACTATCTTCTGAACAATCATACCAGGATCTGCACAAATTACTTTTAAAGTATGTATCCCAGGATTTCCCACATTCATCGTAGCCCCATTAATAGAACTATTCTGAAATACATTCCTCCTCCATTGGCCTGAATATTCTTTCTCTGAAGTAGTCATCCATTGTACCATTCCATCATCAATCATAATACCGAAACGTGTATCATGTTTGGAATCAACAGGGAACAAAGGTAAAGCATAAACATAAACAGTCGCTTTTCCCCCATTAAATGTATAAAAATCATATTCAGCTCTTGGACTTCTATTAGTAAACCACATATTAGGAACAGCCTGTGTAGCTTCACCCAACTGTACACAATCATTTTCATAGCCTAGCCCCTTTACTGAAGTAATTTTAATACCGCTGTTTTCTATCTTACGATGGAATTTTCCCGCATTTATAGAAATACAACCATTATCCTCCACATATAAACCCTTTAAATCATTTACTGAAGGATAAATCGGATTGAATACAGGAACATAAATAGTCTCAGTTTTATAATCTGATACTAAGACTATCTCTCCTACAATTTTTTCACCTTTAGGCACCTTATTCCAATCTACAGAAAAAGCAATTCGTTCCTGCAAATCCACCTTGCCCGATTTAGTTTTCATCTGAATCCAATCATTCTTGAGCAAAGCCTTCCATGAAAAAGCTTGGCAACCTTTATTATATAATTCAATGAACAACTCTTTTTCTATATAAGGATTCATTGTTGGCAATATATTCAGATTCAATCCACCAGCCATATAATCCTGACCAGGAATAAATATCTCCATATCTCCCTTCCCTGTTGTTTTATATAATTCAACAGGCGGCATATTTTGATACTCCCCATTCCATCCGGGAGATACTCTCATCATGTGATTCCACTTACCATCAAGCAATAAATTATACTTATTAGTATAATAATCCAAACTATCATGATAAGCTTTTACCTTTTCCGCATACAAATTCGTAGCAGCGCGTTTCTGACGAGCATACCATCGGTTCTTTTGAGCTGTCAACATTTTCTTATTCATTAAATCTGCCCCCTTCACTGGATAAAATACCAATTCATAAAAAGCAGCCTTGTAAACTTCAGGTAATGACTCCAAAATTCGCTCACTCTTTGTAGCAATACGATTGTATTCTCTTATACGATTCTCTGCTTCATTATAATTAACAAAAGAAAAATCTGTGTCTATAACACGTTCACGTTGCTGATAATTATTCCACAAGAATCCCCATCCCATAGCTTCAGGCTTATGTTGAAAACCTAAAAGATAATAAGTATTCATTATATCCTTCAGTTCCTCTTCATATTCCCGACCAAAAATAGAAGTCAAATACTGCGCATTAAAATCATAGGCACTTTCAAAATCAAATTGCTCAATATCCCACGCCATATCCAAAAAAAACTTCATTCCCAATTCCCCAGGCTTAATATCTCCAACATTTAACAACCAATAGCGATTAGCTCCTGTATTATAAGCCTTTCGCATTTCTTCATATATTAATGTAGAAGGAGTTGTATTCAACCATAAATAGTCATGTGGCTCTCCACAGTAAGAAATATGATAATATACTCCAGAACCACCTTTTCGCTTTTGCTCATCCTTATTACTCAAGCGCTTTAAATATCCAAAATTATCATCCGGCCAAACCAATGTTACATATTCCGGCACTTTAAGCCCCTTTTCATAAATATTCATAACTTCTTTATAAGGAACAAACTGTTGCGGAATAGAATCTATATCCTTATTAATATGTTTGGCAAGAATATCGCGCTGATCCCTTAATACTTCCTCAACAATACTTACTTCTTTCTCTTTCGGAACTCCAACCAGCCCAGAATCATGTATTCCACGCATAGCTAAAGTGTAAAAATTTTCATAAATACCATTCTCTGCTATACGTTTATCCAGAACTTTATTAATACCATCCTTATTTGTCATATAATTCCACTCTCCCATCGTTTTAGGGAACCATTCTGTCACATTATTGAACAACAGAGGCTCACAATGAGAAGAAGTCATAACAATGCCATAATTATCTGCAACAACCTTATTTTCAGGGTATTTATTAAAAGCACCAGATCCCGGATGCATTGCAGGAGCCAGCATATTTCCTTTCATACGAAGAATCAGTTCACAAACCTTTGCATAAGTTTTTGGACCTATATCACCCAATTCCGGATCAAAAGTCTTAGCGGCCCATGGAGTAATCCCCCAGCCTTCATCATTTATAAAAATACCTCTATACTTCACACTTGGAGCTTTCGAACAATAATTTAAAGCTTCAATATACAAAGCATTCTGATGCTTTACTGGAACATCCGCCCACCAATATAATGGAGAAACTCCAATTGCTTCAGATAAAGTAAAAGTACCATAGGCAGTGCCACGACGGTCACATCCAGCTACAACTAAAGCACGTTTAACCCCTTCTATTGGAAACTCTACAACTTTAATAATAAATTGTTCCCAGCCATTCCTGATTAAAGAAACATCCAATTTCCCTGATTCGACCAGTCTATCAATAATCTTATTAGAGCCCAATGTACCAATCACAACAATTTGATCTTCTTTGGGAAAAATGGAAGAGAATACTGTACTTTTTATTCCTGTCACTCTCTGAATATCTTCTGAAAACAAATCTGAAACAATCTTTACCACAGTGAAATCTGAGGCATCCACATAAATATTACAGGCTTTTCCATTTGCAAATAAAGAAAAATCCGATGAATTCTTCTGAACATTGCTTACTTTAATCTGTGCGAACACCGAAGCCTCACATAAAAGCAACAAAAAAACAAATATTTTTCTCATTTTTAATAAATTATTAATCCACTCTTTCCGTGAAACAAAAAGCAAGTATACAACGATTCATTCCACCAATATAAACCTAATAATAAATGGAACAGGAGAACTAACAAGAGACATCTCCCGTTCCAAATCAACAATCAATATCTATACAATCATTAATAACCAGGATTTTGCTCTAATTTTGCTCCAATATTAGCTTCAATTGCTGATTGCGGGATAGGCCAAAGATTATAATGTTTTTGCATTCCAACTCCATCACCATTAGTCTCTGGATTAGCATAATAAGGATTACATTTCATTACACGGTCATACAATAATCCTGTACGCATCAAAGTTAACCGGCGTTTCTCTTCAATGCCCAGTTCTCTCATACGTTCATCCAAAATATAATCCATATTTATTTGTTCTTCTTGAGCAGGGGTTGCATTTGCACGCCCTCTCACTTCATTAATATCTGCCACCGCCAAATCTTTTCTTCCCAAATTCAAATATGCTTCAGCCCGCAACAAATAGGTTTCAGCCAAACGAAACATATATTGATCAGTGAATGTAGTGCCTGCAATACTTTTTAATTTCCAAGTTGCTTTATTCTCATATACTTCATCTGGATGGTTATAAGGAGTAGTACATTTTGTTTGATAAGCAAATAAAGGACGAGCTGGGACAACAATATTAAGTCCTGTAGGAGGGTTATCTACATCTATTTCTGAGATGCCCAAAGCCACAACAGCTGAATTTTGGACTTTAAAATGACGAACAAAATTATGTTCTGCATTTCTTATATCACCGTAAAAATCATTCTCCCACACAGTATTACTAAAATATTTTGTAGGAATGGCCCATCCCATACCTCTTCCTCCTGTATAATCACCACAAGGCCAATTATTAAATGGCTTATATTTTTTACCGTTAACTGTCAATTCTAATAACCCTGTATAAGGACTACAATTCCTTTCAAACAAATAATTTCCAGTAACTTTCAAATCAGCAGTAGAACTACCTCCACCTGGAAGATCTGTTTCAAACTGTATAACCCAAATTCCTTCCGTATTGCCAGCACTCCTATTTTGATTATTTCTACGGAATAAATCCCAATATACATCTCCAGGAGTTTCCGTAGCTCTTGATCCAAAGCGATTTTTCATTAATCCAAGAGCCTGATTATCTATTACTTCTGTTGCTGCATTCTTTGCTTCCTCATTCATACCTAAAGCTAAATAAATTTCAGATAATAAATGATAAGCAGCAGGAGATGAAATTTCTCCATCTTTCACATCCACAATATCAGGCAAATTTTCAGCCGCAAACTTCACATCTTCTTTCGCCTGCTCTAACGTTTCCTCACGAGTCGAACGAACATAATCAGTTTTAGCTCCCAATACTTCATGTAATTCTAAAGGTACCCCTCCATACAAATAAGCTAAAGTACGATATGCAAAACCTCTAAAAAAACGTGCTTTAGCTGTTAATAAGGTTCTAACATCTTCTGAAAAGTCCATTGTTTCTACTCTATCAATCACTGTATTTGCGCCTGCGATAAGTTTATATAAATTATTCCAATGAACTCTAGGAATTGCAGCTGTTGGATCATAGGCTGCAAGCATATTGCTATGTCTTAAAGTTGGTCCAGGTACTCCATCAAAGACAATATCCGTGCCATATATATAATCAAAAGGCTTTGATTCATCATAACCATAAAACTCATAACGAGTAAGATTATATAAATTATTTATCGACATTTCAAAATCAGACTCAGTCTGGAAAGCGTTCGAAGTACTCATAAAATCTTCTGGTGTTTCTCTTAAAAAAGCACTTTCATTACAACTAACCAACACACTTCCGAGTAATATACTCAAAATGATAGATTTTTTCATAAAATAAAATTTAAAGTGTAACATTCAAACCAACAGTAAAACTCTTCAATACAGGACGTCCAAAATAATCTTGTCCGGCTTCAGGATCCCAACCTTTCCATTTTGTAAATGTCAGCAAATTTTTTCCACTCACATAAACATTTATATTATCAATACCAATAGCACGCAGCCAAGAATTAGGCAAATTATATCCTAAAGTTATATCTTGTAAACGGACAAAACTTCTTTGTTGATAATTAACTCCTGTTATAGTAGGAGCTGCAGTAGAACGAGCATATGTAGCATTTGGATTATTTGGAGACCAACTATCTGCTGCCAATTCACTTATCATATTCCATCTTCTATCATTATCTATTCCTCTATTCATTGATTTCGAATTGCTCTGCATATAACCATTTTTCCCACCCTGTGCGGAATTAATAAAGAAACTAAAAGTTAAGTCTTTCCATCTAAATTTATTCATAATACCAAAACGATATGCCGGATCTTTATAACCTAAAATAACTCTATCATCGGTAGTTATCTCACCATTCCCATCCGTGTCTACAATCCGATAATTCCCCGGATGGTATCCATTTGGTATATCGTCATTTAATTGCCAAATTCCATCAATTTGATAATTATAAATAGCTGAAGTTGACTCCCCTATAAATAAGTTGCTTGATGTCAAATCATCTTCATATCCATCACCATCTTCATCTCTGCCTAATAATGAAACTATTCTATTTCTATTAGCAGAAATGTTAAACGTAGTACTCCACTCAAAATTTGGAAGCACAAAATTGTGAGAAGTAATTGTAAATTCAACTCCTTTATTACGTATCTTTCCAATATTAGAACTAATTTGACTAAATCCTGTAATAGTTGGTATCACTCTATCATAAAGTAAATCACGAGTTGTTGTATAATAAAGCTCTAATGAACCGATCAAACGATTCTTAAATAATGAGAAATCAACACCTACATTATAACCAGAAGTTTTTTCCCACTTCAAATCATTATTTCCCATCGCAGTAACTTTTTGAGCTGTCTCCGTTGCCGCTCCATCACCAAAGACATATCCAGAATAAGTATCAACTATAGCCAATGACTTATAACGAGATGTCTGATTACCACTGATTCCCCAGCCACCACGAATTTTCAATTGATCTACCCATAATGCTTTAAACCATTTTTCTTCTGACAGAACCCATCCTAAAGCAACAGAAGGGAAAACAGCAAATTTATTATTTTCAGCAAACCCAGAAAAGCCATCACGACGTACTGTTGCTGTCAACAAATACCGATTTTTATATTTATAATTTAAGCGGAACATTTGATATAGCAAAGCCTCACTCCAAGCATCAGAAGATGTGTATTGGTCCTTACCTAAAGACAAATCATTATACCCTAAAGACAAACGTGAAAATTTTTGAGATTTCGCTTCCGTATAATTCTGCTTACGTTCACTTGCTCCATAAAGGAAAGTAGCAGCAATACTATGGTCTCCGAATTCCCCATTATAATTCACAATATTATCAAATGTCCAATCATAATATTCTGTATGCTGCTTATAAGCTTCTCCATTTAAACTAGCACCATACTCACTTGCCTGATAATGCTCATCAATACGATAATTGTTACCCCAATTAAAACGATAGGTTAATCCCTTAATCGGTAATTGAACTTCTGCATAAATATTAGCAAAGAAATAATTATGTCGTTCACGATCATCTACATCTGACAACATAAACGGATTTGTATCCAACGTATTAAAAGGGTAAGGAATAATATTGCCTTCATCATCATAAGGACGACATAAAGGATTCTGCGTCACTAGATCCCATATATCAGGTTGTGCCCCATCTCGATTAACAAAAGAGCCAAAAGTCTGAACACCTGTCTTCAACCAACTAAATGGTTTTACATCCAAATTAACACGAATGCTATTACGCTTAAATTCATCATTTAGTATATATCCTTTTTGACTAGTATTAGCATACGAAATCAAATAAGACATTGTATCTGTTCCTCCAGACAAACTCAATTTATTT
>OGYK01002837.1_pt1 | contig 10762 bp, 6 predicted proteins | sample 1576501 | NCBI WGS metagenome assembly OGYK01 (sample SAMEA3541530, study PRJEB24748) | human gut metagenome | biome: human gut; feature: human-associated habitat; material: faeces | place: China | collected 2012
CTCGCTGAAAAGCTCAAGAAGTCCGCTTGCGGTGTGCTCGTTGATTACAGCGGTATCACAGTTGCCGATGACACAGTTCTGAGAAAGGAACTTCGTGAGGCAGGTATCGACTACTTCGTAGTTAAGAACACTCTTTTAAAGCGTGCAGCTGAGATGGCAGGCGTTGAGGGTATTGAGGATGTTCTCGAAGGAACAACAGCTCTCGCACTCGCAGAGGAAGACATCGTAACTGCTCCTAAGATCCTGTACAAGCAGGAAGAAGCAAGCAACGGATCATTCTCAATCAAGAAGGGATTCGTTGACGGTAAGGGCATCAGCAAGGACGAAGTTGTTGCATACGCAAAGCTTCCTACAAAGGAAACACTGCTTGCACAGCTGGTATTTATGCTTCAGTCCCCTATCCAGAAGCTCGCTATCGCAGTAAGCGAAATCGAGAAGAAGCAGTCCGAATCAGCAGAATAATTTTTGCACGGACGAAATCGGCGGCATAAACCTGCCGTAACACAAACAATGAAAACATATTAACGGAGGATAATTAAAATGGCTTCAGAGAAAATTTTAGCTATGATTGAAGAAGTAAAGGGCTTATCAGTATTAGAGCTCAACGAGCTCGTTAAGGCTCTCGAAGAAGAATTCGGTGTATCTGCAGCAGCAGTTTCAGTAGCAGGCCCCGCAGCAGGCGGCGCAGCAGCAGCTGAAGAAAAGACAGAATTTGACGTAGAACTTACAGAAGCTGGTGCTAACAAGGTTAAGGTTATCAAGGTTGTTCGTGAAATCACAGGTCTTGGATTAAAGGAAGCTAAGGAAGTTGTTGATGGCGCTCCTAAGGTTGTTAAGGAAGGTGCTTCTAAGGAAGAAGCTGAAGAAATCCAGAAGAAGCTTGAAGCTGAAGGTGCTAAGGTTACTCTTAAGTAATTCAGATTGTCAGTTTGATACTTGCTTGACATATATATGCCGTATGGCATAGCATATATGAACAGAATTTTTAATATATTGCGGTATGCTGAATAATCACTTGATTTTTTTAAGCATATTTGGTATATTATATAAAATGTGAAAAAGTTCCAGTTGTTGTATTGACAGCTGGAACTTTTTTTGTTACTATGAATAATGCACTATTATGGTATGGTGTGCATAGTATTTGCACGCATATCGATAATGTAATAAATTAATGTAAAGTAAAGAAAACTAAGGGGTGAAACGTCAATGGAGAAAAACAGAATACGTCCAGTAAAGTCAGGCAAATCGATGCGTATGAGTTACTCAAGACAGAAAGAAGTTCTTGAGATGCCTAACCTTATTGAAGTACAAAAAGATTCTTACCAGTGGTTTTTAAATGAAGGCTTAAAGGAAGTCTTTAGCGACATCTCTCCAATTGCAGATTATAACGGAAGGCTCAGTCTTGAATTCGTTGATTTTGCATTATGTGAGGAAGAGAGAAAGTACTCTATAGAAGAGTGCAAGGAAAGGGATGCTACATATGCAGCTCCACTTAAGGTACGTGTAAGACTTCATAATAAAGAGAGCGAAGATATAAGCGAACATGAAATCTTTATGGGTGACCTTCCTTTAATGACTAAGACCGGTACATTTGTGATTAATGGTGCAGAACGAGTTATTGTCAGCCAGCTGGTACGTTCACCTGGTATTTATTATGATATACAGAAGGATAAGTATGGAAAGATATTCCTCTACAGTTCAACAGTAATTCCTAACAGAGGTGCGTGGTTAGAGTATGAAACAGATGCTAACGATGTATTCTATGTTAAGGTTGATCGTAATAAGAAAGTACCTATTACAGTTCTTATAAGAGCACTTGGTTTTGGTACTAACGCAGAGATTCTTGACATATTTGGTGAAGAGCCTAAGCTTCTTGCAACAATGGAGAAGGATACATCTACTAACTATCAGGAAGGTGTACTTGAACTTTATAAGAAGTTAAGACCAGGAGAACCATTATCAGTAGAGAGTGCAGAAGCACTTATTTCTGGTATGTTCTTTGATCCTAGAAGATATGACCTTGCAAGAGTAGGACGTTATAAATTTAATAAGAAGCTTTCATTCAGAAACAGAATTGCAGGACACATTCTTGCAGAAGACGTTGTAGATGGCAATGGTGAAATTCTTGCTAATGCTGGTGATAAGCTTACAAGAGAAACAGCTGAGAAGATTCAGAATGCAGCTGTTTCAGCGGTATTTATTGCTGCTGAATTAAAGGGTGCAGAAGGTGCGGTTACTAAGAGAACAGTTAAGGTTCTTTCTAATCTTGCTGTAGATATCACTAAGTGGGTAGATATCACAACAGAAGAAGCTAAGGAATTAGGAATTAACGAAGCTGTTTATTATCCGGTCCTTGCACAGATTTTAGCTGATAATGAGTCACTTGATGATATCAAGGATGCTATTGCTAAGAATACAGCAGACCTTATGCCGAAGCATATTACAGTAGAAGACATTCTTGCTTCTATTAATTATAATATGCATCTTGAGTATGGCATTGGATACAAGGATGATATCGATCACCTTGGTAACAGAAGAATAAGAGCTGTTGGTGAATTATTACAGAACCAGTTCAGAATTGGTATTTCAAGAATGGAAAGAGTTGTTCGTGAAAGAATGTCAACTCAGGACTTAAGCGGTATTTCACCACAGTCATTAATTAATATCAAGCCTGTAACAGCAGCTATCAAGGAATTCTTTGGTAGTTCACAGCTTTCTCAGTTTATGGATCAGAATAACCCATTATCTGAGATTACACATAAGAGACGTCTTTCAGCACTTGGTCCTGGTGGTCTTTCGAGAGATCGTGCAGGTTTCGAGGTTCGAGATGTACATTATACACACTATGGTAGAATGTGTCCTATCGAAACACCTGAAGGTCCTAATATCGGTCTTATTAACTCACTTGCTTCATATGCAAGAATTAATGAGTATGGATTTGTCGAAGCACCTTATCGTATAATCGATAAGACAGACCCTAAGAATCCTAGAGTTACAGATGAAGTACATTACTTCACAGCAGATGAGGAAGATGATTTCCATGTAGCACAGGCTAATGCAGAGATAGATGAGAATGGATACTTCGTTAAGAATACAGTATCAGGACGTTACAGAGAAGAAACATCAGAATTCGATAAGAGTATGATTGATCTTATGGACGTATCTCCTAAGATGGTGTTCTCAGTGGCTACATCTATGATACCTTTCCTTCAGAATGATGACTGTACACGTGCCCTTATGGGTTCTAACATGCAGCGTCAGGCGGTGCCTCTTCTTATGACAGAAGCACCAGTAATCGGTACAGGTATAGAGAATAAGACAGCGTGTGACTCAGGTGTATGTGTAGTTGCAGAAGAAGATGGTGTTGTACTTTCATCAGAATCTAACAGAATTCTTGTAAAAGAGACAAGTGGAAAGGTTCACGAGTACAAGCTTACAAAGTTCTCAAGAAGTAACCAGAGTAACTGCTATAACCAGAGACCTATCGTATTTAAGGGAGATGAGGTTAAGGCAGGAGATGTTATCGCAGATGGTCCTTCAACATCTAATGGTGAGATTGCCCTTGGTAAGAACCCTCTTATCGGGTTTATGACTTGGGAAGGTTACAACTATGAGGATGCTGTACTTCTTAGTGAGAGATTAGTAAGAGATGATGTTTATACATCAATTCATATAGAAGAATATGATACAGAAGCAAGAGATACTAAGTTAGGACCAGAAGAAATCACAAGAGATTTACCTTCTACAGGTTCAGATGCGGTTAAGGATCTTGATGAAGATGGTATCATCCGTATCGGTGCTGAGGTAAGAGCTGGTGATATCCTTGTTGGTAAGGTTACTCCAAAGGGTGAGACAGAGCTTACAGCGGAAGAAAGACTTCTTAGAGCTATCTTTGGTGAGAAGGCAAGAGAAGTAAGAGATACATCACTTAAAGTTCCACACGGTGCTTATGGTATCGTTGTAGGCGTTAAGGTGTTTACAAGAGAAAATGGAGATGAATTAGCTCCAGGTGTTAACAAGAATGTCCGTATCTATATCGCACAGAAGAGAAAGATTTCTGTAGGTGATAAGATGGCTGGTCGTCATGGTAACAAGGGTGTCGTTTCAAGAGTTCTTCCAGTAGAAGATATGCCATTCCTTCCTAATGGACGTCCGCTTGATATTGTACTTAATCCTCTTGGTGTGCCTTCGCGTATGAATATTGGACAGGTGCTTGAAATTCACTTAAGCCTTGCTGCCAAAGTATTAGGTTTTAACGTAGCGACACCTATCTTTGATGGAGCTAACGAGAATGATATTATGGATACACTTGATATGGCCAATGCTTATGCTAATCATCCATTTGATGATGAAGAGCTTGCACGCGAAAAGGCAGATGCAGAAGCTAATGGTGAAGAATATCCTGCTGATATGACAACATTTACTGCTGAATACAAGGAACTTTTAAGAGATGACGTATTCCAGTTCCTTTCAGATAACAGAGCTCACAGAGCTGAATGGAAGGGTGTTCCAATCGGAAGAGATGGTAAAGTAAGACTTCGCGATGGTAGAACAGGTGAATACTTCGATAGTCCGGTTACTATCGGTTTCATGCACTACTTAAAGCTCCATCACCTTGTTGATGATAAGATCCATGCTCGTTCAACTGGTCCTTACTCACTTGTAACTCAGCAGCCACTTGGTGGTAAAGCCCAGTTTGGTGGACAGAGATTCGGAGAAATGGAAGTATGGGCTCTTGAAGCTTATGGTGCATCTTATACACTTCAGGAAATCCTTACTGTTAAATCTGATGATGTTGTTGGTCGAGTTAAGACATATGAAGCTATTATTAAGGGTGAGAACATTCCTGAACCAGGAATTCCTGAATCATTCAAGGTTCTCCTTAAGGAACTTCAGTCACTTGCTCTTGATGTAAGGGTTCTTGATCAGGACAATAACGAAGTTAAGCTTCTTGAAAGTTCAGAATATGAAGTTACAGATTTCAAGAAGGTTCTTGATGATGGTGGTTATAAGAGAAGTAGCCGTGATGAAGAAAATGAATTAAAGAACGCAGGTTATCACGCAGAAAAGCAGGGTGATGACGGTGAGGCAACCATAGAAGAACTCGGATCAGACGATGACGATTTCGATTATGACAGCTTAGATGATGACTATGATGATTACGGTGACGGAAATATAGAAGAATAATAGAAGGGAGCACTATAATGGCAGAAGAGATTAAGTCAAATAAATCAATGAAATTTGATAAAATTCAGATAAAGCTTGCTTCTCCTGAGAGTATTTTAGAGTGGTCTCACGGCGAGGTAACTAAGCCTGAGACTATCAATTACAGAACTTTAAAGCCAGAAAGAGATGGTCTGTTCTGTGAAAGAATATTCGGACCTAGCAAAGACTGGGAGTGTCATTGCGGTAAGTATAAGAAGATTAAAGATAAAGGCATCGTATGTGATAAGTGTGGTGTTGAGGTTACTAAGGCAAGTGTACGTAGAGATCGTATGGGTCATATCCACCTTGCTGCTCCAGTTTCACATATCTGGTATTTCAAGGGAATACCTAGCCGTATGGACCTTATCCTTGATATAGGTCCTAAGAATCTTGAGAAGGTACTTTACTTCGCTTCTTATATCGTAATTGATCCAGGCGAAACAGATATACCATTCAAGAAGATTCTTACAGAAACTGAGTACAGAGATCTTTATGATCAGTATGGTAATACATTCAGAGTTGGAATGGGTGCTGAGGCTATTTTAGAGCTTCTTCACAACGTCAACCTTGAAGAAGAAGTAGCTAAGCTCAAGGAAGAGCTTGCTACTACTACTTCACAGAAGGCTGCAAGACTTATTAAGAGAATTGAAGTTATGGATGCGTTCATTGCTGCTGGTACTAAGCCAGAATGGATGATTCTTACAGAAATTCCAGTTATCCCTCCAGATTTAAGACCTATGGTTCAGTTAGAGGGTGGACGTTTTGCAACATCTGACCTTAATGATCTTTATAGAAGAATTATCAACAGAAATAATCGTCTTGCAAGACTTATTGATCTTGGAGCACCAGAAATCATTGTTCGTAACGAGAAGAGAATGCTTCAGGAAGCTGTTGATGCACTTATAGATAATGGACGTAGAAATGGCCGTCCTGTAACAGGACCTGGTAACAGAGCTCTCAAGTCTTTATCAGACTTATTAAAGGGTAAGCAGGGACGTTTCAGACAGAACCTTCTTGGTAAGCGAGTTGACTACTCAGGACGTTCAGTTATCGTTGTTGGACCAGAACTTAAGATTTATCAGTGTGGTCTTCCTAAGGAAATGGCTATTGAGTTATTCAAGCCATTTGTTATGAGAGAATTAGTAAGGCGTGGTCTTGCTGAGAACATAAAGAAAGCCAAGAAGAGCGTAGAGCATCTTGAGACAGAAGTATGGGATGTACTTGAAGATGTTATCAAAGAGCATCCAGTTATGCTTAACCGTGCTCCTACACTTCACAGACTTGGTATTCAGGCATTTGAGCCAATCCTTGTAGAAGGTAAGGCTATTAAGCTTCATCCACTTGTTTGTACAGCTTTCAATGCCGATTTCGATGGTGACCAGATGGCGGTACATCTTCCATTGTCTGTAGAAGCTCAGGCAGAGTGTAGATTTATGCTTCTTTCACCTAACAACTTACTTAAGCCATCTGATGGTGGTCCTGTTGCTGTTCCTTCACAGGATATGGTACTTGGTATCTACTACCTTACACAGGAAAGACCTGGTGTTAAGGGTGAAGGTAAGATATTCAAGAGTGTTAATGAAGCACTTCTTGCTTATGAGAATGGAATTATAACACTTCATTCTAAGATTAAAGTTAAGATGACTAAGACTAATGCAGCTGGAGAAGAGATTTCAGGTGTTGTAGAGTCTACACTTGGTAGATTTATTTTCAATGAAATACTTCCTCAGGATTTAGGATATGTAGATAGAAGCAAGGAAGAGAATTTACTTCTTCCAGAAGTTGATTTCCATGTAGGAAAGAAACAGTTAAAGGATATTTTACAGCACGTTATCAATACACATGGTACAACAAGAACTGCTGAAGTTCTTGATGATATTAAGGCTATGGGTTACAAGTATTCTACTAGAGCGGCTATGACAGTTTCTATTTCGGAGATGACAGTGCCACCAGTTAAGAAGCAGCTTATAGCTGATGCTGAAAAGAAGGTTGAACAGATTAACATTAACTACAACAGAGGTCGTTCAACTGATGAAGAAAGATATAAGAATGTTATCAGAGTATGGCAGGAAACAGATAAGACATTGCTTGATGCACTTCTTTCTGGTCTTGATAAGTATAATAACATCTTTATGATGGCTGACTCTGGTGCCCGTGGTTCTAACCAGCAGATTAAGCAGCTTGCAGGTATGCGTGGTCTTATGGCAGATACTTCAGGTCATACAATCGAACTTCCAATCAAGTCGAACTTCCGTGAAGGTCTTGATGTACTGGAATACTTCATTTCAGCCCATGGTGCTCGTAAGGGTCTTTCAGATACAGCCCTTAGAACAGCCGATTCAGGTTACCTTACAAGACGTCTTGTAGATGTTTCTCAGGATCTTATTATAAGAGAGACTGATTGCAGCGTTGGTAAGATAATACCTGGTATGTATGTTTATTCATTTGTTAACGATAGAGCTACTAATTCAAGTGATGCCAAGGAAGATATTCTTGAGCCATTACAGGAACGTATTACTGGAAGGTATCTTGCAGAAGATATCAAAGACCCGGCTACAGGAGAGATTATCGTTGCAGCTAACCACCTTGTAACTCCTAAGAGAGCCGCAGCTATCATTAAGACTGGTGTAACACAGGTTAAGATAAGAACTATTCTTACTTGCCGTTCACATATCGGTGTATGTGCTAAGTGTTATGGTTCTAACCTTGCAACAGGTCAGGCAGTTCAGATTGGTGAAGCAGTTGGTATTATCGCTGCCCAGTCTATCGGTGAGCCTGGTACACAGCTTACTATGAGAACTTTCCATACTGGTGGTGTTGCCGGTGATAACATTACTCAGGGTCTTCCTAGAGTAGAGGAACTTTTCGAGGCAAGAAAGCCAAAGAGCCTTGCAGTCCTTGCAGAATTCGGTGGTGTTGTTAGCTTCTCTAAGACAGAGAAGAAGACAGATATTGTAATTACTGATGATGAGGGTAACTCAAAAGCTTATCCTGTATCAAGAGATACAAGAGTTAAGGTTCAGGAAGGACAGGTTGTTGTTAAGGGTGAAGAAATCACAGAAGGTTCAGAGAACCCACATGATATCGTTAGAATCCTTGGCGTAAGAGCTGTTCAGGATTATATGCTTCGTGAAGTTCAGAAGGTTTATCGTATTCAGGGTGTTGATATTAATGATAAGCATATTGAACTTATTGTTAGACAGATGCTTAAGAAGATAGTTATTGATTCTGCTGGAGATTCAGATTTCTTACCTGGTTCACAGGTTGATACTCTTGAATTCACAGAGGTTAATGAAAAGCTTGAAGAAGAAGGCAAGAGAAAAGCAACTGGTACACCAATTATTCTTGGTATTACCAAGGCATCACTTGCTACTAATTCATTCCTTTCAGCTGCTTCGTTTCAGGAGACAACAAAGGTTCTTACTGATGCAGCTATTAATGGTAAGGTTGACCCACTTATCGGTCTTAAAGAAAATGTTATCATTGGTAAGCTTATACCTGCTGGTACAGGTATGAAGAGATACCAGAATGTTGAACTTGACACAGCAGCAGCTTATGATGAGATTGAAGAGTCAGATGATGAAGTGTTAAGCTTTACTGAGGACTCAGATGAAACACTTGATTTTACAGAAAATGTAGATACATTAGATGCTGATGTAGAAGTTAGCGATGATGCTGATGTAACAGAAGATACAGAAGCGTAATATAATAAATATAGAAGCCGTTATCCATAGGAAAGCGGCTTCTTTTTTGTTTTATATAATATCAATAACAATGATAAAATAGTAATGTGCTATTTTAGTAATATTTCTAATAATAAATTTTTGAAAAACTCTTGACGAATTTATTCTAAAAATATATACTAAATAAGCGTGCGAATAAGCAACCGCTTATTTATGTACGCTGATTATATAGATGAGCAGTTTAAGATGACAGGCTCACGCATTTTTCTTAGTGATTATACTAAGTGCAACCATTCATTATTCTAATTCCGGGAGGTGAAAAAGGAATGCCAACATTTAACCAGTTAGTAAGACAGGGAAGAAAGTCAACAGTTAAGAAGTCTACAGCACCAGCTCTTCAGAAGGGATATAACTCACTTCAGAAGAAGGCTACAGACGTATCTGCACCACAGAAGAGAGGTGTTTGTACAGCTGTTAAGACTGCAACACCTAAGAAGCCTAACTCAGCTCTTAGAAAGATCGCCAGAGTACGTCTTTCTAATGGAATCGAAGTTACTTCATATATTCCAGGTGAGGGCCACAATCTTCAGGAACATAGCGTTGTTCTTATCAGAGGTGGTAGAGTTAAGGATTTACCAGGTACAAGATATCATATCATCAGAGGTACACTTGATACAGCAGGTGTAGCAAAGAGAAGACAGGCACGTTCTAAGTACGGTGCTAAGAGACCTAAGGATGCTAAATAATTCATAAAGAATTAAGCATCATAAGTCTGTGATTGATTTATATGGTAAGTCAGAATATTTGCAGATTATTGCATACAATAATTTACGAACAATTAAATTAATTAGTGCCGGAGTTAGATTAATCCGAAGGTTGCAGGTTTAAGATATACGGCGCGAACACAATTTAATTTGTGAGTACCGATGAATTAATGAAACGTCGTGATGTGTCAGGCTGATGAAGCTGTAAGGCGTTCATTAGTGCTAACAATGACGACAATACAATGTTAAGGAGGGAAGAACCGTGCCACGTAAAGGACATACTCAGAAGAGAGATGTATTAGCAGATCCTATTTACAATAACAAGGTGGTTACTAAGCTTATCAACAACATTATGCTTGATGGTAAGAGAGGAGTAGCACAGAAGATTGTATACGGAGCATTTGACAGAGTCGCAGCTAAGACTGAAAGACCTGCTTTAGAAGTATTCGAAGAGGCTATGAACAATATTATGCCAGTTCTCGAAGTAAAGGCTAGACGTATCGGTGGAGCAACATACCAGGTACCTATCGAAGTTAAGCCAGATAGAAGACAGGCTTTACCTTCTTTTCCCGGGACACCTGGGCCGGTTTGGCCTTTTCCCCGTTCTGGGGCCCGGCAGCATCCTGGGCTGCCTGTTCCCAGGTCCGGATATCGAAGGTCTTCAGCACCTTGGAATCCTTGATGTCCTTTACCTGGTTGTAGTGTTTGGTGGCTACAAACCCTTCATACTGCCCTTCCTTGGCCGGCCGGACTCCGTATCCGTCCTTTCGGAAATCCTCCTCAAAGGCATCCACGGTGGGTTTCAGCACCGGTGCCGTTACCAGTTTGCAGGTCAGGTCCGCCGCCCCCAGACGGGTGATTTCCATGGTAATATGGCCTTTGGCGCAGCCGCTGAACAAAAGGCTCAGCAGCAGGCACCCAAGGATCATGATCTTTTTCATAACGCCCTCCCGGCTGTCTTGTATCTTCCCCTCGCTTCCCTTCCGGTTCCATCCTGAGGAACCGGCACTGACTCCTTGCCTTTCCCGGGAAAAACGAGTAAGATTGAATTGTCAAAATTCTAAAAGAGAGAAGTGTACTTTTCACCAGTGCCATTTTATTTTTTCTGCT
>OGYK01002852.1_pt1 | contig 10725 bp, 12 predicted proteins | sample 1576501 | NCBI WGS metagenome assembly OGYK01 (sample SAMEA3541530, study PRJEB24748) | human gut metagenome | biome: human gut; feature: human-associated habitat; material: faeces | place: China | collected 2012
TATGAAATAAGTGAAGACATGCGTCATACAGGAGTAGTTTACGTTGGGGAGGAATGACGAAAGGCGATAGTTGTGAAGAAGAAAATAATAACTTGTGCGAGTGTTTCTTTTGTCATTATACTCGTGTTACTATCTGTTAATTTCTTACAAAGCGAAACAGGTAGCATAAGTAAGGAGAATATAGAAAAAGAAAATGAATTTAAAAAAGTCTTGATGTGGTAGCCCAAAAAGAGGAGCCAGATGAAGTATCTAAAGAATTTGCAAACAAACTTGGAGTCGATGAAAAAAATATAGTTTCAACAGGAAATACGATAAAAAGCACTTATTATAGTGGGATAGATACGAGTAAAGTGAATTATGATACAAAAATTATAGAAGTGAGTGTATGTCTGAAGAACACAACGGAGGAAGAAAAAGAAGTGCCAATCACTTATCTGTCATTAGAGACAACAGGCGTTGGAACAGCAATTTCTCAGGAACTTTTGATGGGCAATTCAGAACATTACAGTTCTATGGTAGAAAAATTAGAACCCGGAGAGGAAAAGGTAGTTATTTATCCGTACGAAATATGTTCCATATGGTTTCATAAAAAAGACTGGGAAAATGTAGAGAAGAGAAGTTTCTGGCTGACATTTTCTTCATATCCTGAAAAAACAGTTTTATATTTATGAGTCCAGGGCTCAAACAGAATGATTCAATTATAAAGAATATAGTATGGAGCATTCCTGTAATTCAGATGCCATTCCAGAAAGGAGATTTCTATGAAAAAAGTGCAAAAGTATTTCTATTGCTTCCTATCTATTCTCTGCTTGTGCATTCTTACATTTAGTTTGTCAGGCTGTTCCGAGATTAAAGATGGAATTGTGGGAACATCTGCGGGAGGTGGAAAGCCTGAAGGTGAAGCACCTAAGTCAGATGTGAGCATTACAACAGAAAGGACAAAGCAAATCGGAGATGTTTGTGAACTTAGGACAATGTCGGACAATGATTTTGACACTTCTACTGTGAGATGGAAGTGTATAGTTCAAAAAGCAAAGTTATATGATAAGCCGTCGGATGCGGAGATAGACACAGGCAGAATAATAACTTCGGAGTACTATAAAAGTCCAGAGATGCCTGTATGTATTGATGCAAGTGTGGCGGCAAATAGCATGATGCTACTATGTGATATAGAGATTGAAAACCTAAATGATTTTGAGAATCTTAATATCACATCTCTTGACTTGGTTTCTAAAGATTCTAAAGGCGAAGCACAGCAAGTTGGTTTACCAAATTATTTTTCTCACGGGGGAACTAAAGATGCTAAATATTATGATTTTACTCTGACAAAGGGAAGCAAGGAAACAGTTCAGGTTGGGTGGTATATAGATCCGAATGATTTAGATAAGGATAGTCTGTATTTAGCAATAGGCTTAGGAACTGCTTTGAAAGATCAAACCTCCTTGGCTACTTATGTAAATTTGAACTTATAAAATTGGAAATTCTTAGAGGTGCAGTATATGAAAAACACAATAAAACTGGAAATCCACAAGGCAATAAAAAATAGATTATTTGTTATTTCTGTGCTTTTGGGGTGTGCCATCACAATCTTAAGCTTGATTTACCAAGTGAACGTCTCTAGTTTAGACTTTGCAGCAAGTGGAAAAAATCCTATGATCTCGGCATATACAGTTTTTAGTACATGGATTGGAGGTGATGGGTATTCTTTGGGTGCTTCTGTTTATTTTTTTATATTTCCATTGCTAATTTCAATTCCCTATGGATGGTCCTATTGTGAGGAGAAAAAGAATGGTTATATAGGAGCAGTTGTTGCAAAGGCAGGAAAGACATCTTACTTTTTGGCAAAATATATTGCGGTATTCTTGACAGGTGGTTTAGCCATGGTTATCCCCCTTATTTTTAACTTTTTACTTGCCATGCTGTTTTTTCCTGTTGCTACGCCACAGCCCATATACTCTACAATCTATGGGATATATTATAGTTCTTTAATGTCTGATTTATTTTACACATATCCGTTTTTATATGTATTTTTCTACCTTACTCTTGATTTTGTATACTGTGGTTTGCTTGCTTGTATATGTTTGGCAGTTTCGAGATGGATCAAGCAAAAATGGGTGGTTGTCATATTACCTCTGTTCATCTGTCTTACATTGACCTATGGACAGCGTTTTATTTATACTTCCCCTTTGTCGGTTCAGTATAAACAGACCTCCCCATTGTATTTTCTCCATCCGGTAGAAATACAGTATCCTGCATCATGGTTCTTCATCCTCATATCAGCTTTAGTTATTTTCGCTACTACCTTGTTGATTCACCTTGTATGGGAGCGTAGTCATGAAATATATTAAAATGTTTTGGATTGATTTTAAAAATGGAATTTTAAAAAACGTACTCTTGTTTTTGTGTCCCATGATTCTGGCTGTGTTTACTTTTTGGGATGCATGGAATCGTATACATGGGGTTAAAGAGATTAATTTGTCTTTGTCTGCTTATGGGGATTACTGGTTTTATGTTTACGGTGGAATGCAGAAATATGTGCCGGGTCCTGGTAACACATTCCAAGTTCCAATTATCTGGATGGTCGTTTTCATATTACCTGCGTTCCTTCTATTGAATTATCCTGTAAAGGATATGCAACATATGGGAACACAGATGATGGTACGTATCGGTGGGAGAACTCGTTGGTGGTTATCCAAATGTATGTGGAATGTTTTAGCAACAGTGTTGTACCATGTTCTTTTGGCAGGCATCCTTTTGGGGCTGTGTTTCGTCTTTGACATACCATTAAGCAGTCGTATTCATGTAGAACTTTTGGGTATGCTATTTAATTTGTTTGGTGGAAACACATTGCTACCACGGGAAATGATACCAACTGTTATTTTCTTCATTCCCATCCTGTGTTCTGTTGCATTTAACTTGCTACAGATGACCTTGTGTCTGTTTATTAAACCGATTTTCAGTTTTTTTGTAACGGCTGTTTTACTGGTGTCTTCTGCGTATTTGCTCTCCCCGTACATTCTTGGTAATTACGCCATGCCTCTTCGTTACAGTTGGATATTCGAGGGAGGCGTTTCTTTTCAGGTAGGCATTGTTGCGTCTGTGCTTTTGGCTGTTGTAGCGGTGATCATTGGAATGATGCGTTTTCGCAAGTATGAAATATTGAATAGGGATTAAGGAGAAAGAACATGACGAAAATAGAACTTAAACATGTATCCAAAACGATTCATAAAAATGAGGTACTCCATGATATTTCCTTTATGATGGAGTCTGGGAAAATATACGGATTCCAAGGGGTTAACGGTTCGGGAAAGACGATGTTGATGCGTATTATCATAGGATTGATTCATCCCACAAATGGAAGTGTTGAAATAAACGGGAAAGTGCTTGGTCGAGAGCTAGAATTTCCTGAAAGCATAGGCTTTCTTCTGGAAAATCCAGCTTTTCTGGATCGTTATTCTGGATACTCCAATTTAAAGTTGTTGGCTGAGATACAAAACAACATCTCCGATGCAGAAATAAAAGAAGTCCTTTCTCTTGTTGGTCTAAATGAAGAAGCAAGTAAAAAGAAGTACCGGAAGTATTCTCTCGGCATGAAGCAACGCCTTGGAATTGCAGCGGCCATTATGGAAAATCCTGATATTATTATCTTGGATGAACCTACGAATGCATTGGATACGGCAGGTGTGAAACTTGTAAAGGATATTCTTCAAAAGCAGAAGGAGCGAGGAGCTTTATGTATTCTATCCTGTCATGACCTTCCTGTTTTAGAGAGCCTGTCGGATGAGATTATCAAGTTAGAGGAAGGAAAAATTATCGAACATATAAGCTTATCAAAAGCGGGAGGAGGAACTGAATTTTGAAAAAGAGAAGAAATATACTCCTATTTATTAGTTTGTGCCTTATCTGTTCATTTGCCATTAGAGTCTACTTTGTAAACCGTGATGTATCTAAGCCGCCAATGAAGGAATATAAAAAAGGAGAGATAGTTACCTTTGATGAGGAGTATTCGGTAGACAACAGGAAAATTAGCGAGGGATACACTATTCAAATTTTGGACTCCGAGATATTGTCCGTTGAAGATTTCCAAGAGAAGTACAATCTCTCAGAGGGAGATTTGGAGGGACAGTATAATTTCACAAACGCGTATTATGTCGTAAAGGCTAAGTTTACAAACGTAAACAATCAAGAGGGCGAAGAACAGGGAATCTCGCTTCTCAGTCTTCCGTTGGTTGGGAAAAACTATATGGTTGTATTTAATGCCATTGCCTATCCTCACTTAAATCCAACTATGCCTATTGGTGGAGGATTCTCTCTTCGTCCTGGTACAGATATGACAGTGTATCTTACCTATGCAATTATAGCAGGAAATGCACCAGATATAGAAGAACTTCGCAAAGATCCTCCACAACTGCAAATTGCAGAATATCCAATCCGAAAAATGCTTGATATAAAATGATGCAACTGAAACTATATTCAGATAACTTTCTATATTGTTTTAGGAGAAACCATTATTTATGATTGCATAAATAATCAAGATAACCGAGGAACAACGAAACTAATTGTGCCGTTGATATCGTCTTCTAAAAGATTGAACGTAAGTAGGTAATACAATGGCTTTAACAGGATATCCTGGCGAGCATACATATGAATTATGGGAAGGTGTTGGACAAATACAGTCTACGATCGGAGCTTTTTTTTAATATTCAAGAGCTAATTTTAAATTCCATAACACGCTTTCATCTTTTATTACAAAAATTATAGAAGAGAGTGTATGTTTAAAGAATACAACGGAGGAAGAAAAAGAAGTGCCAATCACTTATCTGTCGTTAGAGACACCAGGCGTTGGAACAGCAATCTCACAGGAACTTCTAATGGGAAATTCAGAACATTACGGTTCTATGGTAGAAAAATTAGAACCAGGAGAAGAGAAAGTAGTTATGTATCCGTATGAAATATGTTCCATATGGTTTCATAAAAAAGACTGGAAGAATATAGAGATGAGAAGTTTTTGGATGACATTTGCTTCGTATCCTGATAAAATTGTTTTATATTTATAAATGAGGAACAAGTTAAAGAATGCCGAAACCGTTCCCCGAAAACAGCAAAAATGCACAGCAAGTCAATGGAGTGAGGAGAAACTTAATGAAGAAAAAAATAATATATGTCTTATGCATTTTGGGTGTGCTTTTGGCGTTATTAGGACTAAAAAAAAGAAATGACACAATGTATTCTTCGGGGGTATACCATCTTAACAGAAGCGGGATTGTAGAATCTATAGAGAATAACAATATAGTTGTTCGTTTGGATAAATTGAATGAACAAGATGAGGATTTTAAAAATGTCAATACATTGCAATTAGATTGTAGAAATTGTAGTTATGAATTAGAAAATTTAAAGGAAGGTACAAAAATTATATTTTACTATTTCCCATATAATGCGGACGTTCGACCACTTAAAGTCGAAAATATCTATGTGATAAATGAAAAAGAATCTAATATTGATTTGACGGAGAAAGCCGGACAATTATTTAATTCCTATCGAGATAAAACAGATGAGTCTATTTATGCAAGAGGTAAATCTGGTGGCGTTATTACTACAAAGGATATTGAACAAGCTACTGAATTCTACATTTTAGCAGGGTATGAACAGTCAGACGCTGAAGATAAGGCAGTAGAATATATGTTACGACGCGATGCGACTTATCAAAGAGCTATTGCAGCGGGATATTCTGTGTCTGATGATGAAATCAATGATTATTTAGATGATTTAAAAGTTACAATAAATGATTCGATTAATAGTGAGGAGGCTCAGGCTCTTATAAGTCAATTTGGTTCGGAAGAAGGATATTGGCAGCATGAATTTGAAGTTTATAAGATAAATTTACCAATTGAAAAATATTTAGAATCATTAAAACAAGAATATTTGAAGAATAGTATTTCTACACGATCAAATAATCAAGAAGCAGAAGAAACAATAGAAAATTATAATCGTTATATTGAAGAAGTTCAATTAGAGTTGGTTAAACAAGAGCAATATGAAATATTTGAATGATCAATAAATGTCACCAATATAAAAAGCGTGAAGGAAGGGATTTTTTTGTATGTATTTTATTTCTATTATTTTTTATTATACATACAAAACTTCAAAAATCTATAGAATTACAAGTTCTTGAAGTTCACGATACCTATCTGATCCTTCAAGATTTAAAGTATTCTAATGACTATAGGGTAGATTTGGTTGGAAAAGAATCTACGGATTTTAATGTCGGGGACTTGGTTATAGTGACATACAATGGCGCTGTAGAGGATACAGCACCTGCTTCTTTAGGTGGTGTCACGGAAATTAAACTTTAAAAAAAATAAAAGGAGACTGTCATGAAAAAATATGCAGAATCGAAAGGATTCTTTGATTTTAAAGCAGAAAGGGAATTATATTCCATTGTTAAAGCATGGTGAGAGTGTTCAAGCCAACGAAGAGAGAGGATATTGTTGCCCGAGAACTGCAAAAACAGGAAATCTATACAGAAAAAAGAACCGACAATTGTTTTGAATAACAATTCTGGGTTCTTTTTTAGAAAGCGATTTGGTTTCACATTATTATTTGATATTTTTTTCTATATTCAGACGGGGAAAGCCCGCTTTGTTTCTTGAAAATACGGCTAAAATATAGTGGGTTTTCATATCCGATCGCTCGAGAAATTTCCGATATATTAAAAGAAGTATTTCGTGGCTTTTCACTGGAAAGCCGGTGCGTCAGAATTAAGAGTTCCATTAAATAATAAACACAAAGTTCTTCGTACTCACTTTTGCAAAAACGTAATTCATTTATAATAGATGTAAAAATTCGTTTATATTCAAGAGAAGTACCGGTATAAATTATATGCATATCATCAGAAATACCATGCTGTCTCAAAATATTCGTTATATTATTCCCAGTAAAATGAACCCAGTAAACTTCAGTTTGGTCTACACCATAATAGTAGTAGCGTTGCTCTTCTTTGGGGCGGTAGATCACCATATTTCCGGCATTTACAATTTCTTTCTTACCATGAAAATAAAATTCTCCTTTTCCTGAGGCAATATAAATAAGTTGGAAATCTAATCTTCCCCGAGGACGGTGTGTTGGTAACTTTTCGACGGTTTTCAGACGATATGTGCCGCAGCTTCCAACAAAAAGCGGAGATTTTTTATCTTTAAAATCTCTGCGGTTTTTATGCCAGTAAGCAGAATTAATATACATGTGAAATCACCTTTCATTTCTAAATGGATCGGAAATATTCAGATCTTGATTAATCTACAGTATATCACTTTAGACATATTCTGTCATACAGATTCATGAAAAAATATAGTTGCTGTAAATATGCACAAAATTGGAGGTGGAAAATTGTGAATAATTACAAAAGATACAAAGAAAGAACAGAACAACTGAAAAAAGTGTGGCATTTTGTGTATATATCGTATAATTCAGTTTATGTCTTTTTGTAAAAAACCAGAATATAATGAAACAGTGCTGTAGATAAACCAAATGATAAAATCTACAAATGGGACAAATTTAGTTATAGGTATCCACTGGGGTGGAAGAAGGGAGCAAATGTACGATTATGGAAGAGAAAAAATACCTTAAATGGTATAACAAGGTAGGTTATGGTTCGGGAGATCTGGCAGGAAATGTTGTGTATGCATTCTTGTCATCATTCGTAATGCTGTATTTGACAAATACAGTAGGTTTAAATCCGGGTATTATCGGAACGTTGATCATGGTATCAAAGTTATTTGACGGAATCAGCGACATGTTCTTTGGAACTATGATTGACAAAACAAAAAGCAAACTGGGAAAAGCAAGACCGTGGATGCTCTATGCGTATATAGGTTGTGCGGTAACACTTGTAGCAAACTTTGCAATACCGGACAGTCTTGGAACAACAGCTCAGTATGCATGGTTCTTTGTTGCATATACACTGTTAAATGCGGTATTCTTTACTGCAAATAATATTGCATATGCATCATTGGTTACATTTTGTACAAAAAACAGCAGAGAACGTGTAGAGATGGGATCATGGCGTTTTATCTTTGCATTTTCAACAAGCTTGCTTATTCAGTCTGTTACAGTTCAGTTTGTAAGAGTAGCAGGCGGTGGAGCAGCTGCCTGGAGAACAGTTGCTGTAGTATATGCTATCATTGGATTGATCGTAAATACAATTTCCGCATTTTCAATCAAGGAGCTTCCGGAAGAAGAATTAAAAGCAGGGAAAGATCATACAGAAGAAAAATATGGTCTGATAGAGGCAGCAAAGCTTTTATTTTCCAATAAATATTATCTTATGATCTGTGCTACTTATATTTGTCAGCAGATTTATTCAGCTATGTTAAATATGGGAATTTATTACATGATTTACATACTGAAAAATGAAAATTTATATTCTGTATTTTCATGGGCAATCAATATTCCTGTCATCATTGCAATGTGTATCACACCTATGCTGGTAGAAAAGATGAAAGGTTTATATAGAATGAATCTTGCTGGTTATATTCTCGGAACAGCAGGACGTGTCGGAGTGATTTTTGCCGGTTATATGGGCAGCGTTCCACTTATGCTTGCATTTACAGCAGTTGCAGCACTTGGAATGGCACCATGGCAGGGGGATATGGGAGCTGTAGTTGCAAGCTGTTCAGAATATACATACCTTACAAAACATAAACACATTGACGGAACAATGTATTCTTGTACTTCCTTTGGTACAAAAATCGGAGGAGGAATCGGAGTTGCTCTTTGTGGATGGTTACTTGATGCAAGTGGATTTGTGAAAGAAGCAACAATCCAGCCAGAATCCTGCCTGAACATGTTGCATGTTATGTATTTGTGGATTCCGATGGTATTGTCATTGATCATTACATTTATCATGTCAAGAATGAATGTAGAAGATGCGAACAAAAAGCTTAGAAAACAGTTGGAGGAGTGTTAAAATGGAATACAAGGGTATGAAAGAGGATGAACGTTTCATTTCAGTTACACCAAGCAAAAGACAGATCGCTTATCAGAATATGGAGTATTTTTGCTTCATCCATTTTACAGTAAATACTTTTACAGGAAGTGAGTGGGGATTAGGTGATGAACCGGAATCTATCTTCAATCCTGAAGAGTTAGATGCCCGCCAGTGGGCAAAGACAGCTGCTGAAGGTGGAATGAAGGGATTAATACTGACTTGTAAACATCATGATGGCTTTTGTTTATGGCCAAGCAAGTATACAGAACATAGTATTAAAAACTCACCTTATAAGAACGGAAAAGGTGATATTGTTCGCGAAACAGCAGAGGCATGTAAAGAATATGGATTGAAATTTGGGGTCTATCTCTCACCATGGGACAGAAATAATGAATCTTATGGAAAAGGCAAAGAATACGATGACTACTATGTGAACCAGCTTACAGAGCTTCTGACAAACTACGGTGACATATTTGTAATCTGGCTTGACGGAGCATGTGGCGAAGGCAGCAATGGAAAGAAACAGGTTTATGACTGGCAGAGATATTATGAAGTGATGCGTAAACTCCAGCCAAATGCCGTGATCTCAATTTCAGGTCCGGATATCCGCTGGTGTGGAAACGAAGCCGGACAGGTTCGTCCAAGTGAGTGGAGTGTCGTTGCAGCAGATATGACAGATCCGGCGATTACAGCACAGCTCAGCCAGCAGGAAGATAATGAAGAGTTCAGAAATCGTCCGTTGGATGAAACACAGGCAGATCTTGGAAGCCGTGAATGCCTGCGTAATGAAGAAAAATTAGCATATTATCCAGCAGAAACAGATGTTTCTATCCGTCCGGGCTGGTTCTATCATGAGGAAGAAGATGATCAGGTTCGTTCTTTCGAAAACCTGAAAGAGATTTATTTATCTTCAGTTGGTGGAAATACAACACTTCTGTTGAATCTTCCTCCAATGAAAAATGGAAGACTTCATCAGACAGATGTTAATAATGTAAAAATGCTTGGAGATTTTATAAGAAGCACGTTTAAAGACAATCTGGCAGATATCGCTGAAATCACAACAACTCCGGAACAGGATGCGGAAGGTAAAAATGCAGATCTTTTAAGAGTAGATGATTATGAGAATGTGTTCAGAAATAAAGCCGGAGACAGAGAATTGACAATTCATCTGCAGTGGACAGAGAAAAAGAAATTATCTTATCTGGTATTAAAAGAGGCAATTCCTTTCAGCCAGCGAGTAGAGAAGTTCTCTGTATGGTATGCGGCAGAAGATGGAAAAAAAGAGAAAATAGTGGACGCTACTACAATTGGTTATAAGAAGATCATCGATTTGCAGGGCGTAGAAACAGATGCAATTGAAATTCGTATTGAAGATTCAAGAGTTGCTCCTGTAATCTCATTTGTAGGTGTATACTAAAATAGAACAAGAAAATTTTAACGAACGAATCCCAAAAATCTTTTTTGGGATTTGTTTGGAAAGGAAGGAAAAATATGAATGCTGATATGAAATGGTTGGATAATCCGGAAGTATTTAAGGTGAATCAATTAGCTCCGCACAGTGATCATTCCTATTATTTGGATTATTCGGACATGAAAAAAGAGAAAAACCCATTATTTCAGTCATTAAACGGCCAGTGGGAGTTTGCTTATAGTAAAAATGTAAAGAGCAGACCGGTTAATTTTTATGAGGAAACATTTGATGCATCAGGATTCGATAAAATTATGGTTCCCGGACATATTGA
>OGYK01002861.1_pt1 | contig 10698 bp, 9 predicted proteins | sample 1576501 | NCBI WGS metagenome assembly OGYK01 (sample SAMEA3541530, study PRJEB24748) | human gut metagenome | biome: human gut; feature: human-associated habitat; material: faeces | place: China | collected 2012
GCAGGTACGCCAAACCTTTCATAGCCGCGTTTACCTGCTCCAAGCTCGGCGTTTGTGCGATGTTCAAGGCGTTAGCCGCGAACGAAGCGCAAAGTTTCGTTACTTCCTCGGTCTGAACCATAAGCGCGAAGGTGTCAAGGTTCATAAAGGCGTACTTCAAGCTAATACCCTTCTTCTTGGCCTTAGCTACGATAGCCTTAAAGTCCTTGCTAAACGGTTTTGCGCCGGTGGTGTTCCAAGCGGCCGAGCCGGTCTGAAATCCTACCTTCTGCGTTGCGTCGATTTGATAATCTACGTCGTATTCGGTAATTACGCTATTGTTGTTGTCGTTGGTAAGCGTTACTTTACCCAACGAAATAGACTGCAACGCAATCCATTCCAAGCGGGCGGCCACCCCGTCCCAGCAGTACTGCGTATCTTCGGCCCACGCTTCTACCAACGCCCGAAGGTCGGGGTTCGCGGAAGTCATGGCTACCATAATGTCGTATTCGTTAAGCTCGTTTTCGTCCTTGGTGCGCTTAATAGCCACTTTCGGAATATCGCCCTGAATACGCGCAATAGCTTCGCGGGTCTTCTTGTTGATACTTGCGCCACGCGCTACAAGGTCGCCGGCAATCTTTAACCCTACCTGCGCTTCAAGGGCTTTCCACGTAAGCGTGTAGTTCTCCTTCAAAGGGAACAAGGTAGGATAGTAATACGGTTTAAGGTCGTAGGTATTAACTACGGCCTGCATATCCCTTTCGGTAATGCCAATCATTAAGCTCCTTTGCATAACTTTTCCCGATTAAATTAGATAAACTGAATACCGGTAAGTTTGGCTTTCACTTCGGCACCGATAGGCGGGATATTGCTTTCCCGAATCTGCCCGATAGTTACGGCGTTTACGATATGGTTGCTAAGCGCGTCTACGTCGTAGCTTTCGCCTACAAGGGCTACCGGTGCGTATTTGAAAGCTGCCCCCGAAGCCCCGGCCTTGGCTGCGAGGTAAAGCGAATCGCCGGCTTTTGCGGCAACTCCAAGGGTTGTACCTACTGTAAGGTCGTCTTTGCTGCCGTCGCCGCTATTTGTGGCGATAGCGGTAATAGCGTAGGCCGCCCCGCCGGGAGCCAGCATAAGCACGTCGCCGACTTTGAAGTTATGGCCTTTCTTTACGGTGTAGGTGGTAGCGGAGTTCGTAGCGTCGTCGGTAAGAACGGCTACTTTCACTACATGGTAAAGCCCGTTTTCGTCCTTTCCTACCGGCGTACCTTCGTGCAGAACTTTCTGCGTAAGGTCGGCAGCTGAAACGGTAATACCGTTCGGAATATCGGCGAGCTTGTGGGTAAACGCGCGGATAACGCGGTTATCCTTTTTCCTGTCGATTCTAAGCATTTTACAAGTGTTTAAGCGTTAAACCTCTTTGCCGCCCAAGCCTTTATTTTCGGCTTCTGCGGCCTTTGCCTGTATGTAGCTTTCTACGCCCGCGCTTACTCCGTCCTTGTTGGGGGAACCAAGTACCGGTTTTTCGTGAAGGCTTAGGCCCCGGTCTGCCAACTCTTGGCCGAAGGCTGCTACGTCGTTCTTGGTTTCGGTCAGATACTCGTTAAAGGCGTTTTCGTCGGCAAAGCCGCCAAGTTTGGCTACTCTGTCGAAATCTTTAAGAACCTTTGCTTTATAGGCTTCGGGTACGTCGGCAAGCTCTTTAACAAGCGTTTCCCGGCGGTTGGCGGTTACGGCCGCGCTTTGAAGGCTCGTTACTTCGGACTGCAAGCCCTTAGTAGCTTCCTTTACGGCGTTCGTAATCATTGCTTGCACGGTTGCGGCGTCCAAGGTTCCGGCCGGTGCGGGTGGGGTACCGCCTTCTTCCGGTTTCTTTTCTACAAAGTCGTACTTCTTACGCAGGTTGTCCTCGCGCGTTTTGTTCGCTTTGTCTATTTCCGCGTCCGCGTCTTTGCGCCAATCCGCTACAAACTTCGCTACGGCTTCGGCGGTAAGTTTTCCTACGATACCGGTAGCTTCTTCCTTGGTATTAACCTGCATGGCGATAACTCGCGCAAGCTGGTTAAGCCCGTCTTTTCGCACGCCCGGAAACTGTGTTTCAAGTAGTGCTACAATTTCGTTTAGTTCCATTTTGATTTTTGTGATTTAATTAAACCTGCAACAAAGAAACGTATTATAGTAATACGAATATTTGTATAGCGTTGCAAGTTCTCTACACTCGTTTCAACAATTCAACCGTAGGGGCCTATAAGGGGCTGGGGTGGTCTTTGGTTGCTTCGATAGTTGAAAAGGTAATTTCACGAACGAATAGCAATGCAGTACAAAAGATAGCAAAAGAAGGCGATTTTAGGCCGTTTTATTATCCAAACAAGGAAATATACCAGCCAACCGCATAAAATCGAATGGCGGGCACGAGAAAGGGCAAAAACGGGTATTCTTGCTTCGTCGGTTATCCGGCCCGTCGCGGATAAGTAGAAATATGGGAATTTTGTTACCGCTATGTTACTATCATCATTTCGGTAATGTTGGTAGCTAATGTTGCAAGCTGCCCGGTAATGTTGGTAGTTCGGGGCGCAAGTCGAAAGCCCGTTTTCCCTCTCTTTCCCCCTACACCCTCTTTCTCTCTCTATATATCTTTATCCTTATATTTATCCACAGGGGCTAAGTAGCCCCCTGCCAAGGAGCTGGCAAGCTCCTTGTTTGTGTGTGCCTTAATAATTGATATTTAGTTATTTATAATAGTTTGATAAATGAAGGTTGCGCGGCCCAAAATAAACCCCTCGCTTGGGGCTGGTTAGGGGTTGGGTTGTGGCTTACGCACGAATTTCGCATAACCGCAAATAATTGTATTATAATACATTAAGCAATAAAGCAAACGTAACTATCTGATTCCGAAGTACCATAGCCCCAAGCCTGCCGCCGGGCTGGTGCTGGTCTGCTCCTGCGTAGGGGCTGGGTTGCCCCTGCCTTGCTCTTTGCGCGATTTTATGCCGTAAAATAGTGTTGTTTAGTGTTTTTGCAGTATATTTGCAACGTTTCCGGGGAGAAATCCGGGAACGTGTACGGAAGCGTATAGGTATCTAAGTTTGAAAATCGCCAATTAACGAACCATAGATGAGCCTATTAACGCTCGCTGGCTGTATATCCTTTTCCGATATATCGCTAAGCGTGGGTTATGGTTTATTCTATGGTGGGCGTTTGGCGATGCCTCAAACTTGTAAACCGATAAGGCCCACGCTTTCTGCGTTTAGTAATTGCCTGTTCGGGTTCTTGGGGCGCAAAACAAATGTTCAAATGAAGAAGTATTTATTTGCTTTGCTGGTCTGTGTAATGGCTTTTGCCGGGTGTTCAAAAGATGATGACGAAATTTCTACTTATTCCGAAAAACAAAAAAAAGCGTTTGCTTTGTTTAATGGAACTTGGGAGGATATACAATTTTCCTATTTTATGGGGAATAAACTACATGACCCCGATATGATTGTATTTGGAACCCACTACGAAAATCAAATAGAAGTAACAGAAGATGATTATATGAATGGGGAAGAGCATTTGTTTTTTACACAAGGTGAATGTACGTATCGCTCTTTTGATATTGTAGATAAAACGTATACCGATATTGAATGTTACTATTATTTAAGTTATGATGCAGAAGATTTTTATTTATATGAAAAATCTACTAACAATTTATATAATTCATATTACATTGATATTGAAAGTGAAACAAAAATATATCTACATGACCGGGATTTGTCGTTACCATACATTTTCATAAAACAAAAGTAATTTTTGCTATTTTCGCCCCCGCCTAAGAATAACTATTTTTGCGAAACGCTTGCACAAGCGAAAAGTAAAGCGTACTTTTGTAATGCGTTACATTTTAGTCGGCGTGCGGAAGCTCGCCAAGTTGTGCGGGCGTTTTTTATGCTTGCTTGTTTGCTCACCTTATAAATGAGGCGAGCAAAAGATATACGGCTTCGTACCCCCGTGTAGCTGGTTAATGCCACTACTGCCGACTAAGGTGTAACGCAACGGGAAAGGCGGGGCCGTTTTTCTTTCGCCTGTTATCCATTAAATGCGTACAACAATGGAAACAACGATTGACCCGAACGCTGGAAGCGTTCAAATTTTCAAAAATCCCGCTTTCGGGCAAATGCGGGTACAATCCAACGGAAAGGGCGAAGCCCTGTTTTGCCTTGCTGATGTATGCGCGGCATTATCTCTAACCAATCCAAGGGTAGTAAAAACAAGGCTAAACCAAAAGGGAGTAAGTAGTGTTTACACCCTTACGGAAGGCGGCAGGCAAAATCTTACCTTCATCGACGAACCGAACTTATACCGCTGTATCTTCCAAAGCCGGAAGAAAGAAGCGGAAGCGTTCCAAGATTGGGTAGTGGAAGAAGTCCTACCGACCATTCGGAAGACGGGAGGATATATCCCGGCGAACGAAGGGGAAAGCGAAGCAGATATAATGGCAAAGGCGTTACTAATCGCCCAACGTCAAATAGAAGCGCAGCGCGTCCGGGCTGAATACGAAGCTGCACGGGCCGAAGCCCTGCAAAAGCAAACGGTAAAAATGCAAGGGCAAATAGACTATATCAACGAAAAACAAAAGAAGTTGATACCGGCGGCCGCCTATGCAAACGAGGTGCTTCAATCCAAAAGCGATTATACGCTTACGCAAACGGCGCACGCGCTGGGGCTTCGCTCGGTTCATGTCCTTACAAAATGGCTGAAACGTCGCGGAGTGCTTTATTATCAGTCGGGGCAATGGCAACCGACAGCAAAAGTAGCGGATAAGGGGTATTTTACTACCCGTACTTGCAAGTATGTAAATTATGACGATACGGTAGGTACGAATATTTACACGACGGTAACGGAACGCGGCCGCCGGTTCCTTTGGGAAATGTTAAATGATGAGGAGGGCGCGCTATGAGAACGACTGTAAACAAGGATTTGAAAGCAAGCGAAGGAACGCGCAAACTTGTAGAATGTATTGCGGTTCTTAACGACCATTACAACCTAACGGTACACGCTCTTAATTCGGCTTTTGGCAGTAATGAAGTTTCGGCAAAAATGCTGATGAAAGAATACGGCCCGGCTTTTGAGGGGCTTATGTCTGTTTTGCAAAATTTCCTTTGCCGGTCGGTAATGGATAAAATCGACGGCGAAGAAATAGGCGAAATTTAGAAATAATATTACCTTTGTAAAAGCATAGCAAGAACGGGGCTTGATGGTCGCAAAGTGGTAGCGGGGAGTCCTTAATTTTAAGGTCTTATATTGCAGGGTCGTCGCCTGCCTTGCTCCGTTCTTTACAAAAATAGGGAAGCGCCAAACTTCCCTATTTTATTTTTCTGTATTGCTTGGTATCTTCCATTTTATCAATATCAACTACGCCCCACGATTTGGCGACGTTAGCCGTTACGCCTTTGTACTTATAGTTCGGGTGTACTACAACTTTTATAACCTTCCCTTTTTCGTAAGGGTGGGTATAAACGTAAACCAATTCCTTAGAATTTAGGTCTTCGTAAATATGGGTCGGCGCGTTTATGGCGGTTTCTATTTCCCCGTATCGAGTAATTGCTACGGTGGCCCCTTTGCTTTCTTTGGGGTGGCCTATATATTTTAATACTGTCCTATCGAGAACTATAATAGTTTCCGTTTCCAAACTATGGCCCTTCTTTGCCATATCTTCGCGTACAATGTCGTCTACCCGTCCTATTTGCTTTACTTGCCCCATGCTGCGCCCGGTCTTAAATAGTGTATCGGCGAACTGCTGTAAGGTTCCGGCAAATAAGGATAATACTTTCTTCTGTTGGGTAAGTGCTATTATACCTTTGTTGTCGCCTACAAAATCGGGTTTTACTTTGGCTGCTCTTAATTGTCGTTGTTTTGTATCAATCCATTGTATTAGTTCTTTCGGTACCTCTACGACTTGTTTACTTTTCCGGTCTTTCGGCTGCCATTCTTCCAATTTCTTAGCCCGCTTAGCCTTCAAGTATTTGCCGAAGTCTTGGGGCGTTATGACGATAGGAACCATAACACACCGGCAATTAGGGTGCCACCCCGTCCATCGGAAAGTCTTAGGGTATCGGCCTGCCATAGTATCGCAAATGTCTACAAGCCGCTTTACCTTACCGTTTACGGTGGTCGTATGGTTGTTACTTAGCCGAATTTCATACCCGGTAATAAGTGGGTTATTTTGGTAGCTTTCCCACTCTGCACGACGGTAGGCGGCGTTCATTTCGGTACGAACCAAGCGCAAGGCGTTTTTATACGCCGACCTATATACGCCTTGGCCGGGGTGGTACTTTTTCGCCGCTTCGCTTAGTTCAAGGTTCCCGGTTTCCTTATTCCGTACCCGTCGAAATAATGCGTTAGGATTATTCAAATAACCCTTTATCCCGCTTGCTATTTCTTTTGCTCCTTTACCTTCAAGTATGCCGTTTTGTATAATTGTTTCAAGTTCTTGTTTGGCATTGCCTGTTAGGTTCCATACGCGCGAAGACAATGTAAGCCCCCCACGTTCGGCTGCTGCGAAAGCGTGAGCGGTCATACCTTGCGCCCTGCGTTCCTTTGTTGCGGCTTCGCAAAGTTCATTTATAGCCTTTCGTTTATCGTCCGTTGTACCTAATTGGGCAAGTATCGGGATTCGTGCGTCTTTTTCTCCTTGGATATATCCACGTTGTACGCCGTTTTGAATAATTATACCGGCCTTAGTTGCAAGGTCGCTTAGGTATTGATTAAGTCGTTTTTCGGCGGCCGGGTTTCCTTTCCAAGTGAAAGTATCGCCGGCTTCTATCGCTTTGCGGACTTCGGCAAGTTCCAACGCTGCACGGTAAGTGCGCCCGTACAGGTTGTAAAGTTGCCGTTCTATGTTGGCTAAATATTGTATTAACTTTTTTCGTTGTTCGTCCATTACTTAAAGCTGGCTACGGCTTGCGCCAAATACTGTTTTAATAACCCGTTTAGTTCGCTACAAGGCCCGCTAATTACGTCGTAGCCTTTACTTTCGACGTATAGGGCGTAGTCGGCCCCGGCAACAACTACGGCGACAATAGAGTTAGGCCAATTTGCGGCAGCTTGTTCAGCTACTTTTTTACCGAGGGCGGCTCCTTCACTTCCTTTTTCTCCGTTTCTTGCTTCGAAGTTATCCGTAACCTTCTTCCCGTGGTCGTATATAACAAACCCAATAGAACCGCGCAATAGCCCGGAATCGTCTATATAATTGGGTTGGTGTGGAATGTTTCTAAATTCCTCGGACAACGAAGGTAAATTTCTTGCATTTTTTACGGTGTCTAAACATGCTAATTCTATCGCTTGTATAACTGCGTCCTGTATGTCTTCCACCTTTGCGTAAACTCCTTCAAAAAGTTTATCTATGTCGAATTTTGCTACTATGTTACCCATATCTTAAATCGTTGGTTCTTGCCCTAAAAGGTCGTTATACATTTGCCCGCCTTCTTCGCTTTCGATTTGGGCTATTTCTTCTTCTGTGTCGTTTACCCAGCCCAACTGTTGTACGGCCGTCTTCCGAGAACAAATAGCCTTCTGACCAGTGGCCGAAAGAAGAAGGTTTACGTTCGCCGCTTCGTCCTCAATCATAAACGGTACTATTTCGGGTTCGATAATAAGGCTACCGCAAGCGTCTACAAAAGCCTTATCCTTGGCGTTCATTTGTGCTAAAAACGCCTGTATTACGCTTAATCGACGCTGTAAATAATCGTCGAACACCTCGCATTTGTCCTGTACTTTTAGGTGCGCGTCCATAAATAGCAACTTCAAGGCTACACCCGAAACGGCCCCGATACCCTTTACCGAATCGAAAGCAATATCCGGCGTTTGCGTAATGGTGTAAATCATACGCAAAAGGGTTTCTATCTCTAATTTGACGCTTTCGGGGGCTTGCGCCCAGCTTAGATATTGTGCGGTCGCGCCTTCTTCGCCCTCGATAACGGCCCCGCTTTCGCCCTTCTTGGCCCAACCCAAAATAGTACCCGTAGTAAAGATTTTCGGGCTTGCGTGGTAGTCGTTGGTATCGGCGAAGTTAGAAAGCAACTTTTCCAAGCGGTCTATAAGGTTCTGCACGTCTTCCCATTCTACGGCGGGCTGGCGGCCATAGATAACCGGGATTTTGCCTATTTGGTTCTTCTTGGGGTAGCCGTCCAATAACTGCCATTGGTTGCTGGTAAGCGTCCATTTCCGTATTTCGGTATCGGTATAGGTTTCGAAATAGGTATGTTTTACCCCCGCGCTATCCTTTACGACGTATTCGCGGGAAAAAGCTACCATATCGCCCGTTTCATCGAAGTAGGGGTAAAGCCTATCGCCGAACAACGGGCTAAAAATGGCTACCCGAAGTTTGTGCGTTGAATCGAAGCCGTAGTTTTTCGTCGGTTTCTCCACCGGGTACCAAAGTTCGGCCGATTCCTTACTGCTATACATACCCCGCGCTACCTTTCGGTTAAGGGTGCGGCTTTTGTTATCGAACAAAACACGCTTTACAGCCTTCAAAACGTCGGCTTCCTTGGTGCCTTCTTCCGGTTCCGCATTAAGAATTACGGGGTTTCCAAACGTGAAGGCTACGGCCCGCTTTACTATAAGTTTCTGAATCGCCAAGGCTACGCGGGCTACCGGCTCGATACGGAAGTTTTCGGTTTCCCCGTCGCCATTGGTAACGGTCTTTATGTTCTTCTTTTCTTCGTCGTTTATATCGAAGTCGGAAAGGTCTACTTTTACCTTCTTATCCCTACGCTTTACCGGGTCGTTTACGTCGTGGCCTTGGGGGTCAAGCTGGGCGATATATTCGGCCGCGTTCGGCTCGGTCGCATTACGTCCGTTCTTCAATTCGGCAATAGCGGTACTATGGTTCTCGCTCGCCAAAAGTTCGTTAATCTGCTTGCTGTTCATTTTATTGTCTATTGATAGTTAAACATTATGCGAAATATCCGGCCGCGCTTTTCTTACCTGTAATTGGCCGTTGCTCTACGGTTCCGGTCAATGCGTCCGGCGCGTCATCGTGGGCGTTCTTGCCAACCTTCATATAGTGCGTAAGGGCTTGGTAGAAATCGGGCCACATTTGCGCCCACCCGCGCGGGAAATAGGTAAGGTTTTGCACTTCCGCGCTATGCGTAAATATGCGTACGGCTTTGTTTTGGCTTTGGTGGAACCACTTAATACGGGTTTTGTTGTTACCCATTAACCGGGCTTGTTTCTCTACATTACGCGCGAAGCCCCGGCCGCCGTTGTTGCTCTCTACTACGGCCAATTCTACCGCGTGTTTGGTTAGCATTTCGGCCGTTTTGGGTTCGGTGTACTCCATAGGTTTAGCCGTATAAAGCACGTCCAAAATAAAGTTTCCTATCTCGGTTTCAAGGTAGGTTATCGAGCAAAGGAAATCCGCGCCTTCGTCCGCCGTATCGGTATAGTTCTTAACCTTCCGTAGCTTGGTGGCCGGCAGTATGTCGTATTCCTTAAAAGGATTTTCGTACATAAGGCCCTGCAAAGGTTTGGGGTCTTGCTGGTAAAGGCTTTCGAATACGTGCGGGTTTCGGGTGCGTATGGCTTCCAACTTTTCTAAGTTGTGGCGTTCGGGCCATAGTGCCGTACCTTCTTCGCGCGGGTCGTATTCGGTAGGTGCGCCCTTCTTAATCGCTTGGTAGGTTACTACTACCCACCCGTTCGGATTGTTTACCGGGTCGTATATTCCTTGCTGCTCCAATAGGCGGCCGGCTAAGTCCTTTTCGTGCCAGCGGGTAAATACTATAAGCTGCTGGCTATTGTTGTGTAATCGGGTTTCGGCAACCGTATCGTACCAATCTTCGATAGCTTCCCGAACAACTGCCGACCACGCCGTTTTAGCGTCCTTATAAATGTCGTCCATTATCAGGGTATCTACCGGTTCGCCCGTAAGCGGGCCACCTACGCCGACGGTCTTAAAACCGCCCCGGTGTCCTACTATTTCGCACTCGTCGGCATTGCGAAGCCATGCACCGGCAACGGTCGTAATGTTCGATGAATTAAGGCGCGTTTCCGGGAATATCTCGGCATATTCCGGCGTGTCTATAATGCGCTGTATTTCGCGGTTGAACTTACGGGCTTTCGGTGCCGAATAGCTTACGACGGCTATTTTATTGTCCGGGTTCCGGCCAAGTATATAAGCCGGAAGGCGGCGCGTAGAACCTTCGCTTTTGCCGTGCTGGGGCGGCATGAATACCATTAGCTTTTTAATCTTCCCTTCCGCGAATAAGGTTAGAACGTGGTAATATCGTACATGAAATTCAGCAGGGTCGAAAGTAGGCATAGTAGCACGGGTAAACGGCAAAAGGTCGGTACGTGCTTCGCGTATCAACCTTTCCCGCAATGCGGCTATATACTCTATTTTCTCTTGGCGCGTCATTTATCTAATTTCTTTTCCAATTCGGCTATACGTGCGTCTAATTCTTCGTCGGTAAGCTGCCCGAATAAGTCCTTACCGTCCTTGCCTGTTACCTCGTTGTTCTGCCTGTTCTTCCAATTCTCCGGCTCTCCGTTGGTTAGTGTAAAGATTATCGCTGCCGTGTCCGGCTGGTAGTGTTTATCGACTATCTTTTGTTCCTTTATTCGCGGTATCTCCTTGCCGTTTATGTCGTACTTGCCGGAACCTACCGTAGTGATGTGTTTTTCCTGCACCGTGTACCCTTGTATCTTTCGTAGAAGGCTTTTTTTCGCTTCGGCTACGAA
>OGYK01002871.1_pt1 | contig 10671 bp, 9 predicted proteins | sample 1576501 | NCBI WGS metagenome assembly OGYK01 (sample SAMEA3541530, study PRJEB24748) | human gut metagenome | biome: human gut; feature: human-associated habitat; material: faeces | place: China | collected 2012
CGAGTTTTTTTTATTTATATTGGGAGTTTTGACACACCCTCTATAATAGCAATCAACAAGACGCCCTGCAAGGGCAAAAGAATTGTTTATAGCCTGCTTCTTTAAAGCTTTTGCCCTTTCAGGGCGACAGATTGGTGTTCATAATTACCCAGGGCGTCGCCCTGGGCTAGGAACTTCTGCCCTTTACCTTTCCCTTCGGCCGGTGACCGTTGGTTCAGGGCGTATTGGGTAATTTCAACCGTACAAGCCTGCTTTGTTTTATGGTATCGTCCTGACGACTGCGAAAGATCCAAAATGGCGAAGTGGAAAGATGAAAACGTAAGGTGTAAGGTGTAAGGTGTAAGGTTGCAAGTTCGCAAGGACGGTTCACATACGCCTTGTATGTGGATTCTCTTTTTTTACTCCATTTCTATCGCAACGCTCGCAGCGTACAGACAAGAAAGCCCCACGACTTGCGTCGCAGGGCAGTATGATTTTTCCCACAAAAATGTTGCGCCTATCCGAGATACTTCATCAGTACGCGGGCGTTGCCGCTCTCGCGGATTTTCTCGATAGCCTTCTCGCGGATCTGCCGTACGCGTTCTCGCGTCAGTCCCATCTCCGTGCCGATCTCCTCCAGTCCCTTCTCGTGGCATCCGATACCGAAGCACTCCGTCACGATCGTGATCTCGCGGTCTTTGAGGGTCTTCTTCAGCACGGCCTTGAGGTCGTCGCTCATCGACTCGAAATCGACGCTGCGGTCGGTACGGCTGTCCTCGCCGCCTGAGAGCATGTCGGCCATGGAGTTGTCGTCGTCGTCGCTAAACGGCGCGTCGATACTCATGTGGTGGTTGTCGGCATTCTGGCTCTGGCGGATGCGGCTCTCGTCGATGCCCGTCAGCTCCGAAAGCTCATGGATGGACGGACGGCGATTGTGCTGCTGGATGAACTCGTTGGTCACCTGGTTGATCTTGGAGATCGCCGACACCTGGTTGAGCGGCAAGCGGACGATGCGACTCTGCTCGGCGATGGCCTGCAGGATGCTCTGGCGAATCCACCATACGGCATAGGAGATAAACTTAAAGCCGCGGGTCTCGTCAAACTTCTCAGCTGCCTTGACCAGGCCGATGTTGCCCTCGTCGATCAAATCGGTCAGCGAGAGACCTTGGTGCTGATACTGCTTGGCTACGGACACGACAAAACGCAAGTTGGCTTTAATCAACTTTTCCTTGGCGCGCTCACCCTTTCTGCCGCCCTTGTGAATCTCCTGCGCAAGTTCTATCTCCTCATCGACGGTGATCATGGGCTCGCGGCCAATCTCTACGAGGTACTTGTCGAGTGCTTCACTGGAGCGGTTGGTGATGCTCTTTTGAATTTTAAGTTGTCTCATGTATTATTTATTTCCCTTTCCTTTTTACCTGATTACTATTGGCGCTATTTCCCCAATATCCATAAAAGGCTCGCAAAGTTATACATTTTTCTTCGATTAGGAGGGGTAAACGACGGACGTTTAAGAATTTTTGGCTAAACAGTACGCAAAATTAGGCAATGTTATAATACAAACATTGCTTCTCGCCCACAAAAGGGCAGGCCGGCCGCGAGGAAAGCCTACTCGTAGATAGTGGGGTCGGGGAGGCCTGCCAGCACAAACGCCTCATGGCGCTCGACGCACGTGCCACACTTGCCACAATGCACGTTCCCGCCCTTGTAGCAGCTCCATGTTTCGGCGTAGTCGATGCCCAGTCGTGCGCCCCGCTTCACGATCTCCGTCTTCGTCAGTTGGGTGTAGGGCGCCACAACCTCCACGCCGACATAGGTTCCGGCCTGCGTGGCGTCGCTGATGGCCCGTATGAATCCAGGGCGGCAGTCGGGGTAGATGGCGTGGTCGCCACCATGATTGGCTATGAGCACCTTCTTCAGTTCGTGGCTCTCGGCAATGCCCGCCGCGATGGAAAGCATGATGCCATTGCGGAAGGGCACCACGGTGGAGCGCATGTTGTCGTCCGCATAGTGGCCCTCGGGAATGTCTTTGGCTCCCGAGAGGAGCGAACTCTTGAAATAGTCGTGCATGAAAGCCAGGGGTATCGTGATATGCTTGATACCCAAGCGTTCGCAGTGCAGGCGGGCGAAGGGAATCTCCCGCGCATTGTGGTTGGCACCATAGTCGAACGAGATCGCCAGCGCTATCTCCTCCGCCTTGTCATAGAGCAGCGTGATGGAGTCGAGTCCACCACTCACAATAATCACAGAATCTTTCATCGCCTGCAAAGGTAGTGCAAATCGAAGACAATACAAAAAGAATTCCATTCTTTTTTATTGTTGAGATGCAGCCTACCTTATTTAAAGGTAGTGCAAATCGAAGACAATACAAAAAGAATCTCGTTCTTTTTTATTGTTGAGATGCAGCCTACCTTGTTTAAGTAGCGCAAATCGAAGACTGAGTATGGAAAACAACAAATACAACTTTTACAACAAGTAACAACGCGCTACGCGAGTCAAAATCTTGCTGCAAGGTAAACAACAAGAACAACGCTTCGCGAGGACACCCGAGGACACCCAATATATAGGGTGCAAAATGAAAAGAATAAAAGAAGAGGATAAAAGAAGAGGACAAAAGAAGAGAATAAAAAAAGAGACTGCCGCAAAGCAATCTCTTGTCGAAGTGGGTGGTGATGGATTCGAACCACCGAAGCTAGAAGCAGCAGATTTACAGTCTGCCCCATTTGGCCACTCTGGAAACCACCCGTGCTTTTGATTGGAAAAGCGATTGGTGGGCGTTGACGGATTCGAACCGCCGACCCTCTGCTTGTAAGGCACCCGCCACAGGCCGCGGTACTGCTGCGGGCCGGGGGCATAGTAGCCGTAAAAAAACAGAAAGGCTGCCAGCGTAAAGTGGAACTGCTGGCTGACATAGTCCGGCCCGAGAAACCACTTGGGGGTAAAGACAAAGAGAACCAGTGCCAGCAAGCAGGCGTTGGTGCGGCCCAGCGGGGCGCGCAGGCTGCGGTAAAACCAGACAGACAGCACAGCCTTGACCACCAGCATGGTGACGCGGACAAACAGCAGCACGCCGGTGGTGGTGCCGGTAACGGCGGTGTATGCCGCGATCAGCAGCGCGGGGGGCAGGGCCGAAAGCTGATGCGGCTCCCACATCGAATAGAACAGCCGGTCGCCTCGCACAAGGCGGAAGCCCAGCGAAAGGGCGTATTCCTCGTCGATCTCCAGCCCCACAAACAGGGTGTGCAGCATGGCGGCTGCGGCCAGCAGCACCACCGCCGCAGAGAGAAGGCGTTTACAGGTATCGTTTTTTGTCATGATAATTCAATGCTTTGGCGGCTCGACCCGGCGGCGCAGCAGGGTATCCCGCGCCCGCCACAGGTAGGGCAGCCAGTTCAGGCAGAAGGCCTCCCACTTGCGCGCAGGGAAGCTCTGCGGTTTTTTGACGGTGCGCGAGGCATCGATCTGGATAAAGCGCGATTTCTGCAGCACAAGGATCGCCTCATGCCCGGTGGGGGTCTCCTCCGGCGTGCAGTAATCGGGGGGCAGGATGCGGAAGTGCTGCGGCGCCTCGGCCACAAGCCGGTTGAGCTGGCTTTCATCGTGGAACCGCGCAATGACGCCGTGCTGCAGATCTTCATCGGTGCGGGCCTTCAGCTCCCGGCAGAGGGCGAGGAACGCCGCCGCCGTGCCGCCGTTCAGCCCGCCCGCCACATAATACTGCCCGCAGTTGTAGGGGATCGAGGCACGGCTTTTGCCGCTGCGGTCGTAGGGGTGGAACATCGGAGCCCTGCCGTAGTAGGGCAGGTGGCAGACTGCCGTGAGGGTCTGCCCGGCGGCGGGGTCGGGCAGCAGCTCGGCGGCGGAGATGACGCGGGTGCAGTGCAGGTTGGCGTTGGCAAAAAACAGATAGTCGAATTTTGCGAGCGCAGCCTCCTGCCCGAGGAAGGCATCAAACCGCTGCATCGTGCTGTAGGGCCAAGGCAGCGCCTGCTGCGGAATGCGGCGCACATCGGGCGCGTCCTCATACGCGATGTGGTCGGCATCGGTAAAGACAAAGAAGGTGCGGTCACAGTCCGGCAGGAAGTTTGCCTTGAAGTTGGGGTAAAAATCGCGCCAGAACGCAACATAAGCGCCGGTGCAGATATAAAGAACAGCGAGGGTTTTCATACTATCACCTGTTTGCAGGACAGTTACTTTTTCAGCAGCTTTTTGGCTACCTTGCCGCCGTACTGGCGCAGGTAGGCGGCATCTTTGCCCCATGCGTAGACGGCCAGATTCAGCACATTGGGCACGATAAGCACAATAAGGATGCGGGGCACAAGGCCGAGCCAGCCGCCGGGCATTTTGGCGCACAGTGCGTAGCTGCCGCCCATGCAGGCGGCCAGCGTGGCAAGGTGCAGCGCCTGCACCGCAAGGTAGTGCGCAAGGCCGCCCCGCATATACTGGCGGAAAACGACCCGGATGCGCCCGGCCCACATGATGCAGTGGGCCACCACGGTGGCGATCAGCGCGCCGGTGATGTCAAATCGGGGAAAGAGCAGAAAACTCAGCGCCAGATTTACCGTTGCGGACGCGACCATAAACCACTGGTCATCCTCAAAATGGCCGAGGACGGCGCGGTAGCTGCCGAGCATCCGGTGGTTCCAGCCGACATACTCATTCAGGCAGAACACCAGCACAAAGCCGAGGGGGAGCAGCCACTGCTCACCCATCCAGGACGCCATGAACGGCTGGAACAGGCAGAAGTAGGCCGTGGCCACAAAGCTGGCAAAAAGGTAGCTGAACAGGTCCATGCCCCAGAATACCTGCTTGTCGTGGTCGTTGGCGGCGGCAGATTTGTCGTAGACGATGTTGCCGATGGCGGCCGCAAAGCTGTCCATGACCTTGTTGCCGAGGTCGGTGGCCGAGGTGGAAATGGTATTGTAGTTGCCCAGAAAGGTCGTCTGGGTCGAGCCGCCCATGCGGGAGGTCACGATGGTGTCGGACGAGCCGTAGATCGTGTTGGAGAGGCGATGCACCAGAAAATACCGCAGATCGTGGAAAATGCCCAGCTCTTTAAAGTCGTTGACCGTGACTTTTACATCATGCACATAGGGGAAGTCCTTTTTGAACCGCCGCGCAATGAGCAGGTTGGCCATGACATTGAAGAAAATCGTCACGCTGAAATACAGCACATAGTTCGGGAACCAGAGCGAGACGGCGATCTTGGCAAGGCTTGTCAGCACATTGCAGCAGAAGTCGATCTGGGTGCAGCGGTAGCCCTGCTGGGTGCAGGTGTACATCAGGCGGCGGGTGATCAGAAAATAGCTGCACAGCGTCGAAACCACGTTCAGCCCGTACACAGTGTAGGCCGTGGCGGGGGGCACATCGGGCATGATCCAGCGCAGCGTTACCGCGCCGAGGAGCGCAAGCCCCGCAATGACCATGCCAACGACCCGATAGGCCCACTTGTACATCGACATATACTTGCTGATTTTTTCCTCGTTTTTCGCGGCGATCTGCTCATACAATCGGTAGCTGATGACGCTGCCGACACCGAACTCGGCGATCGAGAAAAAGTTGAAAAGCTGGCTGACGACCTGAGATGCGGTGGTGATCTGCGGGCCGAAGTTATCGACCAGCAGACGCCGCGTGATAAGCCCCAGCAGCAGCAAAAGCAGGCTGGAGCCCAGAGCGTAGGCCATATTCAGTAAGGTACGTTTGGTACGCAAGGCAGTTCCTTTCACAAAAGCCTTCCCCCGAGGGGGAAGGTGGCCCGGAGGGCCGGATGAGGGGAGAGTATGAGTTGTAAGCCGTTAATGGGCGGTGATGGCGAGGTTAGCCCTCATCAGTCGCCTACGGCGACAGCTTCAGTCTCCGCGTCAAGAGCCGCCTACGGCGGTTGCGCTTCGACACGCGCCTGCGGGCGCAGCCCCTTGGGGAAGCCTTTAGCGGCGGCTCGCCGCCCACAGGGTAAATTTCGGCCCGAAGGTCTGCATCAGCTTTTGGAAAAGCCGCCAGTCGCGGCGGGTCGTGACCTCGGTGCCGCAGGCGTAGAGCGGGCGCAGTTGTGCAAGATAGGGCAGACACGCTTTGCGGATGGCGGCATCCTTTACCGCTGCCGTGCGGGCCTGCGGCCAGAACACATCGGCGGCCGCATCCTCCATGACGGCATAGGTCGCGGCATCCACCGCGCCGCTGGCCGAAAGCTTCGCCAGCCGCCGCTGGGCTGCCGCCAGCCCCTTGAACCGCTTGGGCAGGTTCTTCGCGTCAGTCAGCAGGCTGCCCTGCCGCCCCACGCGGTAGTGTGTGAACACCACATCCAAAAAGTACAGCCGCTCACAGTGGAGCAGCAGCTCCAGATCGAAGGGCCAATCCTCGGCCCAGCAGCAGTCGGGCAGGAAGTGCACGCCCGTCTTTTGCAAAAAGGACCGGCGGATGCAGTATTTCCAGACCGACCAGTGCCCGGCGTTGTACAGCGCCTTGAGGCGGGCCGCATAGTCGGTGCTGTCAAAGGGGCCGGGCACCAGATGCAGGCCCGTGTGTTCGGTCAGGCTGCCGTCCGGCTGCCATTCCAGATGACGGCCGATGAACCAGTCATACTCCGGGTGGGCGGGCAGTGCGGCGCGCAGTGCCTCCAGCAGGCCGGGGGCCATGGCGTCATCGCTGTCCAAAAACAGCAGCCAGTCGCCCTGCGCGGCCTGCAGGCCGGTGTTGCGCGCGGCGGCCAGACCGCCGTTCTCCCGGTGGATGACCCGCAGGCCGGGGATCTCAGCGGCAAGGGCATCGCAAAGCTGGCCCGACAGATCGGTCGAGCCGTCATCGACAAGGAGGCACTCCCAATCGCGCTCCCCCGCCTGCTCTGCCACGCTCTTGACACACGCCGCGAGGTAATTCTGCACATTATACACCGGTACAATAATAGAAAATCGCGGCATAACGTTCTCCTTTTACGTCTTTACCAGTTTCCACCCATCCAGATACAGCGCACTATCTTTCGTATGCGCGTACCATCTGTCCGGGGCCCAGACCTGCTTATCCGGGGCCTCAGCCAGGTATTGCGCCCACCAGCTGTAGGTGGAGTTGCTTACCACAAAGCCGCGGCAGAGCTGCATAAGCGCAAGGTCGGCAGCGGCCTCGCCCCGGGGCAGAAAGACGGCGGGCAGACCGCAGGTGGTCAGGTTTGCCTGCGCCCATTCAATGTCGTCCGAAAAGACAAAGAGCGTGGCATCGGGGTGCGCTGCCTTGACGGCGGCGATGGCGCGGGCATAGTACGCCGGGGTGCAGACCTGCAGGATGGCGTTCTCAGGCTTTTGGTAATCGCCGCGCCGCAGGTGTACGCAGACCGGCCAGACGGCGGCGCGCAGCTTGGCCGCATATTCCCCCGCCGGGGGCGTTTTGCAGCGCAGCTCGGTTTTTACAACATCGGCAAAATCGGCAAAATATTTCTCACTCTGGAAATAGCCCCATGCCAGAAAATCCCGGGCGTGTCCTCGCCGTACCGGCGTGTAGCCGTCAGTGGCAAAGTGCAGGCCCAGCGTGTTGAGCAGCGGTGCGGCGGCGGCCTCAAAGCCGTGCCAGTCCCGCGCCAGCAGGCCGCGGCGCTGCTCGTATTTGATCATCAGCGCCTTGGCGGCGTTCTGCCGGGGCAGATGCGACTTGGCAAAGCCCGGGTCGGCCAGAATTTCCACCTCGGGGCTGATGTTCAGCGCCCCCAGCGCACAGACTGTGTGGGCGGGCGCACCGTCCCGCCAGTCCTGCCGGTCCAGCAGGGTCACGCCCTCGCCGCAGCGCAGGCCCAGCGCCCGGGCAAAGGCGTAGATGAACATCTGGTTGCCGAGCCCCCCGGCCAGCTCTGCGTAGATCATGGCTGCCCTCCCAGCTTATCATAGAGCTGCTCCATGCGGCGGGCAGCGGTCTTCAGCTCATACCCGGCGGCGGCAAGGGTCTGCCAGTGGTCGGCGTGGTCACCGCCCGGGGCGATGGCGTCCGCCTTGGCGGCCCAGTCAGAGAGCGGTGCGGCCAGCGGCAGAAAATGCACCAGTTCAGTCACCGAGCCGTCATCCGGCACATTGGTCGAGGCCAGACACGGCACGCCGCAGCCCTGCGCCTCCACAAGGGTGACGGGGCTGCCCTCAAAATTGCTGGGCAGCAAAAACAGGTCGAAGGCGTTCATAAAGGCGGGTACATCGCTCTGCACGCCCGCAAAAATCACGCGGTCGGTCAGGCCGTGGGCCTCGGCGGCGGCGCGCATTTCCGGCTCTTTCTCGCCGGTGCCGACAAGCATCAGCTTCCACCGCACATCCTGCGCGGCCATGGCGGCAAAGACCTCCATCAAAAACAGCGGGTTTTTCTGGTGGTTGAGCCGCCCTACAAACCCGGCCAACCGGTCGGTGTCGGCAATGCCGTATGCACGCCGGGTGGCGGCGCGGGCGGCGGCATCGGGGTGGAACCGCTCTTGATCTACCGCATTGCAGGCAACGGAAAAGTTCGGCTTTTCGTCAATATGGCTGCCAAAGACGAACCGGCCGGCGGCCACGCCGCAGCCGAGGAAGTAATCGGCAAACAGCTGGTAGACCAGATGCGCCGCCCGCCAGGTCAGCGTCAGCGGCGGGTAGACGATGTGGCTGTGTACCACGATTTTAGCCCGGGGGCAGAGCAGCCGCATCATGCCGCAGACCGGCGCGCCGATTTTGCTGGCCGTGTGGTAGTGGATGATGTCGTAGTCGCGGTGGGTGCGCAGATGGGCGGCCAGCGCCCGGATGCGGTCCTTTTTATGGTCCGGCACGGCAATGATGTGTACGCCGTGCGCCTCCAGTGCCGGGGCGGTGCTGGTCTGGTCGGGCGGGCACTGCCCCACAAACAGGTCGATCTGATAACGGTCGGTGTCAAGGTTGAGCAGCAGATTCTGCACATACCGCTGGACGCCGCTCTGCACGCCGAGGTGGTTGCTGATCATTAAGATACGCATAAAGTTCTCCGATTACCAGTAGCTTCCGCCTTCCACTTTTTCCTTGTTTGTGATGCCCTCGCTCTCATCGGGGCGGACCCAGGCGGGATTGTAGAGCTTGGAAATGACGGGGTGGTCATCCCACCGGCGGCCCTTGATGCCCAACAAAAGCTGTGTCGCGCCGCTCATCTGGATGGCGGCATGGCCGGTGTCCCGCGCGTGGGCGGCCAGCGGCAGGCCGTAGGCACCCGCGCCGATGATCGCAACATCGTAGTCGGCGGCGTCCATCTTGCGCTCCATGGCGTCCAGCGCATTGAACCAGCTGTCGTAGCCGGTGTCCTGCCCGGCAAGGCCCTGCACGGCCTGAATGACTGTCAGCGAGGCAAACTCCGGCAGGATGTCCCTGCCGGGGAAAAGCTGTGCGCGCTTTTCATACTGGGAGAGGATCGTCTTGCGGAAGGGATGCACGACCAGCACCCGCTTGCCCGCGAGCGCGGCGCTCCACGGGCGGGTGTGGTAGTAGGGCTCCAGTGCGCGCAGCTCGGTAAAGCGGGTGGCATCGCAGCCGCGTATGACCTCCCGCTCGGCACCCACATTCCAGAGCGCGAGCAGCTCGGCGCTCTGGGCGGTGCGGATATAGAGTTTGCAGAACCGCTCCAGCGCGGCGTCATCCGTAGGGAAAACGCCCGAAAGGTTGCGGATGTCGGCGCGGGTGCGGTCGGCAAACGGGCGGCCGCCGTTGTGCAGGTAGTCGGCGGCGGTGCGCATCTCGGTCGCGCCGCAGCGGCCGAACAGGAAGGGCTGGCCGCTTTCCAGCAGATCACGCGCAAGGTCATTGCCGGCCCCGGCAGACAGGATAGGCACGCCGCGGTATTTCATTTTAAAGCGCAGGCCGCGGTAAAGGTCGGCGGCCTTTTGCACCAGCAGGTTATCGTTATCCATGGGCGGCTCCCTTTTTGGGCAGCAGGGTCAGCGCCAGCTCGGCGCTGTTCTGCCACAGAAAATGCTCGTTCACACGGGTCTGGGCGGCATGGCCCATGGCGGTATCGGTCTTGTCCAGCGCGGCGGCCATCTCGGCCACTGTGCTGCAGAGCAGACCGCTGACGCCGTTCTCAATGATAAGGTCGGGGCCGGGGGCGTGGCGTGCCACCGGCGGGCAGCCCGCGTACATCGCCTCCAACAGGCTCATGCCGAAGATCTCGTTTTCGTTGAGGTTCACAAAGGCATCGCAGGCATGATAATAAATGTGTACCTGCTCGTTGGGCAGCTGGGCGATCAGGCGGCAGCGGGAGGCGAGGCCGGCCTCCTCCAGCTGTCTGGTCAGCTCGCCGCTCAGCGCGCCCTGACCGATGATGACGGCGTACCAGTCCGGCGCGGCCTGCAAAAGCGGCACAAGGTCGAGCGGCTGCTTGTAGGCATCGAGCCGCCCCACAAAGGCAAGCACCCTGGCCTGCTCGTCGATCTTGAGGGCGCGGCGGATCTCCGCCTTACTGCCGGGGACTGCCGGGATGATGGCGGTGTCCAGCCCCACGGGCATCAGCCCGGCGCAGGGCACGCCGAGGCTTTCCAGCTCGGCCGCCACAGCGGGGGTCTTGGCGTAGGTCGGTGTTTTGCGGTAAACCGCAAGGTTGCGGCCAAGCAGCAGATCCATGACGCGGCGCACAACGGCATTGTCGGAGGTGCTTTTCAGTGCGCCGAGCTGGCTGTAAAACAGGATGCCGTGCTTTTGGCAGAACCGGTACAGCCCCGGCACGCCGAGGGAG
>OGYK01002874.1_pt1 | contig 10664 bp, 6 predicted proteins | sample 1576501 | NCBI WGS metagenome assembly OGYK01 (sample SAMEA3541530, study PRJEB24748) | human gut metagenome | biome: human gut; feature: human-associated habitat; material: faeces | place: China | collected 2012
ACACCCTAATGGGTATAATTTATTAGCTTCTTTTGCATAATATACCCGAAAGGGTACAAAGTGATTCTTTTTGGCATCTTCCGCAAATACTAATTTGTACATAAAAGACGATCTGTAAATTCTTCTACTGATTCGCCATCACGCTGATGTATTACTTTTCCTTCCTTTAGCAGTTTTATAGGTTAAATGCCCATCATTTCCATCATATACGACAGTATCCGATTAATATTCTTGCAATATTAAGATAACCTCTCTCCTATTTCCACAGCTTGATGATACGCCTGCAAACAGGCTTCGCCTGAATAATTCACAGTAACACACAGCCTTTTCATTTAAGCTTTGGATTGGGCGTACAATATCCCTACCCATGCCAGTGCGGCATGTTACCTTTATTCTGTTGCCAAAGTTACCCAGTTTATCCTTCAATACAATAATAAGTTGCACCCACTTATGCCATCGTGCCCTCACTTTTTAGTATGTCCTCACTCCTTTTTCCTATATTTTCCTCTTAAATCATTCATCCACAACATAATATCCATTCACAGACTTATAAACCGATTATTTGTGAAATCCCCTATTTTCAGTTTTCTTTCCTCACATAAGCAGCATAAATAGCGGCCACCGTAGTTTGTGTTATACTTTTCTTCTTTGATGATTGAAAATTCAATATCCGTTAATCACAGATGTAGTTAAATCTAGTCATCTTGGTGGTTAATCTTAACTACCTATGTGATTAGATTTAATCACTTAGGTGACTAAGCAATTACAACCTATAAAAAGCAAGAACAGAAAAGGGAGAAAACAACTGAGATACAGTGGAATATGCGCACATAGACTACTGCCAATCCAGTGCACAAGCCATGCAACTGCTTTATAAAAACGAACGGTTAGGGGGTGAATGAGGAGATATTGCAGTGAAACAACACCGAATTTGAGCAAATTTCGCCTTTTGAGCAGTTGTTTAAATGTCACTTTTATTCTGCTACTACAGAATAGAAAGCAGAAGGAATGATCACCCATGAAGATTTTCAATCAGCTGCAAGAATATACGCTTGAAAAGCTATCAATCAACAAGATGAATTAGTTTGAATGTATTCTCTATAGACCGAATATTTCCCCCAAAGCCAGCAACAAAGGCACTTTGTGCTATGCATCAAAGTTGGAATAATTTATTTTTAAGTATCCATTAGTGAGGGCAATGCCCTCACTAATGACAATGCTATCACCACTAATAAGAAGTTCATTATAAGCCAGTTACAACAAAAGTGAGGGCATGAGAGCATTTTCACGTCCAACTTTCTATTGGTTTATTACATCCATGCCGCACTGGCATGGGCAGGAGGATTGTACGCCAAATCCAAAGCTTAAATAAAAAGCCGTGCCACGAATAGAATATTTTCGTATTCTCGTTTGCATATTCACTATCTTTTCTATAAATTACACCGTTTATCAGTGAGATTGGTTAAATATTATTCCATAACTTAATGTGACAGCTTTACCGAGCGTGGTATTTCAACCCCTTCACCTCGGTGTAATGCAGTCCGTCCCATTGCACGGGCATACAGCAGAACTGCCATTTCCGATCTCCCGGGTCACCTTTCCACGGACCGGAGACCGTACGTACCAGCATTTTATTCATACCTTTCTTTAAATGTATCTTTACCGGAGGACGAAAGAAATACCCCTCCTGCGTCAACGGAATTTCAATGCGCCCTCTCCCCCATCCTGTCCACGGCAGACTTTGGAAAGGCCAGTGAGGAGGATTCACCCGCTCGTCATTGAGCCATACATCCCCTCCTTCATAATCCCAGCTGCCCTGCTGGGGAGCCCTGCCCGAACGGTAGCCGCCCGAATGCCCCCACATGCCGTTCAGACCAAACATCAACCAGACTTCCTGGTCAACCGGACTTTCAATATAGGTAAGAGCATAGCAGGTACCCGGTCCTGTCCCCACCACAGGAGACATCAGCGTAGGCCAATGCCCCGGACGCAAGACTTTGCGGTGGGCATTGAACATATCATACAATGAACGGATCTGCACCGCACCTCCGCAAGCTTCCCGCGACTGCCATCTCAACACGGTGTCATTCACCGCATACGCCTCTTTTATAATACGCTCGGGATCGAACGAAAAATCATTCTGCCCGTGGTGATCAAACGGGCCTATCAACCTCCACTCCATGTCCGCCTGCTCCACATAGGCGAAAGGAATGCCGACAAAATAATGGTCTCGGTGATAGACCAGCCTGCGCTCGAATTCGGCAAAAGCTTTCCACTCCTCCGTTCCCTTGGAAGGGATACGCGCCATGCAGTCGCGCCTCTTTTCGCGGCTTCCCCGCCAGATGCGTTCGGCAAAGGTGAGCACGCAAGGATAAAACGGATACTGCTCCAGCAAACGTTGTTCCGAACCGAGCGCCCCATCCGTCCAGACACAGAAAATGCTTCCCAACGCCCGGGCATCGCCACGGGGCACCTCACACGGCTGCTGGAAAAAGACTTGCGGAACTCCCGTCTGAGAATCCATCCAGTCCAGATAGAATCCGTTACAGTCTATGTAGCGCGCCGACTTGTCCAAGGCATGCCCCGCCTCGTTTTCGCCCCAGCACATTCTCACGGCAGCCGTATCGGGCACATAGCCGGGCGACCACACCACCACTTCCTTGTGCTTGCCGCGCACGTAACGAATCATTTCAGGCATGAAGTCTTCCATTTTGAACTGCACTTCGTCTGAACCGATATGAAACCATGGGTCGGGAAAAAGAGGAATGATTTCATCCAACGCCTCTTTCAGCACTTTCATTCCTTTGGCCGACTGCATATCGGCTCCCACTCCCTTTCTGAAGGAGGCACTATGCCCCGGCATATCCACCTCGGGCAGGACACGCATCCCCAGCCCGGCGCAGTATTCCACCAAATCCGCCAGTTCCTGTTGTGTATAGAACTTTCCGGGCTGCCTGGTCTTCCAGAAGGTGGCGGTATCTGTCAGTTCGGGGTGGCTCTTTACCTCCACCCTCCATCCCGGATCGTCCGTGAGGTGCAGATGAAGCATGTTTATTTTATAATGAGACAAGCGGCGGGCCAGCTTCTTGATGAAATCCACCGAGGCGAAGTTTCGCCCCACATCCAACATCACCCCCCTCACACTGAACGCCGGCGTGTCTTTAATGGTGCAACGAGCTATTCCGTAACCTTTCTTTTCCTTTACGATAAGCTGCCGCAACGTCTGCAAGCCATTGAAAAATCCTTGAAAGTCGGCAGCAGTGATGTGTACTTCTTTATCGGACACGGCCAGCGTATAGCTTTCCGCCTCTACCGACCCAACAGCCCTTAAAGAGCCGCCCAGGACAAACCGGACAGACAGGCAGTCTTTCCCGCCGGCAACCATGCCCCGGTCCGACGCCACATCTTCCAGTTCCTCCCGAAGCTGCGGAAACTGTTCAACGCCTCCGCCTCCCGCCAGCTTCAGGCAAGAGAAGCGGACTATTCCCTTCCCTCCGGTCATCTCGGCAGGATAAGGGATAAGACTTGTCGAAAGCTGGTTTTGAGGAGTGGGTAGCGACCATCCCGCAGATTGGGCTTCCGCCGCCAACCGAGTTATTCCCCATAAAAATACTAAAATAATAAACTTCGCATACATATCCTTTTCCTTTCTAATATAAAAAAAGAAGAGGCTGTCCCAAGAAGAAAACGGACATTTTTTCCGCCCTTCTCCCGAAACAGCCTCCGCACATAATCACAACTATATTCTTAATACGTTATTGTGTTATCCTGAAAATATCTTTTCACCCAAACAACAACCTTTTATTCCCGTCAATAAGGATTCTGTGTCAAATTTGGATTCATGTTCAGTTCGGACTGCGGAATGGGCAACAAAAGATGATTGGTCGAAACGTTGGTCGAACCTTTCTTCTTCATGGTCTCAATATACACTCCGTGGCGGATCAAATCCATGCGGTTGTAGCCTTCGAGGAACAATTCCCAACTTCTCTCCTGCAAGATAGCGGCACGCAGCGCGTCTTTCGACGGATAATCAGCCAGCTTCAGGTTATGCTCCGCATTGCCGAAGGCTCTTTCGCGTATTTTGTTTATCAAATCGACAGCCTCCTGAGAAGGACCATTTAGTTCGTTCAATGCTTCAGCACGCGCCAAGATAATATCTGCCAAACGGAGCAATACAACATCAGTACCTTCTGTCCAATCTATGTGAGCGGGGTCCAACGGAAATTTATTCGGGATAGGACCTTCACCTATTCCATGCCCCACTTCTTTCACTACAATCTCGCCTTTTACTTTCGCTTTATACGATGTCAGCAAATCCGCCCTACGCTTATCCGCCGGATCGAATGAATTATAAAATTCCCATGTGGCGCGGTAGTAATCCCATCCTATCACCGTTCCATCCGGATTCAGAAAATCAGCTGGCTGAAAATGGGCAGCATATGCGGAATGCTGATAACGCGGAGGAAGACTCGGAATGACAAAAAGAAATTCAGCATTCTTTTCATTTTCTACTCCCCACAACTTGCTATAATCCTCAATCAGTCTATGAGGTGACTGGGTAATAATCTCGTTAGCAATCTCAGCACATTCTTTCCACATCTTGGCTTCCAAGTATATTTTACAAAGTTTCGCCTTCGCACCCCATTTTGTGAAACGTCCATAATCTTTAGCAGGATAACTATCCGGCAATTTATCCATGGCATCCTTTATCTCGTCAATACAAAACTTGATAACCTCATCCTTAGAAGTCCTGCCCGGCTTCGACATCAAATCGAAATTAGAAGTGATAATAAAAGGAACGTCTCCATACAAATAAACCAAATCAGCATAGAAATAAGCGCGTATCACGCGAGTTTCTGCGATAAAACGCTCCAAGGCCGGCGTCTGCGGCTGTTTCTTCAAATTATCAATACCGATGTTTGCGCGGCTGATACCCATATACAAGTCCATCCACAAAGAAGAAGTAACGTAAAAATCGCCCCCCCACTCTGCCTTTTCCATCATAAGTTGATCACCTTTCTGTGCCCCTGGGCCAAAAATCAAATTCGCTCCCGCCACTTCATTCAACATCTGATAGGCATACTCTCCAGCAGGAATGTAACAACGGCACTCCTATCTCGAAATCCTCCATATACTCCGTTCAAGTATGCTTGAGCATCCGCTTCAGTCTTAAAAAAATCATCCACAGGTATCGTTGTATATAATTCTGTATCCAAACAAGAAGAAAAAAAGCAACTTGCAGTTGCAACAATATATATTCCAAGTTTTTTCATGATATCTATTTTTTTTATTTAAAAACTAACTCTTAAACCAGCCATAAATGTACGACAAGGAGGATATCCATTGTATGAACCGTCTACTTCTGGATCATACCCTGTGTAATCAGTGATGGTGAAAACATTCTGCGCATCCACATATACACTACAAGGAACAGCTCCTATCCGAGTATTGTAAGTCAGACGGACAGATTTTAGTCGCAGAAAAGAAGTATTTTCTATATATAATGAATTGTATTCACTTCCATAAGGATTACTCATTCCAGAATGAATATTGGTATTCGTATTAGTAGGTGTCCAACGATTCATGACACTTTTAAAAGCGTTCACTCCTTCAAATACACGAGCAGGATTCTCATAATAAGATCTGAACTGATTAAACGTTTTTCCCCCCACACGTGCATTAAAAAAGAAATTAAGATTCCAGTTCTTGTAAGTCAAATCATTACCAAATCCAAACTCCACCTTAGGATCAGGAGTTCCCAAATAGGTAATATCAGCCGCATCAATTTTTCCATCAGGTCCCAACTTGAACTTACCATCCTCATCGCGTCCCCCTATATCAGCATAACGGATATTTCCAGGTACGGAATTGGGCTGCGCACTGCCCTTGATATCATCTCCTTCCTGCCATATTCCATCGAACACATAACCATAGATAGCATTGACCGGATCGTGTTCCGATGCACCGAGTTGAGGCAAAGGCAGTCCGGCACGGTCTTTCCACAAGTTTTTATTATGAGTGACTGTCAAAGTTGTTTCCCACTGGAAGTCACGAGTGCTGATATTACGGGTATTGAGCGTGAACTCCACTCCCTTGTTCTGAATCTTACCTGCATTTCTCCATTGGCTTGCATAACCCGAATAGGCGGGTGTAGCAAATTCAAGCAAGAGGTTATCCGTAGTAGTCTGATAGTATTCCAATGTAGCAGAAATCCTGTTATCAAAGAATCCGGCATCAACCCCTACATTGAATTGCTTGGCTGTTTCCCACATCAGCAACGGGTTACCAGCATTATTAGGTACCAGTGTCGATACCACGCGGTCTCCAAAAATATAGACATAACCTTTTCCCAGCAATGTCATATAACTGTTATTACCGATATCCTGGTTGCCAGTTTCTCCGTAACCGATTCTGAATTTAAGGTTGGATAAGCTCGTGAAATCCTTCATGAATGCCTCATTAGAAATACGCCATGCCACCGAAAAGGAAGGAAAATAACCAAAACGCTTACTTTTTTCGAACTTGGACGAACCATCCGCACGGAAAGTAGCCGTAAATAAATAACGGTCATCATAATTATAATTGGCACGGGCGATACCCGAGATCAGCACATTCTTTGATTTGGTAGTACCCACAGACGGACGCTCTTCCCCAATACCGATATTGTTATATCCAAAATAGTCAGTAAAAAAATTAGTAGCCTTAGCACTCAAGTCTTCAAAAAGAAAATCCTGATAAGTATAACCTGCCAACACATCAAGTTTATGCTTGCCAAAGCTTTTTTTAAAAGTAGCTGTAGCTTCCAACAAATTACTTCCACCTTGTGTAGCGGTAACCGACGCTATACCTCCCGCACCCGCACCTTTACGTGTAGTGGTAGGATTGTAATACTCGCGTTTTGCGTTCTGCATATCCATACCTGCCTGAATCTTGAAAAAAAGATAATCCGTAGGAGTATAAGTCAACGATGCATTCAACATAACACGCCTAGAACGGGTTTTATCATCAATATCAAGCAAAGAAACTGGATTGGACATCAACACATAATGGGGATTATCTGAAAATTTTCCTTCTTCATTGCGAACAGGAACATTGGACGGAAAGGCATAAGCACCGCCCAGCACACCGGTATCTTCGGCACGTGTTCCGGCAATGATATTATTATCCGTAGTATTGCTCAACAAGCTGGTTATCGTAAAGTTCAGTTTCTCCGAAATCTTCTGATCTAAATTCAAACGAAAGCTATAACGCTCGAACGAACTGCCTTTTACAATACCTTCATTACGGTGATAGCTGCCTGACACCAAATATTTTGTATTCAGATTTCCTCCTTGCATCGTGACATCGTGATTGGTAACCATACCCGTACGAGTAACCTCCTTAAACCAATCGGTACCTTTACCAAACGACTCAACGTCTTTATAATAAGGTTCTCTGCCATTGAGCACCTGCATTTCGTTATACACCTGTGCGAATTCTCTTCCGTCCAATACATCAAAACGCTTGGCTATAACCTGCATTCCAAAAGACGAGTTGAATGTAATTCTAGCTTTTCCCTCTTTACCTTTCTTAGTAGTAATCAAAATAACGCCATTGGCAGCTCTAGAACCATAAATCGCGGTAGCGGAAGCATCTTTCAGTACTTCCATACTTTCAATATCCGAAGGATTGATGCTATTCAACGGATCTCTTTTAGGACCATCAAACACATCGCCCGAACCCGGATAAAAATTTGTGTTGTCTATCGGGAAACCATCTACGACGTAAAGCGGCGTTTTACCAGCGTTTACAGAAGAAGTACCGCGAATTTTAATGGATGCCGCTCCACCTGGCTGCGCGCTGCTTTGAGTTACCACCACACCGGCTGCCCTTCCTTGCATCATTTGCACAAAGCTAGAGTTATTAGGACTGCTGATATCATCAGCTTTCAAAGACACCACCGAACCAGTAAGATCGCTTTTCTTCATACTACCATAACCCACCACTATCACTTCATCAAGTTTCTGTGTATCTTCTTTCAGATTAATATGCAAGGGTGTATTTCCTTTTACAGTAATTCTCTGCTCTATATAGCCAATGAAAGATACGACTAGTACAGCATCCTCGCCTACGGACAAACTAAAATTACCGTCAAAGTCAGTTATAGTACCAGTTTTACTTTTAATATCTATTACATTGGCTCCTATAATGGATTCGCCTTGGATATCCGTCACACGTCCGGTTACTATCCGTTTCTTCTCATCCTGCTTGACAGTTTCTGGTTCGACTGTTCCTTTTTTATACAGAGAGATATAATTATTAGTAAATTTATAATTAAGTTCTGTTCCTTTAAAAGCTTTATTCAAAATATCTGCAACCGTTTTACCGACAGTTTTGACCTTCAGTTTCTGATCCAAGTCTACATCCTGCTTACTATAAATAAACAAATAGCCCGTCTGATTCTCAATCTCTGAAATAAGTTCCTGTAAAGTCAACGAACTTCCATTAAGATTAACATTTGCTGTCTGCGAATAGGTATTTTCCGCATGCAGTTGCATTAAAAGACAAAAAACAAAAAAAAGTGTAAATTTCATAATACGTAGTGTTTTTTTCATAACTTCGCAAAATAAAAGGGTTATTAAGTACTGATTTTAGGAGCATTAGTCAATATATATCAGGATAATCCTTTGGGAAGGAGGGTAGTTGCAGTACTCTCCTTTTTTTTATATCATTGATCTAACGCATAAGCTTAAAAATAGATTCAAGTGTGTTTTTACATAGGCATATTCGTTATTAAGGTTATACATTAATCAAAATATTTCAATCTCTTTATCCGACAAAATGCGGTATTGGAATTTACCCACATCTTTAATCGCTTGTAATATACTTTCTATACTGTCATTCTGACGGAACTTACCGCTATAAACCTGTTTTAAGATTTCCGGATTCTTCACTATGAATTTCACTTCATACCACAATTCCAGCCGCTTTAGCAACTCTCCGAAAGGCTGGTCTCCAAAGGTATAAATGCCACTGGTTTGCAGTTGCCGCTGTTTATATTCCGAAGATAACTTATGCAGACGCCCGTTCAAAACGATTACTTTCTCATCAGGTTTCAGGTAAATACCTTGCCCGTTCTCCTCCCTATCACAAATATAGACAGAACCTGTAACCAGTTCCGTCTCAAAATCGTCCCGGTCTGGATAAGCGAACACATTAAACTCTGTGCCCAATACCCGTATATCATACTTGTCTGTCTTCACAATAAAAGGAGCTTCCGCATTTTTCATCACCTTGAAAAAGCCTTCACCTTCCAGCTCCACGATACGCTGTCTGGTATCGAACACATTAGGCACTTTCAGCCTGGTGCAAGGATTCAGCCATACCGTGGTTCCATCTGCTAAAGTGACATATACCCGCTGCCCTTTAGGAGCCTGCACCCACGTATATTCCCTGCTATAAATGTCCAAATTATATTCTTTGGAAAGAAGCCATGTGCCGATCACCAGCAGTATCATTGCCGCATACTTCACCATCTTCCACGACAGACGGAGGGTACGCCGCTTTGCCGCCATCCGCTTTAACTCTTTCAGCTTGACGGAAGCCATCCGCTCATCACCTTCTTCTTCCATCAGACCGGAAAGAGCCATGGAGTTTTGTAATGCCGCAAACTCTTCTTTCAATGCCGCATCTTTTTCCAACTCTTCAAAAAACCGCTCCTTTTCGGGGTCAGTCATGATACCTAAAAAATACTTATGCAGATATTCTTCCATATTTCACCAAACGTTCTTTTTGTTCTGTATAACATTAGAACGACAGGAAGAAAGACAGCCACCAAAAGAAAGTTCAAAATAAACAGTAATTAACACATAAAGATCAAAAAAGGAAGGTAATCTTTCAGCGCCACCCTAAGTTTACGAAGCGCGATACTCATTTGCCCTTCAACCGTATTCACCGAAATGCCAAGCCGGGCGGCTACTTCCTTATTTTGCAAGCCCTCCATACGGCTCAATCTAAAAATCTCCCGGCAACGTTCAGGAAGCGACTCTATGGCCTGTTGAAGAATACGCTCCATTTCAAAGAAAGAAAAAGAATTTTCGTCAAACTTCTGCAAGGAATACAATTTAAACTCAAGTTCCTGACGCTCTACCGATGAAAAAGAGTAACGTTCGGACCCTTCCCGACATTCTTTCCGCAGTATGTCGATACAACGATTCTTGACTATCGTGAAAAGATAAGCATTAAAATTCCCCTCAAATGATAACTGTTCACGGTTCTCCCAAAGTTTCAGAAAGATATCCTGAACTACATTCTCCGCATCTTCCTGAAGAAACAGATAGGTTTGGGAAAAACGTACCAACTTTGGAAAATAGATGGTGTACATCTCGTCAAAATCCAACTTGTCTAATTTCAATAAAGTCTGCTTCATATCTCAGTGTCACAAAACATGCAATCAAGGTGTAATATTCACAAAAAATATTGAGACCTGCAAGAAATTCACTTGCTGATTCAACCAAGTTCTGAAAAAATATCATTAAGCAGCCAGATGTCCGGCCTCAAACTTCTAAATACGAAATAAACAAATTGACAGCATTCATTGGCAGAAAAATAGTATATTTGCTCTGTACAAAAAGAAATAGAACCACTATGAAGAAAGAAGAATTAATGCGGAAAGCCATTGAGCT
>OGYK01002882.1_pt1 | contig 10654 bp, 9 predicted proteins | sample 1576501 | NCBI WGS metagenome assembly OGYK01 (sample SAMEA3541530, study PRJEB24748) | human gut metagenome | biome: human gut; feature: human-associated habitat; material: faeces | place: China | collected 2012
GCTCCGCTGCGCTGCGCAAACGCGAGCTTGCCGCGTGGCAGGCGGAACAGGCTCACATCTCCGGCAAAGAAAAACAGAGCGTTCCCGACGGGGAACGCCCTGCTGTACATATCGCTATCGCATGTGGTCTTTGGCAGGGTGCGTCCTATTCAGGGGCGCACCCTGTTTTTGAGCAAATCAATTTCTACATTCTTAGATAATCCATTTTAGTTATAGCAGTCTAAATTGTTACTTTTCAAAAGAACTTCTATCCATCTTTTTCATAAATGAACTGCATGCCCCTTTCCAACCATATTCATATCCAGCTTTGAAAACCTCGCGATTATATGCATCCCAGCCTCCGTAATTTTTGATTTGCTTCAATTGTGCGGCTCCACCGCCGATTCGTTTTCCGTTTTTTCCATATACTATCAAATTCTTTTGTGCCATAAAAAAGCTCCTTTCTGAGAGATATATTACGAACATCTTCATTTTACAGCATGTTGTAAAAATTTGCGAGGAATGAGTTTTGCAAAAAAATTACTCGGCCAACAAATCATAGTATTCTTGCAGGAATTCAGAGTATATCTCGCATACAGCATTCACACCGTCAGAAAGTGAATAAAAGAGATACGATTTCAACAGCAGCGTATAGAGCTTTTCTTCAAATAAAAACTTTGAAACATACGCTTTGGATAAACCCGTTTCACGAAAATACCCACGATTGATTTTTTCTCGAAGAAAAATGTATTGCTTTTTCAACCGAAATTGTGGAAAAGAATCCAGTGAGAATGTTGGTGAACAGGCACTAACGTCCGATAGATATTCTGAAACAATAGATGCAGCTTGCTTTCGTGCATAACAAACATGGCTGAGATAGATTTCTCGAAAATAGACTTTCAGATCCATCAAGCACATGGAATTGCAACTTCGACCACCGTATGAAGAAAAAACATCAATAAATTTTTGTGTGTTTAAAAGCTTTCTTCCATAATTGTTGACGTGTTTTCCTTCTGTAATGATTGATTCAATAGTTTGAAGTTCTGTAGGTTGTATGAGTCGCTTGGACGAAATGTATTTTGATGGAATTTCGCCAAAAAAATCCGGTCGATTTTTCATTTCTTCCACCAGAAGCTGCTTGATATGGATTTCTTCTTCAAAACGGCTGCGATGCGTTAAAAAATCGCTAAAGCCACCAGAAACAAGCTCTGCCGTCAACTTAATTGGATTAATTTTCCATTTTTGATGTTGTTGTTCCAATTTCTTATCCATGACTTTATCTAAATCATCTGCTTTTATGCATAGCTGAGAAATAATGGCAAGTGCTTTTTCTTTTTTATTAACTACAATATGATATACTAGGAACTGTAATAATGCATTCGCAACATAATCAATATAGCTCCTTAATCGTTCAAATCCTGCTAACCCTACTCCCATAATCAACAATTTATCATCTTCCTCTTGATAGCATCGTAAAATACTCGAATTAATTCTCATAAGATTCAAAAGAAGAGAACGGCTGTCTTCAGTCAATCGAATCTGAAATCGTGTATCGAGAACCCATTGGTCCAGACTTAAAAGGTTCTCACGAATTTCTCGAAGTTCGCTATCGCCCGAAAAAACATTATTTAACGACGGACAAGCAAATTCTAAAAAAGATCTATCTGCATCGATTTTTGTCATATTGGATATAATTTGTCTTCCTGCCACCGGCGAAGTCCGGAGATGATGCATTAGTTTTAATTGTTGATCTACTGGCATATAATCAAATGGTAAGTTTTTATAAACCGATTTATTATCATGAAGTTTATTTAGCAATATAACCAATTGCTTTTTCAAGTTAGACAAATCATCCGCTTCTACATTAGGCTCGTAGCGTTTTATATATTGATATACAAGTTTATCCATAGTGCCTGATCAACTCCTTCGATTTGCATATACAATCATCGGTCAATCTATGATTTCGGATTTTATCTTCCACGGACACCTGCATGGAACTTGTCGGGGCAAAGCCCCTCCATCTGCTAACGCAGACCGTTCCGTCGCTTAAAAGCCCCACTGGGGCTTTCATTGCTTCGCAAACGCTAATTTTCCGAAGAAAACAAATAATCCGAACCCATCTCCTATCGGAAACAAGTTCGGATTATTTTTGTTTGGTCCGAGTGGCGAGAATCGAACTCACGGCCTCTTGAACCCCATTCAAGCGCGCTACCAAAACTGCGCTACACCCGGATATCTGCAAGCGGTTATCGCTCATAGCTCAATTAGTATACTTGATTCAGGGTGTTTTGTCAAGCTTTTTCTGCCAAGTTTTTGCAAATAAATTTTCAAAACTCCGGCTCGTTTTCCTGCAGCGGCTGATCCCTTGCGGGAAACATTTCAAATTCAACAGTGGCAAGTGCAATTGCAAACACACTCTCGGCACCGGCTGCCAGCAGCGCCTGTGTGCAGGCTGCTGCCGTGGCACCGGTGGTGATCACATCGTCTACCAAAAGCACCTTTCTGCCCTCCACAAGTTCCGTGTCCGTCACCCGGAAGGCACCCGCCACATTGGCAAGGCGCTGCTCAAAGGGCAGGCCCGCCTGATGCCGCTTTGCACGAGTGCGGCCCAGTGCTTTCGGGTACAGCGGTATCCCCAGTGCGCGGGCCAGCGGCACCGCCATGAGCTGCGGCACATTGTAGCCGCGTGCTCTGCCGGATGCCGGCACGGGAACGATGCAGTCGTACCCAAGGGACATGCCTTCCACAAGCTCCGGCACCGGTTCTGCACCGGCCATATGCATCTCGCTGCCAAAGGCCAGCTTTGCCAGCCAGAGGCCCAGCTCCACCGCCGCCCACGGTGCAGCATGGTATTTTGTATGCAGGATGCCGCGCCGCACACAGCCCTCATACCGGAACGGTGCTGCTGCACCGGTCAGTTTCCCTAAATAATGCTGAGAAGCGTCCAGCCGCATTCCCGGCTTCCTGCGCAGCTCTTCCAGCTCCGCGGCACAATCCGGGCAGACAGGCACACTGCCCAGCACCCGATCACAAAACGGGCAGCGGCGTGGGTACACCAACTGCCTTGCCCCGCGCAGAATGCGGCGCGGGACGCTGTAATAATCCATCAGTCCTTTTTGACGGCCACGATCACACGCACGCGCTTGCCCGCAGCACAGCCAAAGTTATCGTACCAGCCGGTCAGGTAGTAGCCCTCCGAGTTGACCTCGGTCAGCTTGGTGGCGTAGTACTGACCCTTGTACCACAGATACACCTGTGCGTCGTCCGCCATCTCAAAGCGGGTGCCGTTGCTCATGACCGACGCTGCACCCACCTGATCGATCTTCATGGGCATGAGCTGGACCATCGTCCGCACGCTGCCGGTCGTCTCTCTGCGGGCTGCAACACCACCTACCAGCACCGGATATTTGACGTTGGTGGTGAAAGCTACCTGCGAACCATTGACATAGCACACATAGGTAGCGCCGCCGCCAATATAGCGGAAGATGGACGCATACGGTTCGCCTACAAGGCTGCCCACCTGCCGCAGACCAAGGCTGAGCAGGCTATCCGTGTTGGCTGTGATCTTCTGCCACAGAGTGGAGAGGATGTCGCCGTTGATCACACCCCACAGCACTTCGCTGGTGGTGGGCACCAGAACATCCTTCAGGTCGTCCACGATCTTATCCTGCGTATCCGTGCTGTCACTCTTGCCGGTGGAAATGATCTTGGCCAGCGTCTGCAGTTCCGAGTAGTTGACTGCCACATTCTTGATATCATCCAGCACGCCGTAGGTCCACAGGTCGCCGGTGACATCATTCAGGATCAGGCGGTCGATCTCGCCCTTCTCATTCAGCGTATAGTAGCGGACGTTCAGAAGATTCAGGTCTGTCCCCGCTAGGCGGCTGGGACGAACCGTCCCAGCCACACCCTCCGCAGTTGTATCCAGAATCTGTACATCGTCGGCAAGGGCATAGCTGCCCAGTGCCGTTGCATCTGCATTGACCTTGCCGGTAACGACCTTGTTCTCGATGCCGCTCACGGACTCGCCTTCCGGCGTTACGCGGATCTCTACCAGCCAGCCCTTGGGGTAGTTCAGGCTTTTGTCCACATTCACAGTGCGCTGAACACCATCGGTGCACATGACAGCCACGCGCTGCAGCACATCCGCGCCGTTATCTTCCACAAGGCTGCGGGCTGCGCCCTGCACCACGCCGTAGAACACCTCGTCGGCCTCTGCGCCGGTAATAACATCCGCCGCCTCATTGTTCATGCCCAGCAGCAGAGTGACCACTTCGCCCACGCCGCCGCCGTTCAGGCTGGACACCTTGGAAGCCACTGCTGTGCTGCCCAGCTGATAGCTGGTGCCCGCCACGGTAACGGCCGTGGGTGCGCTGGCGCTGGGCGAAACGGCAGTGATGCGGCCTGCTGCTTTGCGGGTGTAGATCCATACAGTCTGCAGACTTTCGCTGTAATAATACACATCGTAGCGGTTCAGCTCTGCAGAAGCCGAGACCTTATCGTTGCGGTAGATGCTCACCGGCGTAAAAGGCAGCTGGGTGCCTTCCGCTGCCACAAAGGGTCCCTTCAGGCTCTTGAGCATTACCGTGGAGGTGTCCACCTGACCGTTCGAAACCGTAAAGCCCAGGCTGGTACCATAGGCGCTGCCAGAGGCGGTGTTTGCCGTGAGGGTGTTATACAACAGCAAAGCACAATCCTCATAGTTCATGGCCTCGCTCTGGCTGCGGTTCAGCTGGTTACGCAGGCCCAGTTCCTGCGCCTTGTTCAGCTGTGCCGTCGGGAACACGCCGTTGAGGTCGGTCATTTTATAGCCCAGCAGCTTGAGCGCTGCGGTGCAGGCTTCTTCCAGCGTGACCGTATTATCCGGGCGGAATGTACCATCAGTATAGCCGTTTATCCAGCCCTGCTGCACCGCAATGCGCACATAGGGTGCCCACTGAGAGCTGCCGGGCACATCCTTATACAGTGTGCCCAGATTGCCCTGCTGGCTGGCGCTTTCGCGGTAGGCCGAAAAGGAGACCAGCATCTTGGCAAATGCACCGCGGGTGACGGCAGCATCCAGACTGCCGGTCTGGCTGGTATCCATAGCGCCCAGTGTAATGGCCGTCTGGATGGCCGAGTTGTTCAGGCTGGCCGCCGATGCCGGAAGCACCAGCACGGACACAGCCAGGCATGCTGCAAGCAGACATGCGAAAAGACGTTTTTTCATAGGTATATTCCCCTTCCTTGGTGTTTTGCAGTCCGGCGCAACGCCGGCAGAGAAGAGTTCAGTCATAGCGCAATGCTTCAATGGGGTTGAGCCGCGCTGCGCGCTTTGCGGGCAGGTAGCCGAACAGCACGCCAATCCCCACCGAGATGCCAAAGGCCACTGCGATGGAATTGAAGGACGGGCTGACCGTGACCGTTGTGCCGCTGGTGAACATGGGCAGCACCTTGTTTGCTCCCATGGATACGATGTAGCCCAGTGCAATGCCCAGTGCGCCGCCGAGGGCCGAGGTGGTGGCTGCTTCCACCACGAACTGCGACAGAATGGTGCGTTCCTTGGCACCCAGTGCCTTGCGAATGCCGATCTCGCGGGTGCGCTCAGTCACCGACACCAACATGATGTTCATGATGCCAATGCCGCCCACCAGCAGCGAAATGCTGGCAATGCCGGTCAGGATCACAATGACCATGTTGATCATGTTGTTCATTTCCTCCAGCCACTCGCTGGCGCTATAGACATAGTAGCCGTTATCCGAGCCAAGCAGGCGCTGCAGTTCGCTTTCCACCGCAGACTTTGCTTCGTTGGCGCGGCTCTCATCCTCCATGACCGCGGCATAGTTGTTCACCGTGCTCTGGCTGGAAAGGCGCATGGCCGTGGTATAGGGCAGGTAAACGCAGTCGTCATCGCTGCCCTGCTGCATGTCCGGATCGCTGACTTTGGCCGCCAGCACGCCCACGATGCGGAACTTGTTGGCACCGATCTTGAGCGTCTGGCCAAGGCCGTTGCCACCAAAGGCCACACGGTTGAGGTAATCGCCGATGACACACACATGCTTGTTATCCTTCATATCCATGTACTGCAGGCCGCGTCCCTGCGCGATCTGGTAATTTTTCATGGCGGAATAGTTCTCGTCCACGCCGCTGATGTTGGACCAGCGGTAGCTGGTAGTGCCGATCTTCAGCGTGCCGCTGCCGCTGAAATCGATCTGCGGCGAAATGGACTGGATCAGCTCCGGGTACTCCGTGGGCAGCTTGTACATTTCCTCCACCGAAACGGTGCGGGAGCCGTTGCCCCACACCTGCACCGAAAGGGTGTTGGTACCCAGTGCCGAAAAGCTGTCGCGCATGCTTTTGGTCATGCCGTTGCCCAAGCCCACGATGACGATGACTGCCATAACGCCGATGATGATGCCCAGCATGGTAAGGAAGGTGCGCAGTTTGTTGCTCCACACGTTCTGGATGGCCTGACGGAAGGTCTCAATGATCATGCTTTTTCCTCCTCATCCGGCAGCAGCGTGGGCTGCACCACGGCTTCCGGTGCATGGGCATCGCCATCGTAGACCACCCGCCCGTCCTCCAGACGGATGATGCGGTCTGCCTGCACCGCAATGGAATTATCGTGGGTGATGAGCACCACGGTGTGGCCCTCATCGTGCATCTGCTGCAGCATTCCCAGCACTTCGCGGCCGGTGTGGCTGTCCAGTGCGCCGGTAGGCTCGTCGGCCAGAATGACCGCCGGGTTCCGCACCAGTGCCCGAGCGATGGAAACACGTTGCTGCTGGCCACCGGAAAGCTGGTTGGGGCGGTTCCTGAGCTTATCGCCCAGACCCACCTGCTCCAGCACCTCTTTGGCCCGGGCGTGGCGCTCGGCGCGGCCGATGCCCGCATACACCAGCGGCACCTCCACGTTCTCCATCAGGTTGAGCCTTGGCAAAAGGTTGTACTGCTGGAAGATGAAACCCAGCATCTCGTTGCGGACGGATGCCAGCTCGTTGCGGCTCATCCGGCCAACGTCTTTTCCGTTCAGGCGGTAGGTGCCGTGGGTGGGCACATCCAGACATCCGATGATGTTCATGCAGGTGGATTTGCCGGAGCCGGACTGGCCCACGATGGCCACGAACTCGCCTTTTTCGATTTTCATGGTGATGTGGTCTGCAGCCTTTACCGTGGTGTCACCCATCTGGTAATACTTGCACACCTCATCAAACTCGATCAGAGCGCTCATGCATTCCTCCTGTGTCAGCCCAGATAGACCACGCCGTCTGCCTGAGACGGATTCACGTCATCCCCTGCGGAGCCCTGCTTTTCCTCGGCTTCCACAGGCTCTTCCGCCGGTACGGTCCCGTTTTCCGGTTCTTCTTCATCGACCATGCTGTTCGCAGCATCGGCGCCTTCCTCGCCCTCGGTGCCCTCTGCATCCGCCTCGTAATAGCCGCCGTCGTCATAGTACGTATCGGTACTTGCTGCGGCAGAGTCGTAAGCCACCGTGTCATTGCCGGTCAACCCGCTGACGATCTGGGTGTAGTTGTCATCGCTGACGCCGGTCTTGACCGGCACATACACATAGCCGTCCGGCGCGATCATGCCCGGGTCTGCGTTGACTGCGCTGGGGGAGTCCTGCGTGACCAGCACATAGCCGCCGCGCACGATGGCAGCGTTGGGCACGGTAAGGGTATTCTTTGCCTGTGCCACCACGATCTCAGCATTGGCGTTCATGCCCGGGCGCAGGCCATCGGTCTCATCAATGCGCACCTTGACCGGGTAGGTGGTGGTGCCGCCATTGGAGGTACCCTTCAAGGAAACACGGGTCACAACGCCGGTATAGGTTTTGTCCGGCACGGCATCCGCCGTGACCTGCACGCTCTGACCCACCGACAGGCTGCTGACCTGCAGCTCGTCCACGTTCAGGGTCATCTCCAGATAGCTCAGGTCAAAGATCGTGCACAGGTCCGAGCCGGCGGACAGCGCGTCCCCGGCCTTGGCATTCTTTTCAATAATGGTGCCGCTGATGGGCGAGGTGATGGTGTAGTTGTTCATGGCCTCCTGCAGATTGTCCATGTTCAGCTCGGCGCTGCGCAGGCTCTCGGCGGCAGACTGGATGGCCTCGGTCAGGTCCTCGCCGCTGATCTGCAGCACGATATCGTCCTTGTTCACGGCTCCGCCTTCCGGCACATTGATGGCCGTCACGGTACCGGCGGCAAGGGCAGTCAGGGTGCGCTCTGCCTGATACTCAAAGCACTTGGCGGCAATGCAGTTCACGCCATTGATGGTTGCCGTTGCTGCCTGCGCAGTGGTCAGGCCGCCTGCATTGCGCACAGCAATGGTCACGGTGCGGGTGAGCAGGTTGCCGGTGCTCAGAGCATCGGTGCCGGTCACAGCGGTCACGGTGCCGGTCAGCATTTCAAAGGTGCCGTCCAGCGTCACCTCTGCGCTCTGGCCCACCGAGAAGGTGGCGGCATCTGCTGCCGGGAACTCCAGCCGCAGCACCATTTTGGAGCTGTCACGGATGACCGCCACTTCCTGACCGCTGGTCACTTCGTCGCCCTTGGCCACCTTGAGGGCACTCACAACACCTGCCACCTCGGCGCGGACATACTGGCGGTCTGCCGTCTTGTCGTAGCTGCGCTGTGCCTGCTGCAGAGCAATGGACGCCTGCTCCGCCTTGGTGGTGGCATCAGAGGAGTCCACTGTGTACAGCACGGTGCCTTCCTCCACGATGTCCCCTTCCTCAAAGCTGCTGGTCAACACCTTGCCCGCTACCAGCGACTTAACATTATATGTATTGGCAGGGTTCAGAGTGCCGGTTCCGCTGAGGGTGTTGGACACATCCCGTTTGGACGGCGAGACCTGCACATAGTTGATGTCCGTATTGGCGTTCTGTGCCTTGTCCGGGCGCAGGATGAACCATCCGCCCAGCACGGCCACGCACACTACCGGCACCATCCATTTCCAGTTCTTGCGGAAAAAGGCTGCTGCTTTGCCGCCCTTCGCTGCGGGCTTTGCCTCACCCGCAGCCGTCTGCTGTACCGCAGCATCCTGCTTCTTTTTAAAGATCATGCTTGCTGTTTCCTCCTGTATCTTTCAGGGCATGCCCTGGTTTCGGTATCGGGCGCAGGCTTTGCAAAAGCGCGCGATAAAGAGTTTATTGTTAGTTTATCGCATTTTCGTCTATTACACAAGCGTCTAAATTTTGTTTTGACGCATTTGTGTCAAAGTTTTACCCAACTTTCACACCGTGCCCTCTTTTGCCTTCCAGACAAAACAAAAGAGACAGTGCCCCGCTCTTGCAGGGTACTGCCTCTTTTTTTGAAGCACGATCTTTATTCAGCTGTAGTTTCCACTACCACATACACCCCGGCAGGGACGCATGCAGCCCATGCGCCGTCCTTGTCCAGCCAGCCGAATTGCTCGCACACATGGTCCGGGCACTGACTGTCCAAAAACGCGATGGCACCATCCTTTACCTGCAGATGCACGACATAATTGCCCATATCATACAGGTAATCGTGGTCTGTATCCAGCGGCAGAGTTTCGGTGATGCCATCGCCAAAATCGACGGTGGCCTGCAGGCCGCTGCCCTTGCTGCTGTGTGCTGCGCGCACGCCGAAATACAGCGCTGCTGCCAGCACAAGGATCACTGCAGCAAAGATCAGGTTCTTCATCCATGGCTTCAGGCCTTTGGAGCCGGAAGCGTTTTCAGGTGCTTTGCGGGTACTCATGCAGCGTAGTCGCTGGCAGCCTTACCTGCAATGCGGCCAAACACGGTGAAGTCTGCAACAGCGTTGCCGCCCAGACGGTTTGCACCGTGCACACCGCCAGTGACCTCACCTGCTGCAAACAGGCCGGGGATCACAGTGCCGTCCTCCTTGAGGACTTCGGTGTTGGTGTTGATGGTCAGGCCGCCCATGGTGTGGTGCACACCGGCAGTGACCTTGATTGCATAGTACGGAGCAGTATCCAGCGGGTTTGCAAAGCTGGTGCGGCCAGGTTTTATACCCCAGATAAATGGCAATGGCTATGGCCAGGACAATCGCCGCACTCAGCATAATGCTTCCTCCCTCTTGTTTCAGTCTTTGGCTGCGCCCACCGGTTCTTCCTGGATGCCCAGCAGCCGGTAGGGAATGGTTTTGGTCATGTAGTACACCTGTTCTTCAGGAATCCCGTATTCCACCAGGTAATGCATGTATTCGTAGATTTCCGTTTCCCAGTCCGGATTTTCCGTCTGTCCCCCGTCGGTATCCACCATGACATGCTGGTACCCTACAGCCTGGATCAGTTCCGCATTTTCCCGCAGGTTCATGTGGTACTTCTTCCCTTTCCCCATGTTCTGGGCATAGCACCGTTCCAGGATCACGTCATAATCCTTCACCAGACGGATCTGGTCTTCCAGGGTGTACCCGCACACCCACCATTCCGGATGGGTGATGACGATTTTTTCCACCCCGGCCTTCCGGGCTGCTTCCACCACCACAAAAGCCTCTTCCGGAGATACATGGGCGGTGGCCAGTACTGCATCATGGTCTTTGATCAGACCGAACACCGTTTCCAGTTCCGGGATCACTTTCCCGTCCCGGACCAGCTGGATTCCCTCATCGGGATTTTTCCCCATTTTTTCCAGATGCCGCCGAGCGGACTGGGTGTGCAAAAATGAGCAATAACCCAACTAATCAAGAAAAAAACAAAGAGCCTA
>OGYK01002884.1_pt1 | contig 10651 bp, 7 predicted proteins | sample 1576501 | NCBI WGS metagenome assembly OGYK01 (sample SAMEA3541530, study PRJEB24748) | human gut metagenome | biome: human gut; feature: human-associated habitat; material: faeces | place: China | collected 2012
GCTACCGCAAGCGGGCCGTGCAGCGGGCACAGTTCCTGCTGCTGAGCGACCGCTCCTCACAGGGCAGTGTCACCGCCCTGCTCCGCCGCTATGCCGAGGAGATCAAAACGCCCGATCAGCTGTTCGCGCCGGATGACGGCCCGGTGGCAAAGCGCCTGCACCTCTACCCGGCGGCGGTGTTCGGGGCAAAGCCCCTCTACCCGCCCGCCGCGCCCCGCAGCGAAACGCCGCTGGCCCCGGTGCGGCAGGCCAGGCTGGATGCGGAGCAGCTGCGCAAAGAACAGCAATTGCTGCTGGATTACGCCCGGATGGCCGTGACTGAGGAAAATGTGGGCCTGCTGGCAAAACAGGCCCTTGCCGCCCGCAGTGCGGTAGCCGCCTCCACGCTGGCGGAGGAATACCCCCGCGATTTTGCCCGCATCATCGGCCTGCACACCTATTCGCAGTCGCCGCGCCGGGCTTACGATATCACCCTTACCGGAAACTGGGTCGAACGGGGCGGCTTCCGGTTTGAAGAGTTTATTCTGACACCCCGCAGGGAGGACGCTGACCATGGCCGAACCGAATAAAATGCTGGAAGAGACCGCAAACTATCTGCTCAACCACTGCTTTGTGCTGGGCGGCGTGGAGGATCAGCGGGCAAAATACCTCTATGTGCAGGATCATCTGCCCGAGGTGCGGGCCGTGTTCGCGCCGCTGGGCTATGCGGTAACGCTTTACCCAGCTCCGCTGCAGGCGGCGGCGCTGGTCAACGAGCATGAGGGCAGCCAGGCCCGGCTCCTGAAATACGAGAGCATCCTGCTGCTGGTGCTCCGCCTGCTCTACCTGCAAAAGCGGGAGAGCCTTGCCGCCAGCGCCGATCAGGTGCTGGTCACGGTGGAAGAGGTGCAGACGGAGCTGCAGAAGATGAACCTGCCCCGGCGGCTGGATCAGCGCACGCTGGAGGAGTTGATGCGCACCCTGCGCAGGTACAATCTGGCCCGCCCGGTGGGGCGGCTGACCGGTCTGGACAGCCGCATCGAGGTGTTTCCCACCGTGCTGCTGGCTCTGCCGGACGCAGACCTTGCCGATGCCGCCGCCGAGAGCAGCCGCACCCGGGAGGAACTGGCCCTCTACGAGCGGCCTGACGGGGATGCCAGCGGGGAGGAAGAAGAATGATCGAATTAAAGCGCCTGAAGCTCATCAACTGGCACAACTTTGAAAATGTCACCTTTGATTGTGCCCGTCTGACTTATATGATCGGTGTCAACGCGGTGGGCAAGACCACCATTCTGGATGCCATCCGCTACTGCCTGACCACCAACCGCAATTTCAATGCCCTGGGCAATAAAAAGAGCGGCCGCACCCTGCAGGGCTCTGTCCACGCCAAGCAGCGCGGCGAGAACGCCTACCGCCGCCCGGGCCGCACGGTGGCATACATCGGTGCAGAGTTCTGGGATACCGTCAAGCGGACCAGCTTCGTCATCGCTGTCCGGGTGGAATCCGAGGGCCCCATGCAGGAGCTTCACCCCGGCGACCAGACCTGGTACATCTCCGAGGACGGCATCACGCTGGAAAAGCTGCCCTTCCTTGATCCGCGCACCGGTGCCCCCAGCGCCAAGGAGGACTTCAAGCCCGCCGTGGGCCGCCTGTCCTACACCCGCAGCCCCAGCGAGGCCCGGGACCGCATCTGCCGCGCGCTGGGCATTGGCCGCGCGTCCAGCCCGCTGGGCAAAAAGTTCAACGAAGTGTTCCAGATGGGCACCAGCATGGACGAGATCCCCAACTTCCGGGAGTTCCTGTACCAGTACATCCTGCCCCAACCGGAGCTGGATCTGGAAGCGCTGCAGGGCGACCGGGTGGAGCTGGAAAACCTCCACGCCGTTCTGGCCGAGGCCCAGACCCGTGCCGCCGCGCTGGAACAGATCGTGGCGTATGGCCGGGAAGCTGCTGCCAAAGAGACGGATGCCCTTGTCAACCGGGGTGCGGCCCTGCTGGCCCGCGCCGAAGCAGATGCCGGTGAGGATGCCTCCTGGCAGAGCCATCTGGACGCAGGCCGCCGCCAGCTGGCCGATCTGAACGCAAAATACGAGGCCGCCAAGAACGCCGAAACCGAAGCCCGCCGGGCCTATCTGGCGGCCCACGGTGCGGCCGGTGACAGCGGCGCGGGCCGGGCGCTGGATGCCCTGACCGAGGAGCTGGCCCGGAAAAAGAGCGCGCTGGATGCAGCAGCCCGGACAAGGAACAGTCTGGAAGCGACTGCAGATACCATCACCGGCCTGCTGACCCAGCTGAACCGCAGCGGCTTTGCGGTGGAGAAGGAGCTCTGGCCCCAGCGCCTGACGGCGGAACATCTCCCCGCCCTGACCGAGGCACTGGCCCGCATCGAAAAGCCGCTGGAGGAGCAGTATTTTGCTGCCCGGCAGGCTTCGGCGGATCTGGCAAAAGAGCAGGAGGCCCTGCGGGCCGAGCTGAACGCCGTGTCCGGCGGCAAGTGGGTCTACCCCCACGGCGATGCCGCCACCAAAGTGCGGGATGCCGTGAATGCCGAGCTGAAAAGCCGCGGCATGACAGCGGATGCAAAGATCTTCTGTGAGCTGCTGACCGTGGCCGATGAGAGCTGGCAGGACTGTGTGGAAGCCTGCCTGGGTGACCGTCGGTTCGATATCCTTGTGCCGCCTGCCCACTACGCCGCCGCCAAGAGCGCCTTTGTGGCGCTGGGCGACCGGGTGGGGCCCATCAGCCTGCTGGATACCCCGGGCATCCGCAAGGCGGACCGCCATGCAGAGACGGCCCCCGCCGACAGCCTTGCCGCCCAGGTCACCAGCGAGAATCCGCTGGCCGCACAGTATGCGGACACCATCCTGCGCCGCATCGTCTGCTGCGACACCCCCGATACGCTGGAGCATTTCCCCGACAGCGCCACCCGGGACCTGCTGCGCCACCATCCCTTCCGGCTGGAACGCCTGCGCAGGCCCCAGCGCTATATCGGCCTGGATGCCCGCAGGGAGCGTGCCGACGCGCTGGAAGCACAGCTTGCCGCTCGGGCTGACCGCTGCCGCGAAGCCGCCCAGACCGAAAAGACGCTGAAATCTGCCTACGACCAGTACCAGAACGTTCTGCGGGGCCATGCGCTGGAACAGCTGGCCGAACTCTGGGCCAGCCGGGCCGCGCTGGATGCCGCCCGTGCCGACTACACCGCGCAGGAGCAGAAGCTGGCGGACTGCCGCGAGAACCCCATGCTGCAGCAGCTCTACCGCGAGGAAGAAGCCCGGGAAGCTGCGTGGGAGACTGCCCGCAAGGCCGTGGAGCAGGTGGGCGGCGATATCCGCGTCTGCGAAAAGCAGATCGCATCCTGTGAGGCGGAGCAGGGCAAGGCGGTGGAGACCGCTGCACAGAGCCGGGAGGCGGCAGAGGCATTCTTTGCACAGCACCCGCTGCTGGAGCCACTGGCACAGGAACGCAAAAAGGGCCTGATGACGGGCGGGCGCACGGCCCGTGCCGCCGCACAGACTGCAGAAAAGGCACAGACCAGGCTGGACGATGCCCTGCGAGCTTATCTCACTTCCACGCTGGAACCCGCCCAGAGGGATTACAACGAGCACTATGTCTGCGATTATCCGCTGGGTCTGGCCGGGGTGGAGCAGTACCGCGCCCAGCACGAAAGCCTTGTCCGCATTGATCTGGAACGCTACGCCGCCCGGCTGGAGCAGGCGCAGCGGGACTGCAAGGACCGCTTCCGCAAGGATATCCTCTTCCGGATGAAGGATGATATTTTCAACGCCCGCCGCCAGTTCCGGGAGCTGAACAAGGTGATGGAGCAGCTGACCTACGGCGAGGAAGTCTACCGCTTTGAGCTGGAGCCCAGCCGTGACCCCCAGCTGGCCGCCTTCTATCAGGTCATTGTGGACAAGGGCAACCAGCAGATGACCGATGGCGACTCGCTGGACAACCTTGCCGCCACCGCCGACCCCGTCTACGAGCGGCAGGTGGACGCGCTGATGGAAAAGATCATGGCTGATGTGGACGAGAACACCCGGGCCCGGCAGGAGGGCCGCACCACCTCCGGTGCCACCCTCTCGGATTATGTGGACTACCGCACCTATCTGGACTATGACATCAAGGTGACCAACACCGTTTCGGGCCAGCAGGCTTATCTTTCCCGCGTCAGCCGCGATTCCTCCGGCGGCGAGAACCAGGCTCCCTTCTATGTGGCCATCTGTGCCAGCCTGCTGCAGATCTACCAGAAGAGCGAGAACAGCATCCGCCTTGTCCTGCTGGACGAGGCCTTCAGCAAGATGACCAGTGACCGCATCCGCCCCATGATGGAGCTGTTCCGCCGCCTGCAGCTGCAGGTGCTGCTCATCTCCACCGTGGAAAAGAGCACCGCCATCCAGCCCTACTGCGACATTACCTATTCCATCGTGCGCCACGGCGATGCCAACGCCATTGCGCCGTTCTACCGGGCCGGCACCCTTGCCGATGCCCCGGAAAAGGAGACTGAATATGAATAACACCCTTGCAAACATCTGGCTCTTTGCCACCCACTGGACCAAGCTGGATGCCTTTGATACCGAGGAAGAGCTCAACGATGAACTGGAGCTGCTCCAGCGCCAAAGCCTGCCCACCAAAGTCCGTCAGGTCACGGACAAGGAAGGCAGGGAACAGTTCCTCCTTTACGTCAAACAGGCCGACCGCGATTATGCCCGCTACTGCACCGGCTGGCGGCCCGGCGGGATGATGTGAGCCACCCCTGCAAAAAGGAGAATCCATGTCAAAAAAGAAAATCCAACTTTCGGATCACTTTGATTATTCACGGCTGATCCGTTTTGTGCTGCCCTGCATCGGCACCATGCTGTTTACCTCCATTTACGGCATCGTGGACGGCCTGTGCGTCTCGAACTTTGTGGGCAAAACGGCCTTTGCGGCAGTCAACCTCATCATGCCTGTGCCCATGCTGGTGGGTACCGTGGGCTTTATGCTGGGCACCGGCGGCAGCGCCATTGTGGGCATCACGCTGGGCGAGGGCGACAATGCAAAAGCTGACCGCTACTTCAGCCTGTTCATGTCAACGGCGCTGATCGCCGGCATCGTGCTGTCCGTGCTGGGGATGCTGCTGCTCCGGCCGGTGGCCATGATGCTGGGTGCCGAAGGCGAGATGCTGGACTACGCCCTGCGCTATGGCCGGGTGCTGATGCTCAGCCTGCCCACCTTTATCCTGCAGAATATGTTCCAGAGCTTTTTTGTCACCGCCGAAAAGCCGCATCTGGGCTTTTATTTCACGGTGGGTGCGGGCTGCACTAACATGGTGCTGGACGTGCTGCTGGTGGGCATCCTGCACTGGAGCGTGGAGGGTGCCGCCATTGCCACCATGCTCAGCCAGGTGGTGGGCGGCCTGCTGCCGGTGTTCTACTTCCTCAACTGGAAAAACACCAGCCTGCTCCACCTCTGCCGCCCGCAGTTTGAGGGCGGTGTGCTGCTGAAAGCCTGTGTGAACGGCTCCTCTGAGCTGATGACCAACCTTTCCATGTCGCTGGTGAACATCCTGTACAACTATCAGCTGCTCCGCTTTGCGGGCGAGGATGGCGTGGCCGCTTACGGTGTGATCATGTATGCGTCCTTCCTGTTCGTGGCAGTGTTTGTGGGCTACGCCGTGGGCAGTGCGCCCATCGTCAGTTACCACTATGGTGCCAATAACCGCAAAGAGGTCAACAACCTCTACCGCAAGAGCCTGAAGCTCATCGGCGTGGTTGCCGTGGGAATGACCATCGGCTCCATGTTCATCATCCCCCATGTGGCCCGCTTCTTTGTGGGCTATGATGAAAACCTGCTCATTCTGACCACCCGGGCCTTCCGGCTCTATGGCCTGAGCTTCCTTATCATGGGGTTCAACGTCTATGCGTCCTCCTTCTTCACGGCCCTGGGCGACGGTGTGACCAGTGCGCTCATCTCGTTCCTGCGCACCCTGCTGTTCCAGGTGGCGGCGGTTCTGCTGCTGCCGCTCCTGCTGGGCATTGACGGCATCTGGCTGGCCGTGACAGCCGCCGAGCTGGCCGCTCTGCTGGTCAGCATCGGCCTGTTCATCATCAGAGACCGGCAGTTCCATTACCGCAAGGCGAAATAAGGATAGTGAAGAACAAAGCAGCTTTCCGCACAGATACGGGAGGCCGCTTTGTTTTTGTCGAAACATGTGTTATACTGTTTGCGCTGCCCCTTTCCATTCTGGCAACAGATGGGAGGTGACATTATGTATAATCTCGTAACCGATTTGGTTGTAGCCGTCGCAGCAGGTGTAATTGTCCGCTACATCTGCAAGTGGCTTGACGACTGGATCTAAGGGTCAGCAAGCACAAAAGAACCCCTTCAGAGTGTCCACCTCTGAAGGGGTTCGCTTTTGGTGACATTATGAATCTCGTAACCAATCCATTGTCCACTTTCAGTATATGCGAATTTGAAAAAAAGTCAATAGCTGCATAAAAAATTTACTATTTTCTGAGCGTTGAGATGAAAGTGCCTTATTTATTAAAAGTAAACTCCACGAACTCGCAGTTTTTGATGCCTGCCGCCGCGTACTCCTCGTTGGTCATATCGTAAAAATAGGACTGCACCACCCGGGCAATGCCGTTGTGGGCCACCAGCAGGTAGGTCTTATCGGTGTTGGCCCGGAGCTCGTCCAGCAGGTTGTAGATGCGCTGGGCCAGCTGCATCATGCTCTCGCCGCCGGAGTAGCGGTCGGCAAAGTGGGTCTTGGAAATGCGGAACTCTTCGCCGTCCCGGGGCGTGCCCTCGTAGCGGCCAAAGCACTGCTCCCGGAGCCGGGGCTCACACCGGGCAGGAATGCCGGTGGCCTCTGCAATGGCCCGGGCGGTGTCGGCAGCGCGGGACAGGGGAGAGTACAGGATCTCATCGATGCGGAGACCGCTGGCCCGGAGTTTTTCGCCCAGCTCCCGGGCCTGGGCGCGGCCTTTTTCGGTCAGGGGGCTGTCGGTCATGCCGCAGATCTTGTTTTCCACGTTCCACACGGTCTCGCCGTGGCGGGTGAAATAGACCTTGTGCGCCGCCTTGATCAGTCTGTGATCCCGCAGGGTGACAGTGCTGCCCTCGTTGATGTCCAGCCGGGTCAGCTCGGCATCCGGGTAGGGGAGAACCCGCTGCGTGCCGTCGGCAGCCTCCAGCAGAACATCACAGAGCACGGGCTGGCCCTCGGGCAGCTCCTCGCAGCCATAAAGCTGCTCCTCAATGCGCAGAACGCGGTAGTTTTTTTCTTCCATCCTCTTCGACCTCTTTCGGGCAGATTGTTTCTTACATTATAAAACGGCAGCGGGGCCCCGTCAACGCTTGACAGCCCCGTGTGCCGCCTGATAAACTAGGCGCAAGGGATAAAAACGCCAAAAGGAGAGAAAAAGTTGAACATTACAGAACTGCGGTATCTCGTCGCCATCATGGAATGCGGATCTGTGAGTGCGGCGGCAAAGCGGCTGTATGCCGCTCAGCCCAATGTGAGCAAGGCGCTGAAAAAACTGGAAGAAGAATACCATCTCCGCATTTTTGAGCGGTCATCCACCGGCATGATCCCCACGGAGCAGGGGCGGCATTTTATCGAGCAGGCCGAGCGGGTGCTGCGGGAGGTGGACCGGCTGGACCGGAGCGTGCAGGAGGAGCAGGAGCGCTGCGCCGAACTGCGGGTAATGATCCCCCACGCCACCTATGCCTCCTATGCGGCGGTGGATTATCTGGAGCGGGCAGCATCCATTGAGCGGCTCCACATCCACATCCGGGAGGGCGGCTCCATGGAGGCACTGGATCATGTCCTGCGGCAGGGGTATCATCTGGCTCTGCTGCGGTATGCCGTGGAGGATGACGAGCACTATACCCATTACTGCGCCCGGCGGGGCCTGAAAATGGAACCCATTATGGATTTTGAATACAGTCTGCTGACCAACCGGGACGGCCCGCTGGCCCGGAAGGAGATCCGCGACCTGGCTGAGCTGGACAAGTATATGGAGATCCTCCACGATGATTTCCAGCTGCCCGGCGAGGAGGGCGGCGACGGTGTGCGCTGGCATGTCAACCCGGAACGCCGCATCCATGTGTATGAGCGGTGCAGCCAGTTCTCGATCCTGCAGCGGCTGCCCACGGCCTACATGTGGGCATCGCCCATGCCCCGCAGGGCACTGGAGCAGTACCATCTGGTGCTGAAAAGGTGCCCGGCCCAGCGCCAGCAGATGCGGGATGTGCTGGTCTACCCGGACAAGGGCCGCCTGCGTCCCGAGGAGCAGGCCTTTGTGGATCTGCTCCACAAGGAAGCGGCTTCCACCGTAAAATAAAGGGGCTTTCCGGCTAAGGCACGGCAAAGGTTGCTTCTTTTGAAATTGACAGAAAAACCAATAAATGGATGCAAAACCGGGCGAAAATGAGCGCCCGGTTTTATTTTTGCTGATAAATGGTCAAAAAATAAACGGAAAAGCGGCAAAAATTCTTTGCAGCTATATCGGAAACCATATGGCCCCATGCCGGAAAGATATTTCTCCGCTGGAAAAAAGTGTGCTACCATGAGGCCAGAAAAGAGCCCCGGGTATGCGGCAGAATGGGGCCGCGGCCGGCAGGGGCAAAAAGGAGGTTTCTGGTATGATTAGTTTCCTGCTCTGTCTTGCGATCCTGGTGGGCGGATATTTCGTCTATGGCAAGATCGTGGACAATACCTTCGGCCCGGACGACCGTGAAACGCCTGCTGTGCGCATCAACGACGGCGTGGACTATGTCGTGATGCCCCAGTGGAAGCTGTTCCTCGTCCAGCTGCTGAACATTGCGGGCCTTGGCCCCATCTTTGGTGCCATGCAGGGCGCTCTGTGGGGCCCCGTGGTGTTCCTGTGGATCACCTTCGGCACCATCTTTGCCGGCGGCGTGCATGACTACTTCTCCGGCATGATGAGTGAGCGCAACGACGGTGCTTCCATCGCGGAGATCACCGGCAAATACTTAGGCCCCGTGATGCAGAACGTGATGCGTGTGTTCTCTGTTGTGCTGCTGATCATGGTGGGCACCGTGTTCGCCGTTGGCCCCGCCGGTCTGATCGTTGAGCTGTGCAGCCAGAGCGGCGCATCCGGCGTGATGACCTCGCTGCTGTTCTGGCTGGTCATCATTCTGACCTACTACTTCATCGCGACCTTTATCTCCATCGATGCGGTCATCGGCAAGATCTACCCCGTGTTCGGCATCTGCCTCATCATCATGGCCATCGGTGTCATCTTTGGCATCTTCACCAACCCTGCCTATACCATCCCCGAGATCTGGGATCACTTTGGCAGCATGCACCCGTCGGGCACGCCCATCTGGAGCTTCATGTTCATCACGGTTGCCTGCGGTGCGATCTCCGGCTTCCACTCCACCCAGTCGCCTCTGATGGCCCGCTGCATGAAGAGTGAGAAGCAGGGCCACTTTGTGTTCTACGGTGCTATGGTCTGCGAGGGTGTCATTGCCCTGATCTGGGCCGCTGCCGGCTGCTCTCTGTACGAGGTCACCAATGGCCTGAACACCGGTCTGGCACAGGCACTGGCAATGGGTCAGTCCAAGGCCATCTATGATGTCTGCTCCAAGACCATGGGCGGCGTGGGCATCGCACTGGCCATGATCGGCGTGGTCGTCTGCCCCATCACCTCCGGCGATACCGCCTTCCGTTCTGCCCGCCTGACCCTGGCCGACTGGTTCAAGATCGATCAGGACAGCTACGGCAACCGCCTGAAGCTCTGCATCCCTGTGCTGGGCGTGGGCGCTTTCCTGGGCATCGGCAACGCACTGGGCTTCATCAACTACACCGTGATCTGGCGCTACTTCAGCTGGACCAACCAGACACTGGCCATGATCGTTCTGTGGGCCGCTTCCATGTACCTGTTCAAGGAGAAGAAGAACTACTGGATCACCGCAGTGCCCGCCACCTTTATGAGCGCCGTGTCCGCTACTTACTTCGTGCTGGCTCCTGAGTGCCTGGGCGGCCTGCTGAACCATAAGACTGCTGAGGGCGCTACCGTCTATAACACCGCAGTTGCTTACCCGGTGGGCATCCTCTTTGCGATCGCCATGCTGGCGCTGTTCATCTATGCGACCAAAAAGCAGACAGTGAAAAAGACTGCATAATTGACATTTCCCCCTCTTCATCCATCCCGATACCCATTCACAACCGCAAAAACCGCCTGCCGGGCCGTCCGGCAGGCGGCTTTTGCTTGTGCAGAGAAACGACGAATTGCGGCAAAAAGAACAGGAATGCAGACAAGGTGCACAAAAATATGCCAAAAAGTTTGGCAGGGTGCACTGAAAACGAAAAACCACCCGCTGAAACGATTTCGGCAAAGAAGTTTTGCCGAGGATACGTTAAAAAATCTTTGCCGGGATTCCCGGGAACGGCTGACTTATATAGTTTTTGATATAAGGGCCATTCTGGAAGGATATTACCAGATTTATGAAGATTGTGTTAACATAGGGCCAAGGAATGGCCGTGACGGGGCAGAATGGGGCTCCGGGCACGGACGATAAAAGGAGGTTTCTGGTATGATTAGTTTCTTACTCTGTCTGGCGCTCCTGATCATCGGCTACTTTGTCTATGGCAAGATCGTTGACAATACGTTCGGACCGGACGACCGCGAAACTCCTGCTGTGCGCATCAACGATGGCGTTG
>OGYK01002890.1_pt1 | contig 10621 bp, 6 predicted proteins | sample 1576501 | NCBI WGS metagenome assembly OGYK01 (sample SAMEA3541530, study PRJEB24748) | human gut metagenome | biome: human gut; feature: human-associated habitat; material: faeces | place: China | collected 2012
TGTTGCTCAGGTACTTAAAAAAAATATTTTATAATAGTGTTGCGGAATTAAGGTTCCATAAGTTTACACACCATCCTTTACGTTCATGATCTTTTGAGTCATCATCTGTAAATGTAGATAATAGGAAGAAAAAGCCATCTAAATCTTTTAATTTAACCCAAAAATCGACAGTAAACTTTTGTTTGCCATTTTCACCAAAAGATGAATACTCAGGATGTGAACCAAAATTGATGTATCCACCATTTTTACCGTTTACACATAGTTCTGCTTTTATTATTACGTCTTCTGTACGAATTGTATTTTTAAAAGATTCTATCAAGTTATCAACTGTTTTTATTGTATCTGATGTTCTAGTAGGTATTTCAGCTTCAGGAATTGCTTCTTCTTTTATTTTCTGTAATAAATCGATTAGCATACCTTTTGCTTCATCTAAAATATCCTTACTTTCTTCTGGATACATACCTTTGCGTGGCCCAAATTCTGAAGTTTCAAGTAAATCTGTAACTTCTTTAATTTTTTGTCCTATTGTTTCACGATATTTATAGATTTCTATATGATTTTCTTTGTCGTTACAAGCAGTAAAAAAAGTTACTACTAAAGTCAAAGCTAAAAAATAGACGAGATTAGATATTATTTTTTTCATATTTATCTTTATATTAATAAATACCACCTTCTTCTACGTATTTTTTTATTGATGCAGCCAGATCCATAGGAAGCATAAACTCATAAGTATTTGGACAATCTTCTTCGATGCGTTGCAATTCTCTCATTAATCGTTCGTAGATAACTACTTTATCTCCGTCAAAGCCGTAATAGTTTGTTAGCAGATATACATGTCGGAATAAAGGTCTTCTTTCACTTGGAGAAAGGGACATTAAATCACGATATACATCTCCTTCTTTACGGCAATGTGTTCCTTGATTTATTCTGACTACATTATTAATAATTTTACTTCCACTTTGATTATGAGTCAAATCGGATCCATCAAGTACTGCATCAACTCCACTACCTTCCATATATTGCTCAAAATATGTCCTATTATCGGTTCTCCAGAGATGTGCTGTATGAAAGCCTGCTGTTGACAACCACTTATTATTCATATTAATCCATTCATCATATTTGCCACTTTGTGCAAATTGATCTCCATAAATAAATTGGAAACCAGAAGGACCAGCAGTCAATTCATCGTTGTCTGTCTTATTTTTGTAATAAAATTCCAATAACTTTGGATTTAATTCTTGTAATCCTGCTGCTAATGTAACACCTACTGGTACCTTACCTCTTCCTTTTCCTTCTTTGAATATACGATATAAAGAATTTGCATCAAACTGTACATTATCTCCATCACTTAAACTAATTGCAACATATATTTTCCCAGGTTGTACTTCTCCAGGAACTCCTGTTCTTTGTTGGAATGATTTATTGGGATATGAACACCAGAAACTACCGTTGGCATAATAATCGCTGACTACAAATCCACAATTGTGTAGGTTGGTTATTGTATTTAAATCATCACCATTGGCATTCATTCCATAACCGAAAACAGAAGAACCTACTGGATAATTCATAGTCTTAAAGATATTGTCCATAATTCTTTTATCATCACCATTGGATTCATCTAGCCAGAATACAAATCCTTTTGATGCTGCAACATAATCATACATACGCCAAGGAGCATCTTTGTAATCATTTCGTAAACCTCCTGAAAAACTTAGTTTAGGATGACATCTAGTAGCATAATTGTCAAGAGCCCATTGATAGGCTTCTTCTTTTGAATTCCAGTTATCTCGGATGTCATTTACGACTAAATTGCCTATTCCTCCTAACTCTTTTTCAATAAAAGTTTTTAGTTCTTCTGTGACAGGAATTCCTTTTTCTTGAGATGATATCATTTGAGCTAAACTCCAAGACCAGGGTTGATTTTCATCCCAAATAATTAAATATTTAAATTCATCTTTAAATTGATTGAATAAAGTTGCAAATCCTTTATTTTTAGAGATTGATATAGGTGTGACAAGTTCATAATTACATTCAGCATCTTTTAATTGACTTAAATCTTGGTCTTGCCATATTAAATAAGTTCTAGCAAACTCTTGATTTAAGACTCCTTGCATAATGGCACTGGTGAGTTTAGAAATATTATCATCTTGACGGATATCGTATACTAGGACTTTATCAACTGGCTTATTCTTGAAAAACATACCACTTTGAGGAATTTCTTTACTATTATAGTCTATCTGTGGGTGTATATGTTGAGCCCAATTCATAATTAGACGAGTAATGATTCCATTAGATACTTCCCCTGTTGTTTTTAGCACCTTTAATTCATATCGATATGCATTAGCGTCGAAGTTTGGTAAAGGAAATTCTGCTTTTTGAATACCTTTATTTACAAGTATTATTTGATTTGTCTGCATATCAGTGACTTGAATCTTATCCAAATCTGTGATATATGGATCAATCCAACTTATTACTACCTTATCGTTGTTTTCTATAACCTTTGGAACTCTTACTTCATCTGATTCCATATATCCTGTTTGATAGTTAGAATCATCATCCTTACAGCTGTATAGAAATACTGATAAAACCATCAGGATGTTCAAATAAAAAGTATATAAATTCATAGTCAAATAGATTAGAAATTTTTATTTTTAATATTAATTCATTTTTATTTTTCCTTGGGCTGCTCTTTCATTTTGCTTAAGATAAATTCGATACAGCTCAAAAAAAGTAGGAGCATCTAATAGTTCAATATTGGTATTCCTTCTTTTTAGTTCATCGCAAATACTTTTATACCATGAGGGTGATTTTAGAATAGCTCTAAACCAGTGGAATGGTATAGGTCTTTTATTAATTCTATCAAGTATTACATCTGTCGCTTTCTTATAATTAATATCAACGATGTCATAGTCAGCTTTAATTACTGGCATATTTTTATATAAAAAAGTTAGTGGAGTTTTCTGTGGTACAATTCCATTAGGACTGAATCTAGAATAACACTCCAATCCTTCTTTATCAAGACCGGGAGCTTCTCCGTCAATTACAAATCCCGTAATAGATAATCCCCATTTTTTGTAATATTTTTGACAATGTGTGTTCCAAGCTTTTAAAGCTGAAGGTAATCCAGAAATGGCTCTAGGAACTTGTAGCATTCCAGGAAGTAAATATCCAGCTCCATTGTCTGCTGCTGCAAAATAGTCATTAGGACTAGCTGTTTTTCGATAATTATGCATTACCATTGGCACTCTTTCTGCTAAAACCGGACTGATAGACCACATTAATGGAACTTTCCCTCTATTGGGTTCATCCCATAAATATGGTGTCGTTTGAGTTATCCATGCTGAAGCATCGTAATCACCAACGTAAAATAATATAAACTCACGGTTGTCAAAGCGTATACTACCATCCTCATTTAAATATCCTCGCTTCTTTAAATCTGTATGAGTGACCCACTTTTGAGGATATTCATTCTCTAGTGGAAAGTGTTGCCAGAAAGAAGCATTAGCTAATGCTCCTAAGCCTATAGCATCTGCATCTTTAAAAGCATTATAAGCACTTATAATTCGAGAAAACTCCCATTCTGTTGGTACATCGTCGTGTTTGCCATTAGCATGTTTAGTGTATTTAAAAGCCCAAGAAGGAAATCCCCCTATATAGCAGAACTTCTCACCCTTATTTTGTTTGTATGCTTCAAAAAGCATAGTTTTTAGAGTTTTATAATCGAGACCAATAGTTTGATTGGGATCATCAGTTGCAGGTTCGTCACCCCATGGTGATAGGTCGAAAAAAAATGCTTTTTTACTTACAAAGAAATCATGATTTGTTAATTGATGATGATTGGCTACAGTACGAGTTGGAACTTTTAGCCAATATTGATCAATATAATAGGCTGCGTATTCTGTATTACAATATCCTTGTTTAAGGTATTTTTCGATAAACCATAAATAGGGATCTATTTTTACAGAACCCGTTGATTTCATATGTATATCCGGAATCATTCCTTTTCCTGTAAATTTAGGTGATCCATCAGGATTTATGAGCCAACATTTTACCGGAAAATTTAGTTCTTTTACTATTTTAGTATACAAACTTGTAGGTAAAGGATCATATCTTACTGCTATCAAGTTTTCAATACCAGCAATAGAAGAGGCTATATTACTAGTTGATGCTATGTTGGAGTCATAAACAACTACTCCCTTAACATTCTTTCTAAAAATTTGGAGCGCCTGATCTAAACTTTCTAGAGCTAATGTATCTTTACCAGCTAGCCATTCACCTTTTTGCCGATATTTATTCCACCAATAGTCATCTACATTCTGTCCTCTTTCATTATTTACATAACGTATATATAGCTGAGGTGTTTCTCTATTTACTATACCTTGTAATGTTGCTGTAGCATGTAGTATTTCCCAAAGATATTGAGCTTTAGATGAATCTGTTAAATCATATTCGTTTAAATATCTAAAATCCAATAAATAAATTTTGTCACTGGCTTTGATTGGTAATAGACTACAGGTACAAAGTATGTAAATTATACTATAAAACCATTTTTTCATAAAAACTAATTAAAAAAATAAGTTGCAAATTAGTTATTTATGATAGCTATCAATCATTTTTTATAATTGATAGCTATCCGGAATATTTTTTTACTCCACAAGTAATTTTACCGCTTCTGAATAATTGTATTTAGCTTCATTTCCTTGTGATTGAGCTCCTATTCTGAAATAATAGTTTTGACCTTTTTTTAAGGTAGAAGAATAGTCTGATAAATTTATAGATAACTCAAATTTTTCACCATCTTCTATTGAACGATCTAACATTACAGTTTGATTTACAACATTTAGTTTATTAGAAACATCAATGTGAGGATGAACAAATAAAGATATCCTATCTACCTTATTGGCTGTAACTTGTTCTAACTTAAATTTAGCTATAGCTTTTCCGTCTTTTATAAAAATCTGTGGTTCTAAAATCCTTAAATAGGGATTTACTTCAAAAACTCTATAATTTTTTCCAGGATTGAGATGCATATCAATCGTATCTAAAGGAACATAATTACCACGATTTAGTATAACCTTATAGTCACCAGAAAATATTAATCCATTATAAAATGTTCCATCACGTTTTATAATCATATTTTGTACAGGAGGATTATCTCCCCAACCTTGTTCGATAAAGTATATCCGGGAACCATCAGAAACCTCCTGAGGAATCAGCTCGCCAGTTTTTTTGTCTCTTAGCTCTCCAGCAAAAACTGCATCAGGAGCGTCTAGATTATCTTTTTCACAAGAGAATAACAAACAACTTAAAATTGTTAAGAGGATATATTTCTTCATAGTCATATATTTTATGGATTTTGTATTAAACCATTTGAATTTAAGCCTGGAATACTTTTATAGTACCAATCATAGTTAAATGTTTTGGGTTCTATTCCTAAAGGATTAACCCTAACGAAGATATATTTAGGGGGATTTTGTCGTAAATCCAAGAAAGGCACTAATCCTTTTCGTGTTCTATTTTCAAAATCTTTATGGAATGTTCTCCATCGAATTAGATCCCATCGGCGTTTATTTTCAAATGCTAGTTCTATAAAACGTTCTTTACGGACGTTTTCAACCGTCAGTGGTATATTGTCAGAATGAGCAGCTCGATGTCTTATAGCGTTTAATGCTTGTTTCCCTTCTTCTTTTTCTTTACTTGTCATTGTTGTCTTTTCGACAATGGCTTCGGCTAAATTTAGTAAAACTTCTGCATAACGCATATCAATCCATGGCTGGGTTCCTTTCTTCCAATCTTGAACTACGGGAGATTCGATTTGTAGGAACTTTTTGAATAGGAATCCACTTCTTGTGTAATTACCTAGTGTTGGGTCAAAGCCAGAATATTGTGTTGGATCATTCGAACCATATGTGTAATATGTAACTCCATCCAAACCCACTTCTGAAGCTTGGGTTCTATAGTGATATCCGCTACCATTGGCTTTAACTAATCCTCCTTGTATAATAATTTTGGTAGATCCAAAGTTTTCTCCCGGAAATAAAACCATTGCCCTTAATCTTGCATCTCTATCTTTGAATGCTTCATAAGGCTTGTCCATGGGAAATGATAAATATTCTTTAGATAAAGAGAAACCATCATAATCTGTTTCATCTCCATCAGCCCTAGTTAGGATTGGCTTTGGAGTTCCTGTTCCGTCATCTGTATAGTCTTCAAAAGAATCGACGAAATCTAAAGTTGGATCCATGCGGCTAGGATATAAATTAGGACTTAATATTATCTGCCGCGGGCTGAACCAGACATCATAATTATGTCCTAAAGGTGTATCTATAGCATATCCTTTCATAAATATAGGTTCTTTTATTCCGTCTAAACAGTCAAAAGGTTTTTCGAATAGTTTTTGATAGTTTAGGGCTGCTTCTTCTGGAGAAGATGGAGCTGGTTTATATAAACCAAATTTACCGCTTGATATAATTTCTCTTGCTGCAGAAATACATTCGTCATAATACCTGTCTGCTTCAGAAACAGATATACCAACTAAGCCTTGTTCTACTGCTGGTCCGGAAAAAGAAACATAAGGAGAATGAGTATATTTAGCAACTGAAGCTGCAAATAATGCAACTCTAGACTTTAAAGCTAATGCACTCCATTTATTGGCACGCAATACTTCATTCTGATTTGCATCTCCAAATAAAGATGCAGCATTTTCACAGTCTTCTAATATAAAATCCCAAGTATCTTTTTCTGTACTTCTAGGAACTTTCAGTTCCTCAATATTTCCATTATATTGTTGCGGTGACTTGATTAAGGACAGTCCTCCATAACGTTTTGCTAATGAGAAATAGGTATATGCACGCAAAAAGTATGCTTCTGCCATTATAGAGTTTTTTTCATTTTCTGAGATACTCGTTAGCTCAGGAACTGTTACTAATAAATTGTTTATATCACGGATTAATTTATATCCATCTTCCCAATAATCAAACCATTCCTCTCCCCAATCGTTATATTCAGGATGTATTGCTTCATCACAAAAATGAGCGGCCATAAATCCGGCATTATTGACATCTTTATCAATACCTATATTAAATCCTCTATTGGGAGAATAATTAAAATCTTCGATAGGTAAGCGGCCATATAAATTTGCCATATGAGCTTGTACTCCTTCTGGGGTGGAAAACAAATCATCAGCAGATATTTTATTTCGTGGCTCAATATCCAATATGTCTGTACAGCTTATACAGAACAATAAACAAGAAAAAATAGAAATATAATATTTTTTCATCATATTAAAAATTTAAAGTGAATCCAACATTAAAAATCTTACTTAAGGGATAATTAAGTCCTGCACTATAGTTTCCTTCTATCTTTTCGGGATCAAAAGGTTTCACAAATGAATTACAAATAGTAAACAGGTTATTGCCATTAACATATACCCTTAAATCACCTAATCCCATATCTTTTAGGAATTTCTGTTTAAAGGTATATCCGATCTCTATTGTTTTAAGTCTTAGATATGAAGCATTTTTACGCCATACATCTGTATCACGAGTATATAATGAACCCATATCCTGTTCTAATCGGATAGCAGGCCATTCTCCTGGAATCCATGCGCTATTTTCATCGTAGGGGTCTTCTCGATGCCATCTATCATAAAAGTATTCTGGTGTATTGCCTCCTTTAAAGCATAACATTTTTGCATATACTTCATCAAACTGAACTGTGTACATTGCAGATCCTTGGAATAGCATATAAAAATCGAAATTCTTCCAAGAAGCTTGTAAATTTAATCCATAATGCAAAAGAGGTGTACCTGACCAGAAAAGTGGTACTTTATCCATATCGTTAATAACTCCATCGCCATTTACATCTTTCAATACAAAATCTCCGGGCAATTCTTTTAAATTACCAGTATCTCCATTTTGTATTGGAAAAGTATTGACTTGGTCCATATTTTCAAACCTTCCTTCTACTTGGTATCCCCAGATAAAATCTCCCCATCGATAAGCCTGTTGATGTTTCCAACGTTCCATACTACTTTTGAATGGAGCACTTTCAATGTATCGATTTTGTGTTCTAGATAAGTTTAAATTGCCTGATATGCTATAATAAAATTCTCCTATCTGGTTAGAATGAGTTAAAGTGAATTCAATGCCTCGTGTTCTATCACCATTTAGGTTTTCTTGAGGAAGCTTTGAGCCAAATGTATTAGGCAATGAGCCATAACGGTCGGCTAACAATCCTTTACGTTCTCTCTGATAAATATCAAATTCTATATCTAATAAATGGTTAAAAATAGAAAAATCTAGACCTAAATTATACATATCTACTTTGACCCATGTGAGATTGGGATTTATCATCGCTGGAGATGCTACACCATTTACATAGTTGTTGGGGGTGAATACAGAACCTCCGTTATTTAAAGTATAAGCTTCTATATATTGGAAAGGGTCACCTGCATCTTGTCCTGAACGGCCTAAAGAGAATCTTAATTTTAAATTATCAATAAAATCCAGATTATCTTTAATAAAATCTTCTTCTGAAATGCGCCAACCAAATGATGCTGATGGAAAAAATGCCCATCTTTTGCCGGGGGCATATCGATAGGACCCATCATATCGGCAAGCAAATTCTGCTAGATATTTTTCTGCATAATTATAAGTTATACGTCCAATATGAGAAAGATAAGCTTGATGATCAGAGGTACCTGAAGCTAATTGTCCTGTTTCACGAGCGTTATCTAATTCTCCGATCGTAAAGAAATCAAATTTTCTTTCCCCTTGAGAGTGACTTGCTTTTAATTCTCTACGTTCAAATACATAAGTAGCCCCTATTGAATGTCTTCCGAAAGAACGGTTATAGTTAGCTTGAAATTGTAAATCTAAACGGTCAGATTCTCTTCTATAGTCACGTACTAATGAAGGAGCATTAGTTTCGGTCCCATTATATTCACCTGTCATTTCATTGTAAATATAAGTTTTAAAACTTTTGCGAATGGTCTTTTCTCTTTGACTATTATAGTCATATCCTAATGTCCCTTTTACAGTTAATCCTTTTACAAATGGAACATCATATTCTAATATGAATTGACTTTGGATATTTCGATTAGTATTTGTAATGTCTCCTGTAGTTTCACTATCAGATAATGCCATAGGATTTATTACAGAAGCAAAATTGTTATAATAATTAGGATTATCATTTGCATATATTGGTTCTGTAGGAGGATTTACACGAGTACTTTTAAATATATCGAAGAAAGGTGTATAGGGTTTTACTCCAGTATCATACCTGCCTCCTATATTTACGGAAGCTGTTAATCCTTTTGCGACTTTTAAGCTTACATTAGAACGGAAAGTATATTTATTATAATTAATAGAATTTGTTTTTAAAAAGCTATTATCATCTGCATATCCAATACTTCCATAATATGATAATTTCTCTGTTCCACCTTCTAAAGATAAAGTCGTTTGGTATTGAGTTGCATATTTATCAAAAACTTCGTCATAGTAATCATAACTCTTATAACCTGGAGCACCTTGTTGCCATTTTAATAGCTCTTCTTGAGTTATATATGGAGGACGTCCTGCATTGACCTCTGCCTCATTTCTCATTGTCATATATTGACCTGCATTAGCCATTTGAGGAATATCTGTTGGTGATGAGATTCCCACATTAGTATTTAACGTAATTCTTGTTTTTCCTTGTTTCCCTTTCTTGGTGGTTACAATGATTGCACCATTAGCGGAGTTCATACCGTAAATAGCAGCAGTAGCATCTTTTAGGAAAGATATACTTTCTATATCTTCTGGATTTAATCTTTGAAACTCACTGGAACCATCACGAACTATTCCATCTATAATAAATAAAGGAGTTCCTAAACCACGAATATTAATGTTAGAGCTAAATTGTCCAGGTTCTCCATTTTCTTGTCTGATTTGTAATCCAGCTACCTTACCTTGAATAGCCTGAGCTAAACTTGCTGATTTGGTTTTAGTTATTTCGTCTACCTTTAAATTACTGATAGATCCTGTTAGGCTCTCTTTTTTTTGTGTACCGTATCCCACTACTACAACATCTCCTAGTGTGACTACATCTTCTTCTAAAGTTATATTTAGAAATTCTTTTTTGTTAATTTTTATTGATTGAGATAAATATCCGACATAGGCGATTTCTATTTTGTCCCCAATGGATGCAGGTATAGAGAAATTTCCATCTACGTCGGTTATAGTCCCTGTATTAGTTGATAAAATTCTTATGGATGCTCCAATAATAGCATCTCCATTTTTATCTGAAACTCGTCCTGAAATATTTGTTGTTTGGGCTACAACAATCGAAACAACAAAGAAAAAATAGAACAGAAAGAAAATTCTACCATAAGGTTTTTTTTCAAAATAAATTTTGCTACTATTTTTAATCATAATATTAGTGGAATTAGTTTTATTCATTATTAGAATCTGATTAAACAAAGAAAATTCAGAAATAATTAAGTTGAATTTGTCATAGTGATTGAATATTAAAGGTTTAACAATTATATTGATTTTTAGCACAAATATAGGTTTACCCTATTAATTCGTAAGCATTCGAAGAAATGCACCTTTTACACTTTGAGGTTTGGTTGTAGCTTTGC
>OGYK01002893.1_pt1 | contig 10613 bp, 10 predicted proteins | sample 1576501 | NCBI WGS metagenome assembly OGYK01 (sample SAMEA3541530, study PRJEB24748) | human gut metagenome | biome: human gut; feature: human-associated habitat; material: faeces | place: China | collected 2012
AGGATTCTTAGCATAAATCCAGAATTATATAAGCAATCAATAACCATAGTAACTGAATTGATAAATGAATAATATAGAAGTAGATGCCAGACAGGTTACTTCTATGTTTGCAGATTTGACTAGTAGGCAGCAAAGGCAGGTTTATAGAAGTGCTTTGAGAAAGGGTGCTGGTATTCTGGCAACAGAAACTAAAAGACAACTAAGACAGGCTTTAGGTAGGGCGGCTTCCAGTAGAAACTGGTGGAATGGTAGAACTTTAGCAGCAGGGGTTAAATCTAATGCTGACCGAAACGGAGAAGAAGCTAAAGTACATATTATGGGGGACTTTAGATTGAAGTTCTTTGAAATGGGTACTAGAGTTAGAAGAACCACTGGTAATAATACTGCATCTGTCAGAGGTCGGAATCCTATAAGAAGGCAGAGAGCAGCAGCCAATAGAGGTAGTATTAATGCTGTACATTTCTTTAGAACAGCTAAAGCCAATAAGGAAAGGGAAATCTTTGATAATATGGATAACCTTATAAGCCAGTCAATTCAGAGAATAGCTAATAGAAACAGACGATGAGTTTACAAGTAGGCAAAGCAATATATAACCTGCTTAGTAATGATGCTAATGTTACTAGCAGGGTACATAATAAAATATATCCCTTAATTGCTGATACTGGTACTACATTTCCCTTTATTGTTTATAGAAGAACTGGTATAGAACCATCTGATAGTAAAGATAGGTTTATCTATAAGGAAGATACTTATGTAGAAGTAGTTATAGCTTCTGATAAGTATAATGAAAGCATAGAAATAGCTGATTTAGTAAAGGATGCCTTACAAGGTAAAAAGGGGAACTATTCTGGTATTAACATACAGGATATTAGAATGACTAATGCAGATGAAGATTACATAGAAGATACGTTCATTCAAAACCTTACATTCAACATAAAGACAAATGGCAGGACAAGTAATTAACGGTGGTGACTTAATGCTATTTATTGACGATAAGTCTATAGCATTTGCCACTAACCACAAACTAAGTATAAATGTAGAAACAGTAGAAACCACTTCTAAGGATAGCGGTGGTAAATGGGTAGCTAAGGCTGCTAGAAAGATTAGCTGGAACTGTAGTACCGAGAACCTTTATTCTAATGATGGTGAAGGTATTACTTTTGATATGCTATTTGACAAGCTAACAGCCAGAACACCTATTAAGGCTGTATTCTGTTTAGAGAAAGATTATTCAACAAAGAAGGATGAAGTACCAGAAGGGGGATGGTTGCCAGCTACTACTGGAACTTATTCGGGTAATGTTATTATTACAGCACTTGAAGCCAATGCTCCTAATGGAGATAATGCAACATTTACAGCTTCATTTGAAGGAGTTGGGGCACTTGCAAAGACAGCATAATTATAAGCCTTTATATCTCTAGGTTATGGAGGTGTAAAGGCTTTATTATTTAATACTTATTGATATGACTATTAAAGGACAAGACTACAAACTGAAATATACACTTAGAGCCTTATTTATCTATGAACAGATTACAGGTAAGGCATTTGAGTTAAAGACTATCACAGATGAATATCTATTCTTCTACTGTGTCTTAATGGCTAATAATCCAGACAGTCCACTAACCTTTGAAGAACTGATAGAAGCCATAGATGAAGATATGGGTATTATGGTAGAGTTCCAGAACTTTTTAAAGAAGGAACTGGAGAAGCAGCAGCTATTCATTACTAATAATGCGGATGCTAAAAAAAAGTCCTAACCACTAAGGAGATATATTCAGCCTTAGTAATAGAAGGTGGACTAGACCCAGAATATGTACTAGACAAGATGCAGATGTATGAGTTAGAACCATTGATTAGCAATCTACATAGGAAGGACAGAAATAGCTGGGAACAGGCTAGAATGGTAGCTTATGTAATTGCACAATGTAACAGCACTAAGAAGTTAAAGCCTACTGATATAATGCAGTTTACTTGGGATAGTGATACTATAGGAGAAACATCTATTAGTAATGAAGATATTAAGAGATTGAAAGAGAAAGCTAAACAATATACAACACATAATTAAATATGGCTGATTTAGTAACCAGACTATTATTAAATAGTAGTCAATTCGATAACAACATAAGACAGTCCACACAACAAGTACAACAGTTTCAGCAGGTAGGAAGGAATATCACAGCCACTATAGGAAGATTTGCTGGTGTGCTAGGTATAGCTATGACTGCTGGGGAAGCATTTAATGCTGCTGTTAATAGTTCCAGAGAAGCACAACAGGACTGGAATACTGTAGTAGGTACTGCTAAGACTACTGTAGATAATTTCTTTTCGTCTTTATATAGTGGTGATTGGACTGTATTTGAGAATGGGATATTAAATGCTATCGGACTAGCTAAGAGATATACAGAAGCCTTATCTAATGCTAAGATGGCTATGGCTATTGGTGAATCTAAAGCAGATAGATTAGAAGCAGAAAGAAATAACTATGAATACCTTATTACTAAGAAGGGTATTAGTAATGAAGAAAGAACAGCAGCCTATAACACTTACATAGAATTATCTAAGAAGGAAATCTTAGAGAGGGAAAGTAAAAGTAAGTACTTCTGGGAACAGATTCAAGAAGTAATGAAGGCTAAAGGTGTTACTGGTATCAATGATGCTAGGGAAGCACAGAAACTATATGAGAGTTTATTAGACCCGTCTACTAAGGAATATGCAGATTTAGAGAAGTACAAGCAAAGGAAGTCAGATGCTAAAGGTACTAGGAATCTAGGTTACTTAATGATGATTAGCGGTGCTGGTACAGGTGGTGAAGGATTAGACACTTATACTAGAGGTGTTAAAGAACTGGAAGAAGCTACAGATGAGAGCCTAGAGAATATGATTAGATTCCAGAATATCTTTACTTCGGAAGTCGGTGAAGAAGTAAAGGATATGCTAGATAAGGCTATAACCTTTACTGATAAGGCTGGTACTATTAAGAAAGATATGTCTGATGCAGGACAGGATTTAAAGGATGGTCTTAATAATGGAGAGGTTAAATTAAAACCTGTTATTCCTACTGGTTCATTAGCAGAACTGGATGCACAGATAGCATCTTTAAGAAAGGAATTAAACCTAGCTATTAGTAATGAAGATAGGATAAGAATCAATGCTGAACTAAATGCACTTACTGAACAGAAGCGGGTAATAGAGTTCCAGTACAAATATCCTAATGCACCTATTGGTAAGTTAGATGGCAAACCTGCTGGTTTGGCTGGTATGGTGAAGCCAGAAATACCTACTTCACTTCCTAAGTTTAGTAACCCTATTACTAATAAGAATATCAAACTGAATAATGAGTACGCACAAAGTTTAGGTGCTATAGCTTCTATTATGGGTTCTGTAACCAATATGACCAATGAAGGTGCAGCAGCTTGGTTAAGTTGGGGTGCTAATTTGATGAGTGCTATAGCAGCAGCTATCCCACAAATTGTAGCATTAACTACAGCCAAGAAAGGTGAAGCTATTGCCAGTGGTGTAGCCAGTGCAGCTCAAACACCGTTTGTAGGATGGTTGTTGGCAGGTGCAGCAGCGGCGGCTGTAGTAGCAGCTTTGGCTAGTATTCCTTCTTTTAGTACTGGTGGTATATTTGCTGGTAATAGTACTATAGGAGATATGAACTTAGCTAGGGTAAATGCTGGTGAAATGATTCTTAATAACAGACAGCAAAGGAATCTGTTTAACCTGCTTAATGGCAATGGGATTATAGGTTCTGCTGGCGGTGGTCAGGTAGAGTTTAAGATTAGAGGCAAGGAACTTGTAGGAGTTCTAGCCAATTACAATAATAAAACAGCTAAAGTAAGATGAAATATACAGCACAATTCTATGATATAAATGAGAAGCTATACACATTGGAAATAGGTTCTGGAGAAGTGCAGAACATTACTTTATCTGCTACACCATTCATAACCGAGTTAGAAACTTCTGATTCACATCTATATAAACCTTGTAAGTATAGCAGTGCTACTATAGGAATGATTACAGACGATTATAAGTTTGATTTGTATAGTAGTACAGCACAACAGAATAAGGTAGTTCTTAGTAGTGCTAGTGGTATTGTATGGGTTGGGTATGTAACACCCAATCTATACAGTCAAGGCTATGAGAATGAATTAGAAGAAATAGAGGTAGAAGCCATAGATGCACTCAGCACATTACAGTATTATAAGTACACCACTATAGGCGGTAAGAAGAATATAGTTTCATTTACCCAGATTATAAACCATCTGCTTAGTAAATGTAATGCTTATAGTTCTTTCTATATTTCAGATAATACACAATTAAATGCTACATCTGACTTTTGTTTACCTAGTAAGATGTATATCAGTGAACAGAACTTCTTTGATGAAGATGATGAACCTATGACTATGCAGGAAGTTCTGGAAGAAGTTTGTAAATACCTTAATGTAACTGCTGTAGCTGATGGTGATAAGGTTTACTTCTTGGATTATGATGCTATTAAAAATGGAATCAATACTTACTATAGATTTACTTTAGGAACAGAAACACCTACTAAGGTTACTTTGCAGCAATCTAAGGAAATAGAAGCCAGTGATTATGTTGAAAATGGTGGTCAGTTATCCTTAGATAATGTATATAATAAGGTTACTGTTAAAGACAGTCTATACAGCTTTGACAGCATTATACCTAGTATCTGGGATGAGAAGTATTTAACTAACTATGGTGGTAGCTGGTCTTATGTGCAGGAAGTAAATGAAGATGGTAAAGGTGGTATGCACAAATGTTTCTTTAAGTATTTAAAGCATAAGAACTATACTTGCTATTACTATGATAAGAATACATTAAATATGGTATTAGAACCAATGGTGTTTAATTATGGTACAAGCCAAAACTTGGTAGGCGCAACTATATGTAAGGCTTTCTTTGAAAAGACTGATAACTTCAATAAGAAGTACAATGATATTAACTTTACCGATTATGTGTTATTGCATATTCATAACACTTATGACGGTCAGTTAAGACCAATGTTTGAATTGGCTGTGAATGATTCCAATGTGTCATTTATTGGTGGTTCTACCTATCTGATTATTAAGGGTAATTTCCTATTTATGGATAGGGAAGGTGAGATGTATATAATGCAGGGGTATAGTAACAAGAATGATGACTTCAACCCAGATAACCTTTACATAGACTGTAAGTTAAAGTATGGTAGTATGTACTGGAATGGTTCTAGGTGGACTTCTACAGATAGTACATTCAAACTATACTTTGATAATCAAGGACAGTCAGACCATTGTATTAACAGGATATTCCCAGTTAAAAATAACATTGATTGGAAGATGGGAATAGATGGTGAAGGTTACGCTATTCCAATGCCTAACACTAATGAAGTGATTACTGGTAAACCTACCTTTACATTATACCATCCGCACAAGGTGGATAATAGCTATAGATGTGATGCGGTATTCCTTAGTGACTTCGATATACAGGCTAAAGTTCAGAACTTCCAGAAGGAAGAAGAAAAGGATTCTGATACTGAATACAGCAATATTATAAACGAGGACTTTGTAAATGAGATGGATTCAGAAGAATTTGCTATATGTACTTGGGATAATAAGGAATGTAACTATAGTGCAGTTTGCTATAGTGCTAATGGTACTAGCTTTACTTATCTGGATAACGTATATAATAAGGCTACTAAGCAGATGTATAGACTGGAAGAGCATCTTATATATAGACTAGTAACGCAGTATAGTACACCTTCTGCTATTCTGAATCTGAACTTACAGAACAAGTTTAAAGTATATGCTACTATGACTGATAACCACCTTCCTAATAAGAAATTCATAGTAGACAGCATTATTACAGATTATAGATTAGGTAAGCAGGAAATACGGTTAATAGAGAAGAAGTAATATGCAATTTATAAGGACAAACATAAATAAGACATTTCGTAACGGTGTAGTTAATGCCAGTAATGTAGCTGTTACTAATGTTGGTGGGGGAAGTTCTTCTTTAAGTGGGAACTTTCTACCTGCTGTTAATAATGGTGATGGTTCATATACGGTGGATTTGTCTAAAGTATTATTTACTGGCAGCGTTATTAGTGAGGGTGAGGTTACAGCTTATGGTTCGTCTGATGGCAGTGGCAGTACTACAACAGGTGGGGTGACTATTATTGATGGTCTGGATTCAGTGGCTACAGATTGTGCCTTGTCTGCCAACCAAGGTAGGATATTAAAGGAACTGATAGATAATACAGCTGGTGGTGTTACTGCACTGGCTAAACTGACAGACGTATCATTATCCAGTTTGACTAATGGACAGATACTAAAGTATGATGCAGTCTTAAAGAAATGGGTGAATGATACTCTAGATAATACCAAGGTTACTTGGACTAATATAGAAGGTAAACCAGCAGACCTTACAGATACCAATATAGCCAAATGGAATGAACTGGCTAAGAATAATCACATACATACTAATAAGTCCGCATTGGATAAGATAACAGAAGCTAATATAACCAACTGGAATGATGCTAATAATAAGAAGCATACACATTCTAATAAGTCTGTATTGGATGGAATAACATCTGCTAAGGTTACTAATTGGGATGGTGTAGCAACTAACTGGAATAAGGCTTTTTACTTTGATTCCAATGGAGATTTGAAGGTTAAAGTGAATGTAATTGGTGAGAAGGAAATTTCAGCCTATGGTGCAGGTGCTTCTGGTGGAAGTGGTAGTATTACTATAGTAGATGCTTTAACCAGTACGGCTACAGATGCAGCACTTTCAGCCAATCAAGGTAGGATTCTAAGGGAATTGATTGATAATGTTGGCGGTGGTGTAAGTAGCTGGAATGATTTAACAGATAAGCCAAACTGGATAACTGATACTAAACCTTCTTATAGCTGGTCTGAAATTGGTAGTAAACCTTCAACATTTACACCCAGTACGCATACACATAATTATGCTAGTACTGTTAAGGTTGGTTCAACAAGTTATAATGTTAGTGGAAATACTATCAGCTTACCAGCATATCCTACAGTTCCTTCTGCTTTAAAGAATCCTAATGCACTTACTATTAGTTTGAATGGTACTTCACAGGGTGCTTATGATGGTAGTGCTGCAAAGAGTTTCAATATAACAGCAGCTAGTGTAGGTGCAGCAGCCAGTTTGCATAGTCATTCAATTAGTAATGTTAGTGGTTTACAAGATGCCTTAAATGGTAAAGCAGCTAGTAGCCATAATCATAATAGCAGTTATGTATCTGCTTTAGGAACTAATGGCAATTACCTTACTTGGACTAAAAACGGCACTACTAATAATATTACTGTTCCTTATGCTACAGCAGCCAATAAGGTTACTAATACATTAACTTTTACAGGTTATCAATCCAAGTCATTTAATGGTAGTACAGCAGTTAGTGTAGCTATACCAAACAACACTAATCAGTTAACCAATGGTGCAGGATTCATTACTAGTAGTGCTAGTATCAGTGGTAACGCTGGTAGTGCTACAAAGCTACAAACAGCCAGAACTATTTGGGGACAGTCCTTTAACGGTACTGGTAATGTAAGTGGTAGTATGACTGGAGTAGGAGCTGTTAGTATGAGTGGTAATCTTACTATGGCGCATTCTTCAACACCTACACTAACATTGAAGAATAATAACAGTACTGATGTACAGATTATACTAGATAGAAATGTTAATGCTAGCTGGAAGATATTAAATCAAAGCGGTACACTATACTTTCAAAATAACTGGGTTAATGGTGGAAAGGGAAGTTATTTTACTGCCTTATCTATTGCTTACCAAACAGGACATATAGTTTCTAAAGGTAATATAACTTCTAATGGTGAAATTACAGCATATTCTGATATTAGGCTTAAAACAGACATTCAGCCATTAGAGAATAGGGGTTACATTAAACCTGTTACATATAAGAAGGATGGTAAGGATAGTATAGGATTCATAGCACAAGAAGTAAGAGAATTATATCCAGAACTAGTTATAGAAGATAATACAGAAGATAAATATCTATCTGTCAATTATGCACAGTATGTAGCAGTATTACAAGCACAGATAATAGAATTGAATAACAGAGTTAAACAGTTGGAGAAATGGCATTATCAAGTACAGGAATAACAACAAGTCTGGTAGGAAATGCAATAGGGAGCAGCAGCAGGAATGTTGGTGCTCTATGCAGTTCCTCACTTATAAATGAGTGGTCTAAATGGAAACCTATATCAAGTAATGTAGGTACAATGACACTAGCGGAATTGAAGAACAGGAATTATGGTATAAGCATACTGTCAGCCAATACACCAGATTCATTGGTGACACAGATAAAGAATAATAGTAATCTGGGATATAAGTATAATAAACCTATAGGCGGTGCTAACAGTCCTTATAGGTTGGGAGATTTTAGAAACTATGACCATTCGGCAGCGATGCCTGTTGGAGCAAGCTATAAAAATGGTGACAGTGTTAATGTTGGTGGTGTTACTTCATCCAATCACGCAAGCTATGAGAAAGTATTGATGGGTATTGAAAATATGGATGGTGGGGATTCTGCAACTTATCTCAGTAAAGATAATCTGTATACAGTTTATGATAATAGTGGGAATAAGATAGGCTTAAAAAGAGGTGCATTAGTGACAGATGGTACAAATACAGTATGGTATAGTGATAAGCTGTACTGGTGGACTACACAGATGCAGAAGTTTAAAGGTAAAACAGTGACAGTATATGAGTTTTATACCAATGCAACCAATACGCCTACTAATGCTTATGTAGCTAATGCCAATGACAGGTTTTTAGCACTGCCAGAACCAGTATATACTATACAGGTTAAGAATGATGTACCAGCAGGAAGCAAGATTGTTAATACTATATGTACTGCCAAATTTACTAACAGTACTAACCAGTATGTAAGTTATGAAATTAAATTTAGTGCAGTTGGCGCGACTTATAGAGGTGGCACGATTACAAATGTTAGAGCAGTATTAAGTAAGGATAGAAATGGGGTTAATGTTATTGCAAGTACATTATTAAGTAATTCTCTCTATATTGCAGATGAAACAACTTCTCAAACATTCACAGGACAATTATATAATAGAGGTGGTTCAATGATGGCGTATTTGTTGATTTATTATAATAATTCAATTCAATACACAACTGGTATATTAGCCGAGATGCCAGATATACAGTAAGTACTTTAAATTTATTAAGACTATGACAAAGAAGATGAAATTAAATGTACAGTTGGTGGTAGCAGCCTTATTGATATTGGTGGGCTGTGGGCTACTGATTGCAGGATTTACAGTAGCACCATTAGGAATTATCCATAGTAGTGTACTGGTAGCTTTTGGTGAAACTTGTACCTTTGCTGGTGCTCTATTCGGAGTAGATTATCATTATAGGGTAAGACAATAAATAAATTTAGCCTGTAGTCCTTTATTGGATTGCAGGCTATTTTATTAGCTTTGCAGTATGGAATATATAGATTACTATTATAAGGAAATTCAGTATTATGCTATAGTTGAAGGTGACAGGTGTTATTCTGTGAAGCCAGATAAATTTGCTACTGTTTGGTTGGCAGGAAACTATGTGCCTACAGTAGACTTTGATACCTTTAATGAGCAGATAGAATTTGATGGGGACAAAGAAGAACTGTATGAATTGTGTTGCTATATAATATATGTAATGGAACAGCATTACTTTGTAAAGCTAAGACCTACATTAGAAGAATTAAATGCTGATAGTTTGGAAGGCATTACATTAAAATACAAAGACGGTTCATCCTTCACATTAAACAGCAGTAGTATTATTAAGGATGTTACTAATGCTATTGGTGCTAGCAAGAATGGGGAATATAAGGTAGATAGTATATGTAAGTTACCAGAAGTAGCTAATAACACCTACATACAAAGTATGTTCGCTGTAGAACTGGCTAACTTCCTGCATTACTACTTTCCTGTAAAGAGGAAGAAGGATAGTCTGGTTAGCACCAATGAACAGGATATGATTCTAAAGATTCTGCATCTATTTAAATTAACACCTTATTTAGTGAAACGAAGTCGATTTAGACAGTTATTAATGGTGGCTGACAAATTCAAGGAGAATCTAAGCTGGGTGAACTTGCAAGGTCAGTTATTACCTGTAACCTTTATAAAGTGGAAGCAGTGGAATACTAATAACTGGCTAGAAGTAGAATATGAAATGCTAAAAGAAGGTGAAACTGTTAGCTTTCCACCTTTAGAAAGTAACAATTAATTCTATGGTAGTCTGTTTAATGAGCTATAACTTTGCGGCATCTTAAAACTAAGACCCCTAGCTATAGGACTAGGTAATAAAGTAAGATGCAAAATCAAATTTTTATCAAAGGTCAATCTATTGACTTAACCGACCGCAAGGTACAGTGTGGAACATTCGGCAAGCAGTTCAAAAGTACTGCTAGTGTCGATGAGTACATTAAGATGTGCGATGACCGTATTAAGAGCTATGAGATGTATATCTCTAACCTAAGAGAGTTGAAGCAGGCTAAGTTGGCAGAGATGGCTAATGGGCACAAGGAAGAACTAAAGGCTATGCTGGCTGCAATGAGTGAA
>OGYK01002910.1_pt1 | contig 10573 bp, 5 predicted proteins | sample 1576501 | NCBI WGS metagenome assembly OGYK01 (sample SAMEA3541530, study PRJEB24748) | human gut metagenome | biome: human gut; feature: human-associated habitat; material: faeces | place: China | collected 2012
ACCATGCCCAAAATCCGATGGAACCAGACAAACTGCTGTACACATCGCAGTCCGTTTCCTTGCGGCAAGAGACCATCATCACGCCCAACGCACCCACCCCGGCAATAATGCCGCAGCGGCGCGCCACGGACGGTCCGACCACGTTCGCCTCGCTCGACGCGCAGGAACTGCCGGTAGTGCGCGAATATTCGGCGGGAGGTCTCGTATTCGACGACAAGGGCCGCGTGGCGATCATCGCACGCCACTCGCGTAGCGGACATTTGGAATGGTGCCTGCCGAAAGGTCATATCGAAAAAGGCGAAACACCGCAGCAAACCGCCGTTCGCGAAGTTCACGAGGAAACAGGAATCCTAGGTGAAGTGGTCGATTCCATCGCCACCATCGACTACTGGTTCACCGGAACCAGCCAGCGCGTGCACAAGCTGGTGCATCATTTCGCATTGCGTCAGATCGGCGGCGAGTTGACGGTGGAAGGAGACCCGGATCATGAGGCGGAAGACGCGATTTGGGTGGATTTTGCTGATTTGGACGATGTGCTGAGCTATCCGAACGAACGGAAGATAGCATGGTTGTACGCAAGGAAACTCAACAGACAGGCGTAATAGTGAATCAATCCGCACAACGGCACGTTTCGCGTAGCCTTCGCGCGTTATCATCCATCCTCGCCATGGTATTGACCATGGCGTTGATGTTGTTATACGCACCCACGCCATCGGCAAGGGCCATGGAATCGACCACATCGGCGGAGTCGACGGACGGTATGTTGTCCATCAACTCTTCCACGGCCGTATTGACGGACACCTCCGGATACCATCTGAACGCCACGGTGACCAACACGACCGGACAGGAGATTCCCGCAGGAACGCTGACGCTGGCCATGAACGCCTTCTACACGTTCGTTTCGCGCAACGACATCCAGGATTGGTCTGAAGGCAACGGGCGAATCCCCACCCCGCAATCCGTGGGACAGGCCGATGTGCCCGCGTTGCAGCCGGGAGCCAGCGCCAACGTGAGCATCGACGCGGACGCCCATCAGGAATCGCTCGCGGCCATCAACTCTTGGGGGCCGAAGCCGGTGCTGCTGAGCTATTCCGCCAACGGAACCCCCCTTGCTCAATCGCATACGTTCGTGACGCGCACCGGCGCGGGACTCCACACGCCCAGCACGCCGGCGCTGCACATCACCGTCGCCCAGCCGCTGGCCGCCAACGGGTGGACCACCGACAGCAAGCTGCTTGGACAGCTGGTCGATGAAGGGGGTATTTCCTCCTCGAAACTGGCGAAAATCGCCATGCCCAGCAAGGATGACGACGCACGGCTCAAATCGTTGCAGCAGACCTTCGCCAAGCACGACATGCTGCAGGTCGTAGGAGATCCGACCTACCTGCAGGCGATGGCGATGCCGACGCGGGTCGACGGCATCACCCAGCCCGCATTGTTCGACATGACCGCCTACAGCGCCATGAACAACGCTCCGGCCTACAGCGCAGCCGGTATCAACGACCGTCAATGGTCCGCAGCCAAAGCCCGGAAAACCTATCAATCGGCATTGGGTGACAGCAACGCGGACATCACCGCATACGCGTGGCAGGGCAACGGCAATTGGACCCTGCAGGCGTTGACGAAGGCCCGCCAGCAGGGGTACGGCACCGTCATCGCCACGCATGACTTCGAAGAGGACGATGCGGCTACCGTACGTACCGGCAAGACGGTGGTCTCCACCGATGCCGGGGACATCACCGTGCTTTCCGCGCAGAATGTGCTTTCCGGCCTGGCCCAAGGCAAGGCGACCAGTGACGATGCCAACGCCGACAGCGAGGGAACCACGGCCGGCAGATTGGCGCGATTCGTCGCGCAAAGCGCGTTCTACCAGATGGAACAGCCTTATGCGGAACGCAACCTGCTGGTCTGTCTGAACGAGGATTCCGACCCCAGTGTTGTGGACGCGCTGATGAGCGACATCGAGCAGTCGCCGTGGCTGAACCTCACCGATCTCGCCACGTTGAAGGATGCCGACATCTCCGAAGATGCGGCCAGCATGTCAACCGACCTTCCCCAAACGGACGGCCTTACCGATGGCATGCGCAGCGACGTCCAGCAGACTCTGAGCGCGCTGGCGAACTCATCGAGCAACATCAAACGTTTCAATATGTCGATCCTCGTCAAGCCGAACGGAAAAGACGAATCCGACGTCAACACCTGGAGCAGGCAGCTGACGAACGCCCACACCATCATGGCCCTGCACGCGTTGGGCGGCGAAAGCCCTTCCAGAAGCACGATGGCGGAAGGCGCGAACCAGCTCGCGGCCCTGCTGATCAACGGTGTGGCGATCACGCCGACGGAAAGCGTGAACGTGGTCAGCGAAACCGCGAAAATGCCGGTGACCATCAGCAACAGCCACCCGTACCCGGTAAAGGTGAAGGTCTCGTCGCTGACCGATTCCATGCAGATCGTCACGTCCCGATTCGACACCGTGCAGGTGCCGCCCCACGGCGAGGCACAGGTGGCGTTCACCATCCGTGTATCCACGTCCGGCACCGCCAACGCCACCATCAGCCTGTTCGACAGGAATGGTGCAGCGTTTGGAGCCACGCAGGTCACCCACATCACCAGCGCGCTGCAGATCAGCGACAAGAGCGGTTTCGTCATCATCGGCTTCGCCGTGCTCTTGGGCGCTGTGGGACTGTGGCGTCAATTCAACCGTAAGAAGGATCCCGACGAATGAGTTCTTCCGTTGGCCGTAACTCACTGATCATGGCCTCCGGTACCGCCGCTTCGCGCGTGACCGGCCAAATCCGCACCATCCTGCTTGCCTGGGCCTTGGGCACCACCGGCTATGCCGCCAACGCCTACCAGGCCGGTTCGATGATTCCGCAGGTCATCTACACACTGGTTTCCGGCGGCATCTTCAACGCGGTGCTTGTGCCGCAGATCGTGCGCACGCTGAAATCGAAGGACGCCGAAACCAAGCTCAACAAGCTCATCACCCTTGCCATCACCTTGTTGTTGGGTGTGACGCTGCTCATGGCCGTTGCCACGCCGTTGTTGACCAAACTGTATGTCAACGGCAGCGCCGAAACCATGGCCCTCGCCACCTCCTTCACCTTGTGGTGCATGCCCCAGATCTTCTTCTACGGCCTGTATACGGTGATCGGGCAGATTCTCGCGGCGAAGGACCATTTCGTCACGTATGCGTGGAGCTCGGTCGGCGCGAACATCATCAGCTGCATCGGTTTCGGCGCGTTCATCGCGATGTTCGGCAGGGCCACGGAACGTCCGCTGGACTTCTGGACGCCGACGAAAATCGCGCTGACCGCCGGCACTTGGACGCTTGGCGTGGCGTTCCAGGCGCTGGTGCTGTTCATTCCTTTGACGAGAATCGGCCTGAAATACCGTCCGAAATTCGGCGTTCACGGCATCGGACTGCGTTCGATGGGACCGGTCGCCGCGTGGAGCCTCGGCATCGTCGGCGTCGATCAGATCGTCAACATCATCGTCACCCGCGTGGCCACCAGCGCGCCGTTCAAGGCTTCGGAACAGCTGCATATGAGCCAGTTGGACGTGGCCGGCAACGCCTCGTATCAGAATGCGTACACCATCTACATGCTGCCGTATTCGCTGATCGCCGTGTCCATCGCCACTGCGATCTTCCCGAAAATATCGAAAGCCATCGCGGACCGCAATATCGACGAGGCGCGCAAGGATCTGAGCTCGGCCCTGCGTAATCTCAATCTCATCATGTGCTTCTTCGCAGCGGCGTTCATCGTGCTTCCGTTGCCGATCATCCTCGCACTGCTGCCGTCCATCAGCGTGCGTGAGGCGCTGCTCATCAGCGCGCCGCTCGCCGCTTTGGGCATCGGCCTGCCACTTTCCAGCTCGTATTTGGTCATCCAACGCACGTTCTACGCGTTCGAAGACGGCAAGCATCCGTTTATTTTCATGGCGATCACCATGGCCATCCAGGGTGGCGTCATCATCGCGTCGACGTTCATTCTGCCGCCCACGCAGTGGATCACCGTCATCGGATTGGCGATTTCGGTGAGCTTCATCCTGCCGTATCCGCTGCTCACGCACATGCTCCGCTCCCGTTTCGACGGCGATGTGGACGACAAGCGCATCATCACCGCCTATGCGAAGGCGCTGGTGGCCACGATAGCCGCCTGCGTGATTGGCCTGCTGTGCCGCAACGGCGTCTACCGGCTGGTCGGAGCGCATATCGGCCCCGACGACGGCACTATGAACTGGGGTCAGGCGGTTCTGTCCGCGATACTGCTCACCATCGTCATCGCCATCGTCTATCTGGCGTGCCTGTGGGCGCTGCGTGCCGAGGAGCTCACTTCGGTCGTGGGCATGCTCGCCGCCCGCATACCAGGGCTTGGCAACAAGCCTAAGTCTGGCGGAACGGCCAGCCCCAACGGTAAACTTGAGCAAAGTACCGCCGAAAACGGCGACCAAGAATAACAGCGTAGGTAGAACAATCGTTACAGAGTTGAAGGAAACCATGAAACCTCAACTGGGAGATACCATCAGCAACCGCTATGTGCTGGTTTCGCCATTGCGCGAGGAAACCGGCTTGCAGGTTTGGAAGGCAAGCGATCACGTGCTTGCCCGGGATTGCCAGCTTTTTATCGTCAACAACCGCAAGGCTTTGCAGGACGTCAATGCGACGGCCTCCATGCTGGCGATTTCCCACGACGCCCATTTCACGCAGGTGCTGCAGCTTCAGCACGTGGGCGAGGTGGCGTTGGTGATCACGCAGCTCGATGCCGGCATGTCGTTGAGCGAGTATCTCACGCAGTCCAGCAAGCCGCTGAGCTTCACCGCGATCCGTTCCATTCTTGGTGAGGTCGTCGAAGCCCTGCACGTGTTGCAGAAAGACAATCTCACGCATTTCTCGATCAGCACGGACACCGTGCGATTGACCCGCAACGGCATTGAAATCGCCGACGCGCCGGTAAGCATCATGCTGGCCGATACTTCGCGCGTGCAATCCGTGGAAAACCAGGAGCAGCTTGCGATTCGCCAGGTCGCTTCCCTGCTGTATTCCCTGCTGACGCGCACGCCGTCGACGCTGTCCACGAACTACCATCTTGACGCGATTTCACCGAACGTGCCGATGGAGTTCCGCGTGATACTCTCTGTACTTCCTGAAGCATGTAGTCCTGTGCAGCACGAAGACCTTTGATCTTAAGAAGGTCATGTGGGTTCACGCTACCTTCTGTAAGCTCGTCACCGGCTTCCAGAACAGCTCCATCCTGTACTTTAATACGTGATCCATAAGGAATCAGATAAGTCTTTGTCTCACCTGTCTGCTGATTGGTAACGATGATTTCACGCTTCTTCTTTGTATCGTTCAGGTTTGCAACACCTGCGATTTCTGTGATGATAGCAAGACCTTTCGGCTTTCTTGCTTCAAAAAGTTCTTCGACACGAGGAAGACCCTGTGTGATATCTCCACCGGCTACACCACCACTATGGAAAGTACGCATGGTCAGCTGTGTACCAGGTTCACCGATTGACTGAGCTGCAATAATACCGACAGCTTCACCAACCTGTACAGGTTCACCTGTTGCCATATTGGCACCATAACATTTCGCACAGATACCAATGTGTGATTTACAGGTCAGGATTGTACGGACTTTCACTTTCTTAAGTGGTGAATTTCCATTTTCATCCACACCGTATTTCATGATCTTTTCTGCACGTTTTGGTGTGATCATGTGGTTTGCTTTTACAAGCACATTGCCATCTTTGTCACAAATTGTATAGCATGAATATCTTCCTGTAATACGTTCCTGAAGACTTTCGATTTCTTCATTTCCATCCATGAATGCATGCAGATACATTCCCGGAATTTCAGCATCTTTGCTTACACAGTCAACCTCACGGATGATCAGATCCTGTGATACATCAACAAGACGTCTTGTCAGGTATCCTGAATCGGCTGTACGAAGGGCAGTATCTGACATACCTTTTCGAGCTCCATGCGCAGACATGAAGTATTCCAGTACGTCCAGACCTTCACGGAAGTTTGACTTGATAGGCAGCTCGATCGTATGACCGGTTGTATCAGCCATAAGTCCACGCATACCTGCAAGCTGTTTGATCTGTTTATCAGATCCACGGGCTCCGGAATCCGCCATCATGAAGATGTTGTTGTATTTATCAAGTCCTGTAAGAAGGGCTTCTGTAAGCTCATCATCTGTTTCTTTCCAGGTCTCTACAACCTCTTTGTAACGCTCTTCTTCTGTAATAAGACCACGCTTGAAGTTACGTGTGATCTTATCAACTGTTGACTGTGCTCTTGCGATCAGTTCCGGTTTCTGTGGCGGTACAGTCATATCTGAAATAGATACAGTCATAGCTGCTCTTGTAGAGAGCTTGTATCCCATTGATTTTACATGGTCAAGTACTTCAGCTGTAGCTGACGCACCATGTGTGTTAATAACTTTTTCAAGAATCTGTTTCAGCTGTTTCTTTCCTACATGGAAATCCACTTCAAGAACCAGTTCATTTCCTTCTTTTTCACGATCAACAAAACCAAGATCCTGCGGAATGATTTCGTTGAAAATGAAACGTCCAAGTGTAGACTCTACTGTACCGGTCTTCTTTGTTCCATCCGGCATCGTCTTTGTCACACGTACTTTGATTCTTGAGTGAAGAGTTACAACTCCGTTTTCATAAGCAAGAATTGCTTCATTCACACTCTTGAATACTTTTCCTTCTCCCTTGGCTCCCGGTCTTTCCTGTGTCAGATAGTAGATACCAAGAACCATATCCTGTGAAGGAACAGCTACCGGACCACCATCAGACGGTTTCAGAAGGTTGTTTGGTGAAAGCAGAAGGAAACGGCACTCAGCCTGAGCTTCTACAGAAAGCGGAAGATGAACCGCCATCTGGTCACCATCGAAATCGGCATTGAATGCGGTACATACCAGTGGATGAAGCTTAATTGCTTTACCTTCTACCAGAATCGGTTCAAATGCCTGGATACCAAGACGGTGAAGTGTAGGAGCACGGTTCAGCATAACCGGATGCTCTTTGATTACATCTTCAAGTACATCCCATACTTCCGGCTGAAGACGCTCTACCATTTTCTTAGCATTCTTAATATTGTGAGCAGCTCCGCTCTCAACAAGTTCTTTCATAACAAACGGCTTGAACAGCTCGATTGCCATTTCTTTCGGAAGACCGCACTGATAGATTTTCAGTTCCGGTCCTACAACGATAACGGAACGTCCTGAGTAGTCAACACGTTTTCCGAGCAGGTTCTGACGGAAACGTCCTGATTTACCTTTCAGCATATCAGAAAGGGATTTCAGTGCTCTGTTTCCAGGACCTGTTACCGGACGTCCACGACGTCCATTGTCGATCAGAGCATCTACAGCTTCCTGCAGCATTCTCTTTTCGTTTCTAACGATAATGTCCGGAGCTCCCAGTTCAAGGAGTCTTCTCAGACGGTTATTTCTGTTGATAATTCTTCTGTACAGATCATTCAGGTCAGATGTTGCAAAACGTCCACCATCCAGCTGTACCATCGGACGCAGATCCGGCGGAATTACCGGGATTGCAGTCATGATCATCCATTCCGGTTTATTTCCTGATTCGCGGAAAGCTTCTACTACTTCAAGTCTCTTAACGATTCTTGCTCTCTTCTGTCCGGTAGCACCCTCAAGTCCTGCCTGCAGTTCAGCATAATCTTTTTCAAGATCGATCGCTTCAAGAAGTTCTTTGATCGCTTCTGCTCCCATTCCTACGCGGAAGCCATTGCCCCAGTTTTCTCTTGCTTCCTGGTATTCAGCTTCAGAAAGAACCTGCTTGTAAGAGAGATCTGTCTCTCCCTTGTCAAGTACGATATAAGAAGCGAAATACAGTACTTTTTCCAGAGTTCTCGGTGAAAGATCCAGGATCAGTCCCATACGGCTCGGAATACCTTTGAAATACCAGATATGAGAAACCGGTGCCGCAAGTGCGATGTGACCCATACGTTCACGTCGCACAGTTGCCTTTGTTACTTCTACACCACAGCGATCGCATACAACACCTTTATAACGGATCTTTTTGTATTTACCACAGTGGCATTCCCAGTCTTTGCTAGGTCCGAAGATTTTCTCACAGAACAGACCGTCTCTTTCCGGCTTCAGTGTTCTGTAGTTGATTGTCTCCGGTTTTGTAACTTCACCTCTTGACCATTCCAGAATCTTTTCCGGAGATGCCAGACCTATTTTAATCGCATCAAATGAAATCGGTTGATACGTTGGTTCTTTTTTTGTTTCTGTCATTCTCGGCATCCTCCTATTCTAAATCCATATCGTCATCAAAATCATCGTTCATATCGCCATCAAAATCGTCGAAGCTGTCATCTTCCTCCGGCTCATCATTTACATCAACCAGTTCTCCTTCTGAGAATTCCTGCTTGCTGTATCCGTGTTTACCATAATCTTCATCGTTATTGTAGCGTCTGTCTCCTTCAATAATGTGATTCAGGTTTGTATCACCGTAATCTACACTTTCCATGATCTGAACTTCTTCATTGTTCTCATCCAGGACACGTACATCCAGACCGAGTGACTGAAGTTCTTTAAGAAGTACCTTGAAGGATTCCGGAATTCCCGGTTCAGGAATATTTTCACCTTTGATGATTGCTTCGTATGTCTTCACACGGCCAACCACATCATCGGATTTAACTGTCAGGATTTCCTGCAGAGTATAAGATGCACCGTAAGCTTCCAGTGCCCAAACCTCCATCTCTCCGAAACGCTGTCCACCGAACTGTGCTTTACCACCAAGTGGCTGCTGTGTTACCAGTGAGTAAGGACCGGTTGAACGTGCATGGATCTTATCATCAACCAGGTGATGCAGTTTCAGATAATGCATGTGTCCGATTGTTACCGGGCTGTCGAAATATTCTCCGGTACGACCGTCTCTCAGTCTTACTTTACCGTCTCTTGAAAGCGGAACGCCTTTCCACAGTGCTCTGTGATCTCTGTTCTCATACAGATAATCCATAACTTCCGGAAGAAGTTCTTCTTTATGTCTTGCTTCAAATTCTTCCCAGGACAGGTTAACATAATCGTTCGCCAGATCCAGGGTATCCATAATATCAACCTCGTTTGCACCATCGAATACTGGTGTTGCAATGTTGAATCCAAGTGCTTTGGCAGCCAGAGAAAGGTGGATCTCCAGTACCTGTCCGATATTCATACGTGACGGTACACCCAGTGGGTTCAGCACGATGTCAAGCGGACGTCCGTTCGGAAGGAACGGCATATCTTCTACAGGAAGTACACGGGAAACAACACCCTTGTTACCATGACGTCCGGCCATCTTATCACCTACAGAGATCTTTCTCTTCTGTGCGATGTAGATACGGACTGCCTGATTAACTCCCGGTGAAAGTTCATCCCCATTTTCTCTTGTAAATACTTTTGCATCTACAACGATACCGTATTCACCATGAGGTACTTTCAGAGAAGTATCTCTTACTTCACGAGCTTTTTCTCCAAAAATTGCACGAAGAAGTCTTTCCTCTGCTGTCAGTTCTGTCTCTCCCTTCGGAGTAACTTTGCCGACAAGAATATCTCCTGCACGAACCTCAGCACCGATACGGATAATACCTCTCTCATCCAGATCTTTCAGTGCATCATCTCCTACGCCAGGAATATCGCGTGTGATTTCTTCTGGTCCGAGCTTTGTATCACGGGCTTCTGCTTCATATTCTTCGATATGAACAGATGTATAAACATCATTCTGTACAAGACGTTCACTAAGAAGTACAGCATCCTCGTAGTTGTAACCTTCCCAGGTCATAAATCCGATCAACGGGTTCTTACCAAGAGCCATCTCACCATTGGAGGTAGAAGGTCCGTCTGCGATTACCTGTCCCTTTTCAACTCTTTCACCTTTAACAACGATCGGTCTCTGGTTATAGCAGTTGCTCTGGTTGCTTCGCAGGAATTTGGTCAGCTTATAAGTCTTTTTTGTCTTGTCATCCTGTTTAATTGTGATTTCAGTAGATGTTGATCTTTCAACAATACCACCTTCTTCTGCAACGACACATACACCTGAGTCGACAGCAGATTTTACTTCCATACCTGTTCCGACTACCGGAGCTTCTGTAGTAAGAAGCGGTACGGCCTGACGCTGCATGTTGGACCCCATCAGCGCACGGTTCGCATCATCGTTCTGCAGGAACGGAATCAGTGCTGTAGCAACAGAGAACACCATCTTCGGAGATACGTCCATGTAATCAAACATTCTTTTCTCGTATTCCTGAGTCTCATCACGGTAACGACCAGATACATTCTTATGAATGAAATGTCCTTCCTCATCCAGAGGCTCATTCGCCTGTGCTACATGATAATTATCTTCTTCATCCGCAGTCATATACACTACCTCTTCGGTTACAACCGGATTCTGCGGATCTGTTTTGTCAATCTTACGGTACGGTGCTTCTATAAATCCGTACTCATTGATTCTTGCATAACATGCGAGAGAGTTGATCAGACCGATGTTCGGTCCTTCAGGTGCAAAGTTGACTCAAAGCCAATATATTCCAGATGCAATAATTTGA
>OGYK01002914.1_pt1 | contig 10561 bp, 8 predicted proteins | sample 1576501 | NCBI WGS metagenome assembly OGYK01 (sample SAMEA3541530, study PRJEB24748) | human gut metagenome | biome: human gut; feature: human-associated habitat; material: faeces | place: China | collected 2012
ACATCAAACCACAACCCTGCTCAGACAAACAAAACCCGTAACAAGTTGTTTATCATCTTGTTCCTACATCAAACCACAACAAGACACTTATGAATAATGCCGTCTCCTAAGTTGTTTATCATCTTGTTCCTACATCAAACCACAACCGTGGTCTCGAGGATGAGGATTTGTTCACGTTGTTTATCATCTTGTTCCTACATCAAACCACAACAAGGGAGGCGGTGAGTGTATGCATTGGGCGGTTGTTTATCATCTTGTTCCTACATCAAACCACAACTATGATGCCTCTCAACGTGCTATTCTTGGTGTTGTTTATCATCTTGTTCCTACATCAAACCACAACTTGGTCGTACGGATGCATCTGTGCCAAGACAGTTGTTTATCATCTTGTTCCTACATCAAACCACAACGATTCTGCAATGTCTTAATAACACACTCGCGTTGTTTATCATCTTGTTCCTACATCAAACCACAACACGCAGCTATCGAGAAGTCAAATACCATTAGTTGTTTATCATCTTGTTCCTACATCAAACCACAACTTCTCACCGTCAACAGACACTCGCCCCATCGTTGTTTATCATCTTGTTCCTACATCAAACCACAACTTGTGGATGCTGACCTATATCTATGGTGGTTGTTGTTTATCATCTTGTTCCTACATCAAACCACAACTCTCGACCTTCTCGAATATGGATGTGGTTGTTGTTTATCATCTTGTTCCTACATCAAACCACAACCTATTATTAACTTTCTTTTTTTATAACTTTGTTGTTTATCATCTTGTTCCTACATCAAACCACAACTTTTGGATATATTATAAATTAATTATTGCTGTTGTTTATCATCTTGTTCCTACATCAAACCACAACTGCGTTTCTCATATTTGCCCTTCTCTCTTTGTTGTTTATCATCTTGTTCCTACATCAAACCACAACCCTCTCTCCGACGTCTCATCAGGGCCTCGGTTGTTTATCATCTTGTTCCTACATCAAACCACAACCGTTGACGGCGTACTGTATGCGCTGAGTGGGTTGTTTATCATCTTGTTCCTACATCAAACCACAACCAAACCTCCCCCTACACGTCATTCGCGGTCGTTGTTTATCATCTTGTTCCTACATCAAACCACAACATCCAAAAACTCATTTTAGACAATATGCTGTTGTTTATCATCTTGTTCCTACATCAAACCACAACCGCGAGAAACGTGCGTTGTTCCGCTGACGGTTGTTTATCATCTTGTTCCTACATCAAACCACAACGGCAATTCCAAGCGCAATTTAAAGGCCCAAGTTGTTTATCATCTTGTTCCTACATCAAACCACAACTCGAGGTAACACCCGTGTTGAACACCGTCTGTTGTTTATCATCTTGTTCCTACATCAAACCACAACCAAACCTCCCCCTACACGTCATTCGCGGTCGTTGTTTATCATCTTGTTCCTACATCAAACCACAACATCCAAAAACTCATTTTAGACAATATGCTGTTGTTTATCATCTTGTTCCTACATCAAACCACAACCGCGAGAAACGTGCGTTGTTCCGCTGACGGTTGTTTATCATCTTGTTCCTACATCAAACCACAACGGCAATTCCAAGCGCAATTTAAAGGCCCAAGTTGTTTATCATCTTGTTCCTACATCAAACCACAACTCGAGGTAACACCCGTGTTGAACACCGTCTGTTGTTTATCATCTTGTTCCTACATCAAACCACAACTCATATTCATTCACATGAAAAAGAAGTTTGTTGTTTATCATCTTGTTCCTACATCAAACCACAACCGTCAGTGTGCGCGCGAAGCGGGCGGCGTGTTGTTTATCATCTTGTTCCTACATCAAACCACAACTCAGCTGGTGAACTTCTTCCGTGCTATTGTGTTGTTTATCATCTTGTTCCTACATCAAACCACAACGTATGGTGTTGGTAATATTAAATATCATGAGTTGTTTATCATCTTGTTCCTACATCAAACCACAACTAGCAAACTCCCAGCACATGAGGGGACAAGGTTGTTTATCATCTTGTTCCTACATCAAACCACAACCACACAACTTTCTTTATTATGGATTGGATAGTTGTTTATCATCTTGTTCCTACATCAAACCACAACTGGCTGACTTCATAGCGGCAATGATGTAGCGTTGTTTATCATCTTGTTCCTACATCAAACCACAACCACACCAGTTTACAACAAGCGCCGTGTACGTTGTTTATCATCTTGTTCCTACATCAAACCACAACGGTTCTCACGATCTCCCCTTTCGTCCTGATGTTGTTTATCATCTTGTTCCTACATCAAACCACAACCTATAGCTGCAAATCTGCTGGTAATCAGTAAGATACTTCGTTTTTGGCTTCTAAGAAATGGCCGTGCAGGACGATTCCTACTGCAAATTTATTAAAAAAATTCTAATTGGATAGGCTCACTGATGACTTTATTGTGGATTTTACTTTGATTGGCGTTTTTTGGTTTCCCCCAAAAGTTGTAGATGTCTCCAAATTGTTTGTCAGTTACGGACAAGATGGAGACTTTGCCAGTCGCGGGAAGCAAGGACCTGACACGCTTAAGGTGAACCGCAAGGCTCTCTCGCGACGCGCAATGGCGGATATAGACAGAAAACTGCATCATGGAGAATCCATCTTTCTCCAAGTTCTTACGAAAGAGCGCAGCGGCTTTTCTCTCTTTTTTTGTTGTGACGGGTAAGTCGAAAAATACAAACATCCACATTATATGGTAGGCATTGAGACGGTATTCGGTCATGTCATGATAGGAAGAGTTAGTTTTTTGATATCTCCAGCATACAGTTTGGCCAAAGAAGCAGTGGTGAATGTCAAGGCAATTTGTAGGGGACGCGTGACTTTTCCCATGCCCACGTCGCACGTCAACAAGCGGAGTATGGCGGATTTAGACTCTTTGTTGAGCTCGTAAACTCCACCTTCGTAAAGCGAATAGACAATTTCGTCCACATAAGGACGATAGGGTTCCATCACGTCGTCGGCCAATGGAAAGGCGTTGTATCTGCTTTTGTGGAAGATACCCAAGTTGGGTAGCAGTCCTGAGCCTATTAATGCACGGGTGGTTGCCGCTCGCAAAATAGCGTAGCCATAATTGAGCAAGTCGTTGGGGGAACCTCCTTCCCGATCCCGTCTGAAGCATCCACCGAACAGTTCTGTCCAATACTGTTTGGCCGCAAGACCCTCGCGGTTGTCCGTGTCGCCACTCTTCACGTTTTTATAATATGGTGTTAGTAGCTCACTCCGTTTTCCGTAGTGCCGAAGTACAACTGCCTGATTCTTGATTTTAGCCTCGATGATTTGCTTCCAAGCCTGTTTCTTTGTTGCTTCTCCGACGGCCAGTTGATATTTGAGGCTTTCCGCTTGTGTCGTATTTCCGTCCAAACATTGAAGCATGGCCGTCGGCATCTGCTTGTTGTCGCACAGGACGACGGCCACGTTGTTTTTCACCAGTTCGTTCAAGAGCGGCAAGGTGACGCTAATTTGTTGGTTTTCCAACACGACGCATCCCATGTCCTCTATGGGGCGCGTCACCTTGTCTGCTCTGTCTTTCCAGGAAATGACCATTTGGTAGTTCTTTAAGGAAAGCGACACTGGTGTGGAGAAGAAGAGGGTCTGCTTAATCATACCGCGCAAGCCATTTGATCTCACCTAACTCGTTGATACGGAAGTGAACGCCTTGTACCGCCGCTTTTATCTGGGTGTGAAGCATTCTAATGACAGGACGCAGCTCCTCACCAGTTTGATAGACGCCGTTCTTGCTTTTCAGGTCCTTACTTTGTCGGGCTTCCGTGTGGTATTTCATTGCAATTTCCCCATACTTGTAGCCACTAACGTTCTTGGAAGAAAGCCCTGTCACCTTATACAGGCGCCTGTTCAGTTCTGCTTGAGAGGCTTCGTAAAGCTCGGCAGGTGAGTTCTCGTAAAGCAAGACCATCGTGCCGATCTTCAATGTATAGGCCAACGGATAGTCATGGCTACTCTTGACGGGGACTATCGGATCGCCAGAGCCCGTCCTATCGTTGCTCGTCCGGTAGTATTTGGCCGCCTGGAGGTTGTTGATCAACTCAAAGTCTCGTTTCTCTTTTCCTTTCTTGTCAGCCCCTATATAGATGGCGAGGAGATAGTTTTTGTCATTTACCACATGATATTTGCGCTTGTGCTCTTTGTCAGAGACATCCCGCTGGTAGCGGATATGAAGTGGTTGGGTGACTTGGGGCGTATAGCAGCGTACCTTTTTGATGGGTATCTGCTTCTCCTCGTTCATCCAAATGGTGGAAGCCATGGCTTCTGTGAAGCCCAAGCGATCGACGGCCTCTTGGACGATTTGCCTCACGGTGTCATCCACGATGTACTTGATGTTCTTTTCTTCCAGTTGTGACAGCTCTACACGTTTCACATATTTGACCTCACCTTCGCGCTCTATTGCGCCATAGTAAGTCTCCTTGTGGAGTGAGCCACGCACGGCGTCTCCCTTTGCTAGGACCTTTTTCCCATTGATGATGATTCTGCGACGGCCCTGCTTGGCCATGTTGTCGGGAGTGTGGTGATAAACGAGCAGTTCGTTTTGCATCCGCCTCACGTCCTCGACGAATGTCGGCCAAGGCTTGGCAAAAGTGGCTTTGGACGCACCGTACCACTCATGCTTTTCCTCATCGTGATAGTACTCGGCCAGTTTGCCATATTCGTCCAGTCCGATACAGGCTACGACGATGGCGTCTATGCAATGGTGGACATGGTTCACGCGCTCCTTGGCGCTGTAAATGTCCTGAAGTCCCCATATCTTTCGGAAATCAGATGTGGCGAGGCCCTTTACAGGATACACTCGCTTGAAGACCGACTTCAGATAGAGCCGGGCGTATTTTGAGATGATGCCGATATCCACACCCTGTCGCCTGTTGAATCCTTCGGGCACGCTTTCCATCGTGAAACGTTCATGTTTTCCGCGCCAATAGTCACGCTGGAGTTCCAGGTAATGGCGGTAGCTGATGGCTTTGTCTTTTTGCTCCTTGGTTGTCGCAGCCTGTGATTTTCGTTTCTGTTTGCGAATCTGTTGGCTCAGCTCCTCGTATTTTTCCTGCCATATAGCTATGCGGGCCATGATTTCATCGTGGTTGGCAAGTTCGGTAGGCAGATGTGTCTTTTTTACATCGCGGTTGAAGCGGCTGTCACAAAGAGTCAGGTTCATCTTGGTGCTGTCTCCGCCTCTGCTTCGGGGCAAGGTGTGCTCGATGTCAAATTTCGGATTGGGGCCGACAAAGTCAGATATGCGAATCTGCTGACCTGTGTATAAGCAAATATGCTGCTGCTCTTCCCATAGTTCATATTTTAAAATGTCCGTGGGTGTCGGTTCTATTGCTTTGCCTGTTTCTGCCTTGTAATCCTCGACGATGTGCTTTCGGGCTGTGTCGTGTGCCTTTTGGTTGTCCCTGCCATACCGCTTGAGGGCGCTCCGCTTGTTGGCATCGTTCAGCTCACGCGAAAACTCGATGTGAATCTCCGTCTCTTGGTCTATCTTTCCCTCTTTCAAGAGACGGTTGACAAGCTTCCGAAGACAGAAAAGGGATCGCATGGCCATCGGGTTGCGAACGCTGTCGGTGCGTGGAGATCCGAGTTGATATATTCCGTCTTGACCAGGGCGCACACGAGGGTAAATCTCTAACATCGAGGGATGGTAGAGCTTTTTGAGATTTTCGTCTGAGACATGATACCTTTCTTTTAGATACTCTTTGATGCACGTCTCTAGAGTGCGTCCGTCTGTTTTGGGGTCATAGCTGTTTATCTCTTTGATGACGCAGTCAATGGCAGCTTGGCGCATTTCCTCGATTCCCCATTCATAGGCAGGCATCACTTCGCAAAGATTGCCTAAAAAAACCGCATGGGAATAGACAAGTCCTCTTCTGAGGTAGGGGAGGATCTTGCAAATTGCCTTGAGGCTTAGCGAAGCATAGGCGGAGGGAAGGTTGATGTTGCTGAAGGCCTGGGCTTGTTCGTCGTCAAGCTGTAGGCGCACCTTGGCAAACTCAGCCAGCTTGTCTTGGTCGGAATAGAAGAAAAGTGCATGCCAGATGTCGTTGAGGATCTCAAGCCGGCTTTTACCATCGGCCAGCGTATAGACCTCGCAGATGGAGTCGAGCCAATCGTCACCGAAAATATCTTGTAGCGCCGCTGTGACGGGACAACCAGAGACGGAAGTATCCATCGGATAGTTGAAGAGATACGGCATTTCCGTATCAGCGGCCTTCTTGTAGAATCCGTAGAGCTTTTTAGGAGCCAACTTCTTGGCAATATCCTCGAAATTAAAGGTTTTCTTGGTCTTCCTAAAGAAAAGCGGAAGAATCTTCTCGCGCTCCTCGTGGTTCAACGGTCGGAGCTCATCTTCCTTTGGTGTTTTTATTTTGATATGGTTGATGAAAGACAACATTCTAAACTCCTCGTACAAGGGGTGGGAGGCAGGACATTTGGCTTTGTTTTTCTCAAATACGCACTTGCCCACTTGTCTTTTTTGAGATTTCAAAGGCCGCTGGGTAAAAATGGCCTTCTCCAACTCCGACACGAGCGAGGCGTCCAATTGCTGCTTTTCGCAGATGGCATGAAACTCTTTGAGGTAGTGTTCGTTGCGTGCGGTGTAGTGTTTGCGTATCTTTTTGCCTTTCTCATAGAGCTGGTAGAAATAATCGCCAAGGTATTCGCATCCCGCTTCCCGCATTTCTTCGGAGAGGGCACTGATACCGTCATTCACGACGCCCACGTCCTCACCACTCTGATCCTTGCGGTTGCTGAGAAAGCCACGGCGCTGGGCAAAGTGATAGAAAACGCGACCGAGGATGTAGCGGTTCGCAACCTGGGTCAAATCCAGTTTCTCATGCAGGAATAGATGTCGATAGGCGTATGGGTTTTGCCCTTTCTCCTCGTCCGTGCGCTGCCATTGCATGAACAACTCATCGGTTGGGTATATGCTCTTTAGTCGCCATTGGCGCAGCTCCCAGGAGGTGAGTGGGGGACAAAGGTGGTGCTGGGTCAAGATGTGCAGAAGCCTGATTTTGCGTAGCTTTATGCGATAGTAGCGTACTCGGATAGCACGGTAGCCCGTCCTTTCTGCCGCTTTGGAAGACTCGTTGTCCTTGTCGATGTTGACTCCCTCTTGGAAAATATTCACTCCCTTATCAAGCAGGCAGTATTGCTCTGCCTTCTTTTCTACGATAGCCCATCCAAGGCTGTTCGTGCCTGTGTCAATGCCAAGTATTTTAGTCATTTTTGATGCGGTTTTAAATTTTTCGGTAAAATTACAATAAAAAATTTGTTTAAACAAAAATAAAGTGGTATTTTTGCATCCAGAATAAGATTTCCTACATCTTATCACAATAAGGCCAGCAATGGCCGAAGGGTAAAACCTATACTCCCGCTTCGGTGGGAGTTTTCTTTTTTTATAGCTTGCCGAGAGGGCTGTTTTGTTTATTTGAGCTAATAAAAGGTAAGGCTCTCCACTTTCAGGCGTCCCAAATATAGAAGACCTTAAACTACCCACGGCTCCATATTTCAAGAAAACCCCCGAGTAATCCTCGGGGCTTGCGTCCGTAGGCGCGGACGACTTCTGTCTTAAGAGGAGCAACGAAGAACCTGCCTAAATGGTCTCTGCCGCACGGCGGATGCGTTCGCTTAAGTCGAAGAGCGCACCACGCAGTAGCACTTTCTCCTTTTCGGTGAAACCGCCGTTGTCGTCGATAGCGTTGAGCTTGTTATAGAGCCATGATGCGGGGCGGTCGAAATAGGTGTTGGCAATCTCTCTCCATGATACGCAGAGGAGAATGTCCTGCATGCGCTGTTTTACGGTGTTGTCTTTTTCTGCTTTTTCCATGACGTTGATGATAATGTGGCAACCCTTTTGCAGGTCGCCGTGTTGGCTACTTGATGGAGGTCTTCTCGTAAAATTTCCCTAAAGTCGTTGGGATTTGGGGCGAAAAGATGACGGCGAATGAGTCATCAGACCAAATGGATTGATCCGATACGAAGGCTGATATCCTGCATTGCGTCGTTGAAAATCTTCTTTTGCTCTTCGTTGAGCGTATAGGACCGCCCGCGTACGAGCGTGCCGTTGAGGCGCTGTGAGAGCCAGGCCACACTCTTGCCGAAGTAATGCTCAGCAATATACGACAGAGGCAGCAGGCGATACGTTTCTCCGGCAATCTGTGCGCGAAGATTATCAACAGAGATTTCTATCTCCCCGAGTTTTTGCTCAACGAACCTGCGGGCTTCTTCCTTGGTGGCAGCATCGGCATGCGTGCAAAGCCTGTCTGTTCGGACGTGAAGATTATCTTCGGTTATCGCGCGGCAAAGATACATAAAATATTTGTTATACACAAGTCGGGCGCAAAAAAGTACATAGTTGCCCACGATGGTGGGCGACAATTCCTCCCCTGTCTGATTGTTGTTTTTAAAGAACAGGCGTTGCTTATTAGAACCGTTCTCCGGTTAATTTACGAATCCTGGATTTTATAGCGCCATGATTTCTAAGAAACATTTGTGCGAGTTCGCTAATAGATTTGCCTTCGTTGTATAGGGCCACTAATCTCTCGTCATCTGATTCTGTCCATGGCTTATAAGCATTAGGGTAAACAAATCTTTGCTGCTCCATGTATGTAGAGTCGTCTATGATGGTACTTGGACTCTTGATACCAAATATTTCCATCAGATCCTGTATGACTCTTTCTTGGTTTTCCTTCACGGTTTCAGGAGTCCATGCGTTCGGATATGTTTGGTATATTTTTTGTGAGCTTGCAAAGGATCCGATATTCTTCTCGAAATATTTTTTTAGTTTCTCCTGATAATCAAGATTGCCAAGGGAGGAATTCTTTCTGCGTCCAATCAGGCACAGGTTTCCTATCCTATGTGTATAGTAGCTTCTCTTTTCCTCGCTAAAGTCCTTCACCCACTGGCTGGTAGCTTTAGGATTCTGTGGAAGAATATGCTCAATGGATGTCGTTCCGAAATCTTTCCATTCAGACTTGTCCTTGTATTTGTATTCAAGAAGCATCAGGAGCGCATAGGTGTATCGTCTGCCGTATATCTCTGATTGGATATTTGCCATAAATACATGTTCATTAAATGAATAATATCCTTGAGCGTCAAGTACATCGGAGGGTTTTCCAGACTCTTCTATCAAGTTGATGATACTATTCAAGTGGTCGATGCGATACGATGGGCTTTTGCCACATACTGCATCTGCAATGTTTTTACAGGCTACCTTCTGTGAAAATTCAAGAAGCCCATTGTCTCCAAATTTTCTTCCATACGCCAAAATGACAGGAATCCAATCGGTCGAAGGCATACACTCGATGAGGATTCTTATCAACGAACAATACTCGGTATCTTCATTGCCTGCCAAGTTGATCAACTTGTTGTAATCCTCATACGCCCTAAAGACATAGTTGAAAAAATCTTTTCCCTGTTTGATTTTTCCTGCTTTAAAAATCTGTTTCTCATATTCGTCAAGCAGATTCGTCTTTTGGCGCTTTTTGAGCAGCATCGTTCGTACATAGGCAAGGAAACGGTCAAAATCATTACCCAAATCCTCCTGCATGTTTTCCCATTCGCGCGCATACTCGTTCATTTCGCTGCCATCCTCGATTTTTTCAAGATTGGATGATTTTAGAATATCAGCATTGCTCAGTTTTTGGCCACGATCATTCATCACGGAGAATAGGTGAAATGCATCCTCTAACGAGTCTGCCGATATATAGATCATCACAACATTGTTGAGGATGAATATGAGAAAGGAATCTAAATCTATTTCTTTATGATTGGTAAAAAACTCGTTGTAGCAAACCAATGCATTGCACATTCTTTGAATAGACGTGCATTCTTTTTTGTCATTGGCTTTCTTGACAATATCGTCCCAATGCTGCGTAATACTTCCAGGCGTCATTAAGTATTCCTCAATGAACTTCCTCACATTGCCACGAATCTCATAAGAAAGGCGTATCCGTTCGGGAATTTGCTTAATCTTATTGGCCTTTTGGAATATCAAGTCAACGCAGTTGACCTTGACATCCTCTGAAGAACCAGCATAGTCGCGCAAGAAAGCAAACAAGAGAAACAAGGTAGTGATACGCTGCTGTCCATCAAGCAGGTCATTGTTGTTGCTTTTACTTTGAATAATGTAGGAGCCGAGGAAATATTCCTCCTTGGCATGTTCTATATAATTAGACGCAAAGTCATCCAACATGTCATTCACATTGTCGCTTTCCCATACGTAATGTCTTTGATATGAAGGAACAGTGTACCATTCCTCGAAAACCTTAGCAATAGTTTGTTTGCCAAATCCTATTTCTTTATTTGCGGATTTCATAATTCGATGTGATTCTTTTTATACTCTAATTTCCGCAGTACTATGAGTTAGTTGTTTTTATAAGTACCTGAGCAACTATAGGGTGCTCGGGATGATGCCATGTCAGTTTTTTCACCTACCTTAGTGCTGCAAACAAGTATAGCAAAATCTCCGAATGACATGGCAAATGTACAAATAAAATCCGAGAAA
>OGYK01002919.1_pt1 | contig 10543 bp, 10 predicted proteins | sample 1576501 | NCBI WGS metagenome assembly OGYK01 (sample SAMEA3541530, study PRJEB24748) | human gut metagenome | biome: human gut; feature: human-associated habitat; material: faeces | place: China | collected 2012
CGCTGTCTAATTTGGTGTATGTGGCCGGTCACTTTGTCGAGTGGCCGGCTTTTTTTGTTGCTGTAAGGAGGCAAAACACATGGCTCTGCCCAACGATCCCATCATGCTGCTGAGCGTGGTGAACCTGAAGCTGCGTGATTTTTACAAAAACCTCGATGCTCTGTGCGAAGACATGGATGCCGACAAGGCCGACCTTTGCGCAAAGCTCCGGGCCGTGGGCTACGAGTACAATGCCCAGCGCAACCAGTTCGTGTGATATTTCCAGAGAAAGCTTTCTTTTGATCGCTAACGACCGGCACCGACGTGCAGCGACTGCGCCCGGGCCGGTGAATATAGAAACAAGGAGTGCTTGATTTATGATCCAGGGTACCTATTACAAAGAGTGGAGCAGCGTGCTGAACCGCGAGATGGAGTTCAAGGTATACGGCAGCGCCGGTGTGCCGGTGCTGGCCCTGCCTGCCCGCGGCGGCCGCTTTTATGATTGGGAGAACAACGGTATGCCCGATGCCATTGCCCCGCTGCTGAACGAGGGCAAGGTGCAGCTGTTCTGCGCCGACAGCATTGACGGTGAGGCCGTACTGAACGGCGACATCCCGGTGCGCCGCCGCGCCGAGATGGAGGAAAAGTACTTCGTCTACCTTACCGCCGAGCTGGCTCCCCGGGTGCTGGCCCTGAACGGTGCCGCAAAGGATGCCAAGCTGTGGTGTGTGGGCATCGACCTTGGCGCTGTGCACGCCGTCAACTGCCGCCTGCGCCGTCCCAAGCTCTTTGCCGGTGCCATCGGCCTTTCCGGCATCTACGATCTGGCCCGCTTCTGGGGCAGTGAAGCCGACGATCTGGTGCTGCGCTGCTCTCCCCTGCAGTATCTGGCCGAGAACGGCATCGCCGACAAGCTGGCTCTGGCCAAGGCCGAGGAGAACAGCCTGATGCTCTGCGCCGGTCAGGGTGCCTACGAGGACGATGCCAAAGCCGACACGCAGGCGCTGGCCGATGTGCTGGCCGCACAGGGCCTGCCCGCCCACCTCGAGGTCTGGGGCGGCGATGTCTCCCACGAGTGGTACTGGTGGGGCAAGATGCTGGGCCTGTTTGTGCCGCGGATTCTGGAGAAGTAAAAGTTATTTGATAGAGGGAAGGCATTTGCAGTGCCTTCCCTCTTTTTGTTTGTATTTTTCAATTCCCTACTTGATTTATCGGGTTTGCTGTGCTATACTCATGCTGTAAGACGCATACCCCCTATGGGTAAAGGAGATATTTTATGGACAACGAGAAAAAGCCCTGCTGCTGTTGCGGCACGCCCGCCCAGCCCGAAGCTGCCACGGCTCCGGCCATTGACACATCCGCTGTGCCCACCGAAAGCGTCACCCCCTCCTGCTGCCGCCACAAGGACCGCACCCCGGAGGAGCACAAGGCCCTGCTGAACCGGCTCAGCCGCATCGAGGGGCAGGTGCGCGGCATCCGCGGCATGCTGGAAAAGGATGCCTACTGCGTGGACATTCTTGTGCAGGTGGCGGCGGCGAACTCGGCGCTGAACAGCTTTTCCAAGGAGCTGCTGGCCCAGCACATCTCCACCTGCGTGGCGGACGACCTGCGCGCGGGCAGCGAGGCAAAGCTGGACGAGCTGGTGAATCTGCTGCCCAAGCTCATGAAATAAGGAGCCTTTTCCCGTGCATACTCAACGTAGGAGTGATATTTTATGGAACAATACAACGTTACCGGCATGAGCTGCGCAGCCTGCTCCGCCCGGGTGGAGAAGGCCGTGAGCAAGGTGCCCGGCGTTGCCAGCTGTTCGGTGAGCCTGCTGACCAACTCCATGGGCGTGGAGGGCACCGCCAGCTCTGCCGAGATCATCAAGGCCGTGCAGGATGCCGGTTACGGTGCCAGCCCCAAGCGTGCGGGCGCGGCGGCTGCCAGCTCCACCAGCGCCGACCTTGACGCGCTGGCCGACCACGAGACCCCCAAGCTCAAGCGGCGGCTCATTGCGTCGCTGGGCTTTCTGCTGGTGCTGATGTACTTCTCCATGGGCCACATGATGTGGGGCTGGCCCCTGCCCCGCTGGTTCGACGGCAACCACATCGCCATGGGCCTTGTGCAGCTGCTGCTGGCGGGCATCGTCATGGTCATCAACCAGAAGTTCTTCATCAACGGCTTCAAGGGCCTCCTCCACGGCTCGCCCAACATGGACACGCTGGTGGCCATGGGTTCCATGGCAAGCTTTGTGTGGAGCACCTACGCCCTGTTCGCCATGACCCGCGCGCAGGTGGACGGCAACAGTGAGCTGGTCATGCACTATATGATGGAGTTCTACTTTGAGTCCGCCGCCATGATCTTGACCCTCATCACGGTGGGCAAGATGCTGGAGGCCCGCTCCAAGGGCAAGACCACCGACGCGCTCAAGAGCCTGATGAAGCTTGCCCCCAAGACCGCCACCCTGCTGCGGGACGGTGCCGAAGTGACCGTGCCCATCGAGCAGGTGCAGAAGGGGGACATCTTTGTGGTGCGCCCGGGCGAGAACATCCCCGTGGACGGCATCGTGCTGGAAGGCACCAGCGCCGTGAACGAGAGCGCCCTGACCGGCGAGAGCATCCCCGTGGACAAGGCCGAGGGCGATAAGGTGAGCGCTGCCACCACCAACCAGTCCGGTTTCCTGCAGTGCCGGGCCACCCGCGTGGGCGAGGACACCACCCTTGCCCAGATCATCCGGATGGTCAGCGATGCCGCTGCCACCAAGGCTCCCATTGCAAAAATCGCCGATACGGTGTCCGGTTTCTTCGTGCCTGCGGTCATTACCATTGCGGTGGTCACCACCATCGTGTGGCTGCTGCTGGGCCGGGAGCTGGGCTATGCGCTGGCCCGCGGCATCTCCGTGCTGGTCATCAGCTGCCCCTGTGCGCTGGGTCTGGCAACGCCGGTGGCCATCATGGTGGGCAACGGTCTGGGTGCAAAGAACGGCATCCTATTCAAGACCGCCGCTTCGCTGGAAGCTGCAGGCCGCACCCAGATCGTGGCGCTGGATAAGACCGGCACCATTACCAGCGGTGAACCAAAAGTGACCGACATTCTGCCCGCCGAGGGCGTTTCCGAGACGGAGCTGCTCACCCTTGCCGCCGCACTGGAGCGCAAGAGCGAGCACCCGCTGGCAAAGGCCGTGCTGGCCTGCACCGACGCGCAGCAGCTCACCGCCCCCGAGGTATCCGGCTTTGCCGCCCTGCCGGGCAACGGTCTGGCCGCAAAGCTGGACGGCGTGGAGATCTTTGGCGGCAATGCGTCCTTTATCGGCACCAAAGTCACCGTGCCCGCACAGCTGCAGGAAAAGGCCGCAGCCCTCTCCGCACAGGGCAAAACGCCCCTGTTCTTCGGCGGAGCAGGCCGTCTGCTGGGCATCATCGCGGTGGCCGATACCATCAAGGAGGACAGCCCCCGCGCCATCCGGGAGCTGCAGGCCATGGGCATCCGCGTGGTCATGCTCACCGGTGACAACCAGCGCACCGCTGCTGCCATTGGCAGGCAGGCAGGTGTGGACGAGGTGATCGCAGGCGTGCTGCCCGACGGCAAGGAAGCGGTCATCCGCCAGCTGCAGGCATCCGGCAAGGTGGCCATGGTGGGCGACGGCATCAACGATGCCCCGGCCCTGACCCGTGCCGACACCGGCATCGCCATCGGCGCAGGCACCGACGTTGCCATCGACGCGGCGGACGTGGTGCTGATGAACTCCAAGCTGTCGGACGTGCCCGCCGCCATCCGCCTGAGCCGCGCTGCCCTGCGCAACATCCACGAAAACCTGTTCTGGGCGTTCATCTACAACATCATCGGCATCCCGCTGGCCGCAGGCGTGTTCATCCCCTTCGGCCTGACGCTGAACCCCATGTTCGGTGCTGCTGCCATGAGCCTTTCCAGCTTCTGCGTGGTAAGCAACGCCCTGCGCCTGAACCTGTTCGACGTGCACAGCACAAAGCACGATCGTGCGGCAAAAAACGCTGCTTCCCTGCCCGCTGTCTCCGCACAGCCCGCAGCGGTTGCAAATAAAGAGAGTACCAAGGAGGACACTGCTATGAAAAAGACCCTGAAAGTGGAAGGCATGATGTGCGGCCACTGCGAAGCCCGCGTGAAGAAGGCTCTGGAAGCCCTGCCCGAGGTGGACGAGGCCGTGGTGAGCCACGAGGCCGGCACCGCCATCGTCACCCTGAACGCCGAGGTCGCCGACGACGTGCTGAAGAAGGCCGTTGAGGATCAGGACTACCCTGTGACCGGCATCCAGTAAACCGCCGCTGAATACTCCCCATCAAATGGAAAGGCCGCTGCATGTAAACGCAGCGGCCTTTTGCATTGGGTTATGCTGTTTTCTTCACAGGAACGCTGTTTTCGTACAGCTCATGCGGGGCGATATCCTGCCCCTCTTCCCACTCGATGCCAATACCGCCCGGCAGCAGATGCACGGTAGCAAAGTAACGCTCATCCTGCAGCCTGCCGTACCACGAGCCGGTGGCATAAGGGGCTGCATCAAACAGCTTTACCTCGCCCGTCTCATAATAAAGGCAGAGCTTCAGCGGTTTTACGGGTTCCACCTTTGTCAGCTTCGGCTGTAACATCCAGAATCACTCCTTACTTCAGCGGGTCGATGCGGAAGAATTGTTCACCATTGCTCAGCAGCTTCCAGTTGGCTTCCAGATCCTCATGATGGATCACGATCCATGCCTCCAGCAGTTTCAGCTTGTTCTTCGGAAAGCTGCCTTCCAGAACCGTACCGTCCAGCGCAACCACGATCTCTTCACCGGAATATTCTGCGTGGATATGCGGCATATTATGCTTTCCACCCTGTTCGCGGTACATTCTGACAATGATGCCGTAAAAAATGCTCAGTACCGGCAATTGCACCACTTCCCTTCTCAGTGTCATTTTAACATACAGCAATCAGGTTTTCAAGGCGCATCAACGGCCTTTTTATCGTGTTTACAGGCTTTTAAAATTGATTCAGAATATCATGGTGTCCGATGTCCAACAGCAGAATGATCGTATCACCGTCGTACTGCCAGATGACCCGCACGTCCATGTTTACGCTGAACTCGAACAAGTCTACCGTGCCTTGAATACGCTTTGTGCGCAGCGACGGATACAGCGGGTCCATTTCCAGAATTTCCAGCTTCTTTTTCAGCTGCGCCCGCTCCGCTGCGTTCAAACGCTTCAGGTTCTTTATGAATCGTTTGGTGTAGGTGATCTTGTAATTCATTCGTCCGCACCGTCCAGCGCTTCAAACAGTGCGTCCACAGTGTCGAACACCGGCTGCTCCCCTGCCGCAATTTTGGCCTTTGCTTCGTTGATCTCGCTGCGCAGCTCGTCCAGATACTTTTTGGGGTAAACGGCTACCGGCATCAGCTCGATCACGCCATCCTTCTCCACGATCTCCAGCTTGTCGCCCTCACGCAGGCCCATCTTCATTACAATATCCTTTGGAATGGTGATCTGGGATTTTGTCCTCAATTCCGTCAGCATCCTTCATTCTCCTTTGTGCGATTTTCTTACTTTCTCACTTTTATTATACTCTGCTTTTTTCAAAAAGCAACCATGCACCATAAAATTTTACAAAGCGTCGTTTCTGTGGGTTCTTATTGTATTTCGTCAGAAAGTATGTTAAACTAAAAATGCCGCCCCAAAGGGTGGCGTTAAGGTGCTGTCTGCAAGCGCAGGTGGTCATGCTTCCCTCCGGCAAGCGTCCGGGGGACGTAAAAGCTTATTGTTTGTTCCCCCGTTCGCAAACGCGGAAGGGGGGATGCATCATGGTGTTGAACGATGTTCTGCAGCTGTTCGTCATTGTTGGCGGTACAGTTGGGATTACATTTCAGATCGCATGGGCAATCTTCAAAGAGATCCATAACAATAAGAAATGACCGCCCCTGTCTCCAAACGGTAAGCGGTCATTCTTATTGATCCAACCGGAAGGAGCTGACCATTGCGGACAGCACCTTTTCTATTTGTAGTATAGTTATTTTTTGCCGTTTTGTCAAGAGAAGGTGCCCGCCTTCTCTTTTACTTTCCCCATTTTCCTGTGCATTTTCACCCCGGAAGCTGTGGCTTTTTGCGCAAAAACTATTTGTTGACACGTTGTTTTTTCAGAGTTATACTTATTGCAACAACATTTGGTTTTGCTTCCAGTTATAAACCACAGCGAAAGGAGAAATGTATTTTGGGAGTATCCATTCAGGACCGCACAGACTTTCTGAACATGCTGGATGCCTGCAGGACCGAGCAGCAGCTGTTCAGCCGCCTGACCTTTGCGGTAATGTTCCACCAGACCGACCCGGCTGCACGGGAAGACCTGCTGGACGACGTGCGCGGCGCAGCCTGCAACATGCAGCTGCCCGCCGTCAATTACAAGATCGATCAATGGCTCAACACCTGCAAGCAGGCGTGGCAGGCCGACCCCGCAGCCTTTATGGCAGCCGTGAACGCGGACGCAAAGCAGCGCAAGCTTGCGCTGGAGGGCAGCGCGGTGCAGCCCGGCCTGCTGGCCGATGTGCCCATGCAGAGCGTGGCGTGGCTGGTGCCGCAGCTGCTGCCGCTGGGCGAAGTGTCTCTGCTGGGTGCCGACGGCGGCACCGGCAAGGGCATCTGGCAGGCACAGCTCATTGCCTATGTGACGGCGGGCAAGACCTCCGGCTTTTTTCCGCTGCCGCCGCAGCAGACCGGCAAGGTGCTGCTGCTTGCGGGCGAGGACGACCCCGGCAAGGTGCTCAAGGCCCGTCTGCTGGCGGCCGGGGCCGACATGAACCGGGTGCTGGTGCTGACCGCCGACGACTACTTTGGCAAGACCGGCCAGCCCCTTACCCTCAAGGATCAGGCACTGGCGGATTTTGCCGCCAAGGCCGGGCCGCTGCTGCTCATCGTGGACCCGCTGCAGAGCTTTCTGCCCGCCGATGTGGAGATGGCAAGCCGCAACCAGATGCGCAGTGCCCTGCTGCCGCTGCGCGCCATTGCCGCAAAGCAGGGCTGCGCGGTGCTCATCGTGATGCACTCCAACAAAAAGCAGGGCGTTTCCGGCCGCGCACGTCTGGCCGACAGCTCGGATATCTGGGACATGGCCCGCAGCGTGCTGATGATGGGCCGCGCCAAGAACGACGGCAAAATTTATCTCAGCCACGAGAAAAACAGCTACGCCCGCCCCCAGCAGACGGTGCTGCTGCACATCGACGATGTGGAGGTGGAGGGCGTAAAGACCGCGCGGGCCGTGTTTGACGGCTACACCGACAAGAAGGATGCCGACTTCATTGAGGAGCGGCGGGTGCGCACGGCGGAGACCCGGCAGGACACCCGCAGCGCCATCCTGAACGTTCTGTCCGAGAGCCGCCTTGGGTCGATGCCCAGCAACGAGCTGCGCGCCGCCGTCCTGCGGGAGATTGGGTGCAGTGACAGTACATACAACCGTGTGTACAGTGACCTCACGAAGTCCAGCCAAATCGCAAAGCAAGCGATACGTGGAAAAGATGGCAGGAATCGCTGGTATACCTGCTACTGTGGAGAAACATCTGACAAAGTTCCATTTTAAATACTTATCTACGTTATAAATTTGATGTTTGTCAGCTTGACAAAGTTCGGATATTTGACAAAGTTGGAACTTTCTCAGAACAATGGAACTTTCTCACCTTGACAAAGTTACTTTTCAATCGTTGTATCATTTAAAAGTTTAAACTTGCTCAGATAACGCTCCTACAGTAGCACCTGATAAAGTTCCCTGAAACCGCAGGCTGCGTGCTGGCAGCTTTCTCCGCGAACAGCCCGGAACCCACGGTTCCGCCCCTGTGCTTACGCACGGGGCCCCACTTCCCGGACATTCGCTGGAGAAACTCCCAGCCCTTGGTTTCAGGGAACTTTATCAGGTGCTACTGTAGGAGCGTTATCTGAGAAAGTGACTGATTTTTGACGAATAAACGTGCAAAAAGTCACTTTGTCAAGCTGATAAACTGACGACGGCGTGGCAAACAGAGTCACTTTGTCAGCAGGGGTCACTTTGTCAAATTGACAAACAGACGATTATAAACATAGATGCGTTATAATTTTGCCACTTTGTCACATATTTCTCCCCGGTAGGGCTGCACTGCAGTCTGCCCGGATGATTTACAAATCCCGCCAAAAGCGTTATACTACTTATGATTGTGTAATTTGGCAGGAGGTGAGCGCATGGCAGAGCAGCAGCTGGAACAGATCGAGGGCACTGTGGAGGACATCATCTACGAGAACACCGACAACGGCTATATGGTGTTCGAGGTGTCCGGCGGCGGTGTGGTCACAGTGGTGTGCGGCATTGTGGGTGAACTGCACGCGGGCGAAAGCGTGGTCTGCCGCGGCCGCTACGAGAACCACGCCACCTATGGCCGCCAGTTCCACGCACAGGAGTGCGAGACCGACATGCCAAAGGACCTGGAGGCGGTGTACGCCTTCCTTGCCAGCCGGTCACTGCCGTACATCGGGGCCAAGACGGCGGATAAGATCATCGACCTGTTCGGTGCCGAGGCGCTTGAGGTGATTGCCAACGACCCGGCCCGGCTCACGCAGGTGCCCGGCATCTCGGCGGACAAGGCCGACCGTATCCAGCAGGAGTTCAAGCGGATGTTTGGGATGCGGGAACTGATCGCCTATCTGGCGCAGTTCGAGATCAGCCCGCGCCGCGCGATGGAGGTGTTCCGCACCTTCGGCCCCGGGGCCATGCAGGCCATTGCGGCAAATCCCTATCTGCTCTGCGGCGAACCGCTGCAGCTGGATTTCCGCCACGCGGACAGCATCGCCCAGTATTACCACATGGAAGGCGACTGCGCCCAGCGGCTGGAAGCGGCCCTGCTGCGCACCCTGCGCCACAACGCGGGCAACGGCCACACCTGCCTGCCGCGCACCCAGCTGCTGGAAACGGCATCCAATTTTATCCATCAGCCGCCGGAAAAGCTGGCTGCTGCGCTGGACGAGTGCATCCGCACCGAAGAACTGCGGGTGAAGCTGTTTGACGGCACACCGTATATTTATCTGCCCGACCTGCTGGAAGCCGAGGAGGACATTGCCGCCCGGCTTGCCATGCTGACAAAACGGGGCAAGAATACCGCCCACGGGCTGGATAAAAACATTCAAATTCTGGAACTGACGCAGGGCTTTGCCTATGCGCCCCTGCAGAAGGAAGCCATCCGCAAAGCCATGACCGAGAACTGCCTTGTGCTCACCGGCGGCCCCGGCACCGGCAAGACCACCACCGTCAACGCCATTCTGCAGCTGCTGGAAGATCAGGCGGAACGGGTGGCCCTGTGTGCGCCCACCGGCCGCGCGGCTAAACGGCTGAGTGAGCTGACCGGCCGCAAGGCCAGCACTATCCACCGTCTTTTGGAGGTGGACTACACCGGCGGCGTGGTCAGCTTTATCCACAACGACAAGAACCTGCTCAAGTGCGATGTGGTCATTCTGGACGAAATGAGCATGGTGGATGTGAAGCTGTTTCAGGCCCTGATCGCAGCGCTGCGCTACAGCTGCCGCATTATCATGGTAGGTGATGCCGACCAGCTGCCCAGCGTCGGCCCCGGCAATATTCTGGGCGAGATCATCCGCTCCGGGCTGGTGCCCACCGTGTGCCTGAACGAGATCTTCCGGCAGGCAAAGCGCAGCCTGATCGTGGAGAACGCCCACCACATCATCTCAGGTGAACCGCTGCAGAAGGGCGGTAAGACCGACGACTTCTTCTTTTTGGAATCGGACGGCGATGCGGCCCAGCGGTTGGTGTGTGATCTGGTCACCACCCGCCTGCCGCGCAGCTACGGCTTCGATCCGATCCGGGACATTCAGGTGCTGTGCCCCACCAAGCTTGGCCCTACCGGCACACAGGCACTGAATGTGGAACTGCAGAACCTGCTGAACCCGGAACAGACGGGCAAGCCCCAGCTGCAAAGCGCCGCCCGGGTGTTCCGCGTGGGCGATAAGGTGATGCAGGTGCGCAATAATTACGAGATCATCTGGAATCGCATTGGCGGGGAGCAGGGCGTGGGTGCCTACAATGGCGACATCGGCATTGTGGAGAGCATCAACACGCGGGATCGCTCCATGGTGGTGCGCATGGATGACAAGCGGCTGGTCTACCCGGCAGAGAACCTGGGCGAGCTGGAGATCGCCTATGCCATCACGGTACACAAAAGTCAGGGCAGCGAGTTCCCGGCGGTGATCCTGCCGGTGGCGCAGGTGCCGCCGCGGCTGTGCTACCGCAACCTGTTCTACACCGGCGTTACCCGTGCACGGAAGCTGTGCATCGTGGCGGGCCGCAGGGACGTTGTGAACCGCATGATGGGCAACATCCGCCAGAACCTGCGCTACAGCGGCCTTGCCTATCTTTTGCAGGCAGAGCTGCCGCCGGAACAGACGGAAGCAGAATAACTCCTTCCGTCACCTTCGGTGACAGCTCCCTCGGAGAGGGAGCCTCTGGCGAAGAGGAAAAGCTTTCTGCACTGCCAAAGCCTCCCTCCGGGAGACAGACTTCCCCCGGCCGGGACAGATTCTCCCCGCGCCGGGGAGAAATGTCACCACA
>OGYK01002920.1_pt1 | contig 10542 bp, 9 predicted proteins | sample 1576501 | NCBI WGS metagenome assembly OGYK01 (sample SAMEA3541530, study PRJEB24748) | human gut metagenome | biome: human gut; feature: human-associated habitat; material: faeces | place: China | collected 2012
TATCCTTATCTGATCGGAAGTCCATTACATATCCGTCAGATTTTCATGAATCTTTTAAGCAATGCAATTAAATACAATAAGCCCGGTGGTTCGATCTCTGTACATGCAAAGATCATCAGGCAGGTACATCAGAATGTTATTTACAAATTTATAATTTCTGATACCGGTATCGGTATCAGTCCGGAATTTCAGAAGCATATTTTTGAACCTTTTGCACAGGAAGATACCGGTGCCCGGACGATTTACAAAGGGACCGGGCTCGGTATGGCGATCGTTCACAGACTGGTACAGGAAATGGGCGGTACGATCCAGTTGAAAAGTGAAAAAAATGTCGGCTCAACTTTTACTCTGATCCTGCCATTTACCATTGACGAGCATCAACCTTCCGCCTCTGCGGAAACTGTCACTGATACTCCGGCAGATCTTACGGATCTTCATATTCTTGTTGTAGAGGATAATGAACTGAACCTTGAGATTGCTGTTTTCTCACTGGAAGCCGCAGGACTTAATGTATCCACAGCCATCAACGGACTGGAAGCCGTCCGGCTTTTTGAAAAATCAAAGCCATATGAATACGACATCATTCTTATGGATATTATGATGCCGGTTATGAATGGTCTGGATGCCGCAAAGGCGATCCGCGGACTTTCCCGCCCTGATGCCCCAACGGTTCCAATCATTGCCCTCAGCGCCAATGCTTTTGCGGAAGATATCCAGAAGTCAAAGAATGCCGGAATCAATGAGCATCTCGCAAAGCCACTGGAAATGGATAAGGTGTTGAAAGTGATTGCATCATATTGCAAGTAGCAGAAAGAAACAGATACTCGCTATGTATTGCATATTTTTTCAGAGTTTCTGTTTTATAAAAAATCGGATTATCAGGCGATCTGTCATTTCCCCGATAATCCGATTTTTATTTTACTTACATCTCAAATGCTTTCTTTATACTGTCATAATGCAGAAACTTTCCTTCTGCCGCAAATGCCTTAATTTCATCTAATGTTGCAAACATATAACCATCTGTCTCCGCCTCCTGAAGATGGAGATCTTTTTCATCAATATCCATCACAAAACGATACACATCTACGAAATAATTATCTCCTTCCCCCGGATTCTCTCTCTTGTAAGTGAAAAGATAACCTCCGTCTGCCCGGCTTGCATCCAGTCCTGTTTCTTCTCTGACTTCTCTTAATACAGCATCGTAAGACGCTTCTCCCGCCTGCGCAGCACCGCCGGATACCTCCCACCAGCCCGGTGCCCAGGCTTTCGTCATTACCCTTTTAGTGATCAGAAATTTCCCGTCCGGTCTTGCTACAACGCCAAGAACAGTAAGGTGATACTCCCCGTTCTTCAGACACCAGTCATTGCGCTTCATCGTTCTTCCTGTTGGTTTCTTATCTGCATCATAAATATCCCATAATTCCATTGTCTGCATCTCCTGTTCTTCTTGTCTGTAGTTTCTTATGTCATTATAATATGTCTTTCAGAACTTCACAATCCTTTATCGTCAGTTTCTCTCTGCCTTCCAGTTTTTCCTTACACTCCTTCTCTCTGTAAATCCTACAATATCTTTCAGCAGTATAATCAGTTCAAATCCGCTCCGGTACGGATAATCTCTTCCCCAGATATGCACTATCCCCTGAAAAGATGCGAACTCCCGTCCCATTACTTTTAACCAGAAAACAGCTGCATGCTCCGATTTTTTTACCAGCTCCAGTTCCTTTCCCGCTTCAAGATACCGTCTTCTTTTCTGATTTCTTCTGACCTGTGCTTTCCTCAGTAATACGCCATTCTGCTCGCAAGTTTCATCCAGATACAGCAAAAGCCCGTCAAATCCTGTGAAATTGATCTGTGCATCCTCTCTTTTGGCATCCTTCCAGTACAGAATATTTCCAGACGGAATCCTCCCTTTTTCCCAGTACATCCGGATAAAGAAAAGCTCCCCGATATGTCTGTTATCATCCAGCGACCGGTCTTCTGTTTTTTCAGCAAATACTGTCTGCATTTTTATCCCCCTCATTTATATTTATCCTCTTCTTTTTTTCTTCCTTTTCCAGCACAAGATCACGCCTGCCACAAACAGATTCAGTCCGATCACAGCGTACCATCTCCGATACGTCTTCTCTCCTGTCCGGATTGGCTCCGCTCTCTCCGTCACCTCACAGCGTACGCCCCGCACCAGAAGCCGTTTGGTATTGATACCGTAAGGCGTACATGTCAGTAATGTGCAGTAATCCTTCTCCTTATCCAGGGCAAGCAGTCCCGTTTCCTCCGGTTCTACAATATCGATCCGATCGATTTGATAGAAAATCGTCTGCCGGAGCACTGTAATTGTAAAATAGTCTCCCACCTTCAGCTTGTCCAGATCCGAGAAAAGTTTCGCCCCCGGCAGTCCTCTGTGGGAAGAAAGCACCGCATGTGTTCCCTTTCCGCCTATCGGGAAACTGCTTCCTTCCACATGTCCTGCGCCATTGCAGATTGCAAAATCACCCGTTCCATGGTAAATCGGAAGTTTCAACCGGATTGCCGGAATTTCCAGATATCCCATCACACCGTCAGATGTCATATTCAAAAGTGTTCCATAACTATCAGCATTTTTGTCATTCGGCACTGGGTTATTCTGTTCCAGAAGCATCACATTATACGCTCTTGTCTGTGCGATTATTTCCTCTTCCTTCCTGGCATCCAGCTTCTCCACTGACCTTTCATATCCATCTACCACCCTGCTTTGCCGACCGGCATTCCAGATCTTTCCGACTTTTGGATAGAGCATGACCGCGATTCCCACAAGAAGGATTCCTGTCCATATAAAAAAGAAAAGTCTTTCCCTTCGTTTCGACTCATTCACTATCATACAATTCGTTTTCGTCTTTTTGCATTCAACAGGACAACTCCTGCAACAATTGCAATCAGTACTCCACTGACCGTAAAGATCATTTCACCTGTTCCACCTGTCCCCGGAAGAAGTTTTCCTGATTTATTTACAACAACTTTTACCTTTGCTGCAAAATCTTCATTTGTATAAGTTACCTTTGTCTCCGTCTCGCTTTCTGTAACATTTCCGTTTTCATCAAGATATGTGCTGGCGTCCGTCCTTGTCGCCCCGATCTTTTCGGCACTTACCAGAAATGACTCCGTCAGCTTGTTATATCCTTCTGGTGCTTTTGTTTCTGTAACTCTGTAATCACCCATCTTCAGACCTTTGATCACCACAGCTCCATCACTTCCGGCTTTCACCTTTCCGGTTCCGGTCTGTCCGCCTTTTACAGTATACACACCGCTTTCTTCTTCTGCCTGAACCGGGAACGGCACTTCAAATTCCACTCCGGTAAGTGCCTCTCCTTTTTCATTGACCTTCTGGATCACAACCGCATAGGTATCTGTTGTTGTAGAATCCTCTATCGAGCTTTTTCCCGGTTCCTCTGTCGTATAATTCCATGAAAATCTGGCACTGTTCTTATTTCCTTCACCGTCGATCACTGCTTTATCGTTTAACACAGCCGTATAATCAATGGTAATTCTTGCCCCGGTATCATAAAGATTTTTCCATCCATTTTCTCCTTCATCCGCTGCCCAAGGGATCGTAACCGGGAAAGTTGTATTTTCAAACTGTTCCAGCGGTTCTTCTTCAATCATCACAGATGTGATCTTTGCTGCATCAAATCCGGTCGGGAGAGTATCTTCAATGATGAATTCCTTGATCTGCTTGTCTGCAACATAATTCGAGGTGTTGATCTGTAAACGGAAATGAACCGTTTCACCGATACTGACATTATTTTCCTTTACCTGTTTACCATCGTCAAGTACAATACTTTTCCCTCCGGCATTCCCGTCATTCCCCGGAGTCCACTGCGGCTCCTTACTGTTTTTGTCCACGATCTGCGCGTCTTTTGCAACACTCGTTACCATGATCATACCGCCATCTTTTAAAGTGCTGGTAACATAATAGTAGCCGTATGGAAGACCGGTAAATTTTAATATAGAGCCATCGGAAGTTTCACTGCATATCTTTGTTCCATTCTCCTTAATCCATTCAATTGCACCTTCTGAAAGCTGTTCGTTAGAATCTGTTTTATATGCTTCTTTTTTCGCCGATATGTTTCCTACCGAATCTTTCTCAAAATACGGATTATCTACAAAATTTTTTGTACTATACGCTACCGAAGTCCCTTCCGCATTCACTTTTGCATCAAATACTTTATAGATAGAATATACAATCCCTTTTGATGCATTCTCAATCGTAATACTGCCATTACCTCCTGCCCCCGATACACTTTCCTGTGCAAATGCCGTCATCGACATCCCCACGATCGTTACTGCCATTACCAAAACGGATAACAGCCGTCTCAATTGTCTCATTCTTTTTCCTCTCTTTCTTTTTATTTTCGGATCCTTTCCTCATTTTACACATCCCTACAACTGATTTCCGTTTCTTTTCCGTCCAGAAACCGTTTCTTTTTCATCCTTTTTTCGTTTCTTTTACAAAATCTTTTGAACCATTCATTTTTTATTCCTTTTACAGCAGACATTCACAATCAAAAAACTGTACAAAAAATGTGTAGTCCAATAAAATCTCTTCAAAAAAAATCGGGAGGCTGTCTGATAACAGTCTCCCGATTTTTGCTATATTTCCCATTATTCTTTTTGATTCAACAACGTTCCCAAAGTGTTTTCCGCCCAGCTGTAATTCGTCATATACACTCCTTTGAACAGCTTTTTATGTTTTTCCTCATCCTCCAGGTAGTCATACAGATCACACTCCACATGCTCTGTGCGGATACGGCTCTCCTGATTTACCCGGTGCAGGACTCTTTCGATTCCGTATGCATCTAACGTTCCCCGAAGCTCTTTTACCACTTTGCGGAATTTATCTTTTATTCTTTTTTCTGTACATTCATCCTCCCATAAATAACTGATCGCATCCCCCGTCGTCACAAATCCTCCTCTTCTGTCAACCAGAAGTGCCAACAATTCTTTGGCTTTCTTACATGAAAAAGGAATCGTTTCCCCATCCACAAAAATATCAAAATAACCGAATGTGCGGATTACAATCCTTTTCCCTTCCATCTTTGTCAACTCACTATACATTCTCTTTTCCCCCTTCATTTAATGAGAATCTTTATCATCATACACTATCCAAATGAGCAGACTCAACATTCCATGCCAAAACATTACTTTCGTAACTTTTTCACACTATTCGACATTCCACTTTAACATTCTTTTCTTCTGAAATCTTTCATCTCTTTTCCATCTAACGCTGCATATTCCAGAACATCATCTGTGTTATATACAAGCTTTAATGAGAAAAACGGCTGCTCATTTTCAAGGAGTTCAAAAAAGATCCGATCCCCTTCCCACAATTCCAGTTCTCCGATCTTAGACTTTTCTACCCATTCCAGTTCTCCTTCATCACACGCAATCGGCGTTCCTGTAAAACCATCTGCCGTATAAAGCGACATATATTCTACTACATCTTCGCCATATACAAAGGTTACAATCCCACGATATCTCCAGGATGTCAGCGTGTATCCCGTCTCTTCCCATACCTCACGAAGAAGACATTCCTCCGGGCTTTCCCCTTTTTCAAAATGACCGCCTACTCCGATCCACTTGTCTTTATTGATATCATTTTCTTTGACAGTCCGGTGAAGCATCAGATATTTTCCATCCTGTTCAATATAACAAAGTGTGCTTAATTTTACCATTTTACGTTCCCTTTCATACACAAAATATTTTATGAAAATTATAATCTATCTTCTGGTATTTCTCAACTTCCATGACCTGTCTTTTTCCACCATTCCTCCTTCTCTTTAATTGCAAATATTGTCCGCAAATAGTATAATGATGTTTAAGGATTGTGGGAATTGCGTAGCAATGGAGCAATCCGGTTACATCAGTAAGTGGCAAAATTCACTTTTGACACTCACATCGTATAATATCTTCAAATAGACCAAAATTGTAGATAAGGAGTCTCTGTTTTGACAAAAGAAAACTATAAAATAAGCAAAATCCAGATCGGATTTTACTATCTTCTGATGTTCCTGATACTTATCTGGTTTCTGGTAATACAATTCACAGGAATTAACAATCACAATGCCAGAATCCAATCCAGCGACATCACATATCGTGGTACTTTTACCTGGATTCACTCCGATGGAAGCAAAGAACAGATTGCCGTCCCCGGACATTACAATGTTCCTGCAAAAGAAACTATGGTCATTATCACAACACTTCCTGAAAATTATACGCAAAGTTCACTTGCTATACGTTCCTCTCTGCAGGATATCCGTTTCTATATTGACGGAGTGCTTCGCACTGAATACACAACCAAAGACCATCGACTGACTGGGAAAAATTCTGCCAGCTGTTATGTTTTCTGTCCTACTTCAGCAGCAGATGCAGGAAAAGAACTCCGTATTGAGCTGACTACCAATACCTCTAACTATTCCGGTGTAGTCAATGAGATCTATTCCGGAGACAAGAGTGATATCTGGGAATATATTTTTGAATCTTACGGGCTTGAGACTATTATTGCTTTCTTTATCTTGTTCGCCGGTATCATTACCATCCTTTTCAGTATCGCACTCGGAATTGTCTATGACAGAAAATTCGATATGGAATATCTTGGATGGTGCATGACCATGGGAGCTACATGGATGCTCGGCGAATCCAAGCTCAGACAGCTTATAGTTCCGAATCCATCTGCACTGGGGACTTTATGCTTTGTGATGATCATGCTCGTTCCGATCCCGGTACTTTTTTATGCAGATCTCATTCAGCAGGGGCGTTATAAAAAGCCTTACTTTTACCTTGGCTGTGCGGCATTTGGTAACTTTTTGATCTGTCTGGTTCTTCATCTGACTGGCACCGCTGATTTTATTGAAACTCTGCCGGGCGCCCACGTGATTCTTGCAGTCACCTTCTTTCTGATTTTCCTGACTTTCTGTCTGGATATGCGAAAGAAAGAATACCGAAAAAACAAATTGGTGCTGATTGGCCTGATTATTGCAATGCTTGCCATCGCCATCGAATCCATTTCTACATATTTTGTAGTTTTGATTTCCGGTCTTTTTATTGGTGTCGGTATGTTGATCCTTCTTTTCATTAACATTATCCGTACAATAAAGAATGTGCATACCATTGAAATGCATCGTCAAAAAGAGGAGCTTTTGAAACGTAAACGGCAGATGGAAAAAATTTCCTTACAGATGATGCAGACTCTCTCTACAACCATTGAGGCCAAGGACGAATACACCAGAGGGCACTCCCATCGTGTTGCGGAATACTCTGCACTGATTGCGCAGGAAATGGGTTGGAATCGCTCTGAAATCGTCAATCTCCGACATGCAGCTCATCTGCATGATATCGGAAAAGTCGGCATCCCTGATATTATTTTAAACAAGCCATCCAGACTGACAAACGAAGAGTACGCTGTTATTAAGGAACATACGGTTATTGGTGCTGAGATTTTGAAAAATGTTTCGATCATCAATCATGTAACCGAAGTTGCCCGATCTCATCATGAGCGTTATGATGGCCATGGTTATCCGGACGGTCTAAAAGGTGAAGAAATTCCGATCCATGCGCGAATCGTTGCTGTTGCTGACAGCTATGACGCAATGAATTCCCGCCGTATTTACCGTAATTCTCTTCCAAAAGAAACAATTTATGAAGAAATACGCAAAAACAGAGGAACTCAGTTCGATCCGGAAATCGCAGATATTTTTCTCAGACTGATGGATGAGAATCGTCTGACGATCACAGATACTTATCTGGAAATTGATGACGAGCCAGCTCTTCCTGGCATGGAATTTGAAATCAGCAACTTCATTTCCAATGTTATGAATACGATGAAGAGCCAGGAGGAAGTAGAAAATTTTGATCTTCTTACCGGACTCCCTATGCGAAATACCGGTCAGAAAATGATCGCACAGCTGATGCAGGAACACAATGGCTGTCTGATCTTTATGGATATGGATAATCTGAAAAAGATAAATGATATCTACGGTCATAAAGCCGGCGACCGTGCACTGAAAGCACTTGGAGCTCTCCTCTCCGAGCATATCGGAAATTCGGTTGGCTGCAGGTTTGGTGGCGATGAATTCCTTCTTTTTGTACCGGATGCCGGTAAAAATGAAATATCCGAGCTTATGGAAACTCTGTTTTCCCGCTTTGATTCTGAGAAGAAAAAAGATTTTGAGATCCGTGTTGCATCCATTTCTGCCGGACTTTGCATGTGTACCAAGGGAGATTCCTTTGACGAGTGTTCTTCCAAAGCAGATAAAGCACTCTATTATGTCAAGCAAAACGGAAAACACAATTTCTTTTTCTATCAACAGATGGACAATACCGTATTCCCGGTTTCCAGCGTAGCAAAAGATCTTTCCCTTGTGGCAAAAGCACTTCGCAACAGCGGAAACTATTCCGGAGCACTTAATCTTAATTACCGTGAATTTTCTAAGATTTATGAGTACATCAACCAACTTGGAGAACGACATAAATACCATTGTTTCCTGGTCATGGTCACAATGGAAACCGCTCCGGATTCTATGATGTATATTGAAAATATTGAACAGGCACTGGAATACATGGAGGAAGCGATCCGTCACAAGATCCGCAAGATTGACGTGTGTACACGGTATAGTGCCATGCAGTATCTGATCATTTTGTTTGAACCAGATGAAAGTCAGATTCCAAAAGTTATGGACCGTATTTTTATTCAGTATTATAAACTGTACGATAAACGGGATTTCATTCCGAAGTATGAATATCTTCCGATAAATGAACACTCGGAGAAAACAAATCCTCAAAACACTTCAGATCACCTTAACCAAAATATCCATCCAGTATAGAAATTTTACCACCTGAGACAAGAGATCCCTGTACCATTTCCGGCACAGGGATCTCTTTAATCTCTTTCAGTTCCATTCCAAGCTCTTTCATATACTGGATCATATCCAGACAGGCATTCTGCTTAATGTCATAATAGCGGTAGTGCGTCTGCTCATACACATAGCACAGCTTCAGAAAACCCAGTGAATCAATATCATCTTTTAGCTATTGTCCTTAGAAGCACTCCAGAAATATTTCCAGAATCTCCTCATGTGTCATCTTCTTATAACTTCCATCCACCAGATAACAAGAATCCGCAATCTCTTTCAGATCCTCTTTTTTCTCCACGCCTACTTCCCGAAGTGTTGTCGGAAGTCCGATCTCTCTGATAAAATCAGCCAATGCCTCTACGCCAGCTTCAGCCATCTCTTCATTGGTACGTCCATTTCTCGGAATTTTCCATACATTTTCCGCAAACCGGGCAAATTTCTTTGCGCCTGCCTGACAGATATGCCGATAATAAACCGGATGCAGCACAGCAAGTCCACATCCATGACTGCAGTTGGTATAAGCACTGATCTGATGCTCCATCTGATGGCATTCAAAATCACATTTTTTGCCGAGCTTGATGATCCGGTTCTCCGCCATGGTAGACAGCCACATCAGATTGCTTCTTGCTGTATAATCCTCCGGATTTACCAATGCCGCACGAAGACTTGTTATCACGCCGCGCATCAGAGCTTCCGAAATATCATCTGATACGTTATCCTCGTCCGGCTCACTGAAATAAGTCTCCATAACGTGAGACAGGATATCAAAGCTTCCTGCCACCATCTGTTTTGTCGGAACAGTATAAGTGTAAGTCGGATCCATTAATGCAAATTCCGGATTGCATTTCGGATAATCCCGGTCTGTCTTGATCATGACCTCTTCATTGGTAATAACTGCTCCCCCGTTGCACTCACTGCCTGTTCCGGACGCTGTTACGATCACGCCAAGTGGCATCGATTCAAAATCCACAACACCCTTCTTCGCCCAGTACTCATCCCACACATCTTTCTCGCTGACCGCTGCCATGGAAATTGCCTTGCTGCAGTCCATAACCGAACCACCGCCGACTGCAAGGATCCAGTCCACCTGTTTTTCCTTTACCAGCTTTGTGCCTTCCAGCACCTTCTTATAAGTCGGATTTTCCATGATCCCCGGAAATTCAATGATCGTTTTCCCGGCTTTTTCAAGTGCCGCTATGACTTCCTCATAAACTCCATTTTTCTTGATCGAGCCGCCGCCATAGGCAAGCAGAACCTTATCCCCATGCACCGCAGCGATTTTCGGCAGATACTCGCCGACACATCCTTTCCCGAAATATACTTTCGTTTTATTTTCAAAAATAAAGTTATTCATCCTTTTTCTCCTTTATGCAATTTAAGCAAAATATGTTTCGGCAGATTTTCTTTTTTCAATGATCCATTCCGAAACATCCCTCTTTTGCCACAGATACTTATATTATAGTCCCTGGAAAAATTTATCGTCAATATCTTTCCGGTTTGTGCACATTCCAAAATGGAACCCGCAATTTTCCCGAATGACTTCTTTACATGGTTTTCCATGCCATCATGTAGTTTATACAGGTTTCTCTCCAGCAGTTTTTATTCAATTTGTAACTGTTCAGAGCCAAGCAAAATTTCATAAAACAGGTGTAAAATGCTT
>OGYK01002922.1_pt1 | contig 10541 bp, 9 predicted proteins | sample 1576501 | NCBI WGS metagenome assembly OGYK01 (sample SAMEA3541530, study PRJEB24748) | human gut metagenome | biome: human gut; feature: human-associated habitat; material: faeces | place: China | collected 2012
GATATAATGAGAATAGTGGTGGTTAATAGTGTTCACCATTTGAAAAATAATTTTTGGAATATCGATAAGAGGAGGTACGCAGCATCCAAAGCTGCAATGATATGGCAGATACGAGATTTACGGGACTGGGGTTGTCTGGAAGTGGAAAACCTGTTATTGCTTTTACTGCACGAAAAGAGGCAGAACTTCAGGCAGATCAAAAACGCTGGGATGCAGAAATCAATGAGATGATTGCAGAACAGGAGGCACGTCGCCGTAATGAACTTGTAGAATCGATCAAACGTTATCAAATCGAACTTGCTACAGCTTCCAGAGAAATCGTAAACAGCATTGGCTTGATGTCCATTGAACTCCGAAGAGAGGCAAATGACTTGGTTCAGGAAAGAACTGCTGTGTACAGAAAAATGCAGCAAACTGCGACAGATGAGGCAATGACAAAGTTGGAAGAAATTCAACAGCGTTTTGCTAAAAATGAAAGTGTACGAACACGCATGGAAGATTCCGTTATCAACCAGATGAATTCCATTATCCATTCTGCTGAAAAGTTTATTGACGAGTTGGCGGAAGATCTGAAGCGACTCAATCAAAATACGGACACCTTAACACAAAAAAGTATGGATAGCGTCAACCGGTATCTCGACCCTATGGCAAAAGCTTTGCAAGCTAACCCCACTTTATCGACAGGAGAAGCGAAAAAGATTGAAGAAAATATCGTCATCGATACCGAGGCAACCACCGTATGACATTTTTCTGCGTTTCACTATAACAAAAAATCCGGCAAGGTTTCCTCCCAAACCTCACCGGATTTTTTCACTTCTTCCCTACTCTATCAGCTTCCCCTTACCGATTCCGCCGCAACGGCTCCTTTCCATAGTACGACTCCGCATCATGCTCCATTCGCAGGTCATACTCCTTGACCGGAACATACAGATTATGCTCTGGGAAATCCCTTTTCCGCATCGAGATCCATTTCTTGTCATGTTCCGGATGTCTGGGCATCGGAAGTTCCGGCAGATTCTTTCGATAGATACACCGAATGTTCGGGTGCAGCCATAGATGATTGACGCAAAACCAATATGTTTCTTCGATATCATCTACATACTTTGCCAGCGGTATGGTGCTTTCCGCTTTTTCTTCTGCCACGGCAATACGAGCAAATGGTTCTGCAAATTGCAGATGATTCCAATCATTTTCCCTGTCACAATTCGACACCACCGGCATGACTTCGTCAATTTTATCCTCCGGTATTTGCTGCTTTTTCGGATAATACAGCACAATGCAATAGGCTCCCAGCAGACGATTCAAATCGCAGTATACGGACCTCGCACAAGCCAGCAAGCCAAAATCCACACACAAATCACGGAATTGACTGCTGCCCCATGTGGTCAGATAGCTAAAGTATTTCACCTCTTCTTGCACAGTCACACCATCCCAAACCGCAAGAATCAGTTTCAGATGATAGTCGCAGCAATCCTCGTAAAGCAGATAATCTGTCACCATTGCCTTGTATCCTATTGTAAATTCGTTTGGTCTTCGTTTTTTCTGAGACATTGAAAATTCCTCCCGTTTCGTTATCGGCTGCAATGCCGTCAAATCTCAAATCATATCTGGTGCAGAAAATGGAAAACATCGAAAAGACCTATCACTGTGACATGGGTGATATCCTTTCTGTGATTCTCTTAGAAAAACAGGAGCAATCTTATCTGCTTGACAAAGGGTTGGAATTCTATGAGATCCTTTCCTTTTCCCATGCTGACTGGATCCACACTGTCTGGGCATCTTCGGACGGATACAGCGAGGATATCTACATCCCATTTTCCACAGAAGCACAGGAACTTGTGGAAAGAAGGTGCTGCTGATGTTTTCAGAAAACCGCTATCTGACCAAAAGAATCCATGAGGAACTGCCGCTTTTTCTGCAATTATTTCTCTGGAACCGCATTGCAGAACTGCCTGTTCCAAAGGATTATCTGCAAATATTTCGACTTTCCGGAGCTGGCAGTCAGCAGATCGTTTTGCATTGTCAGGAAGTTCCGCCTTATGAAAAATGCTATCAGTTTGCCGTGCCGTTTTCGCCGGTCACAGCAAAAATCTATGTGATTGCAGAATATGATGCAAACCAAAAGCCCTATGCCACCATGCTGTTTGCAGAAGAATACTAAGTGCTTTTCTTCCCTTTTCAAGAAAAGCCCCAAGAACATTCTGTTATACTTTTCAAAGGAGGCGGTTTTATGCCATATACCGGTCATGTGCGAAAGCGGACGACCAAATCCGGGATCACAACCTATCAGGTCATCGTGGAAGAAGAATCCTCTTTTGCCAACGGAAAACGCAAACGCTATTACAAGACCATTCAGGGCGGGAAAAAACAAGCAGAAAAAGTCATGCGGGATATGATCCATGAACTGGAAACCAGAACTTTTGTCAAAGACAATCGGATCACGGTTCAGGATTTCATGCACCAGTGGCTGGAAATCTATGTGAAAAATCAGCTTTCCCCTACCACTGTACAGCACTACATCGATCAGACGGAAAAGTACATCATTCCACAGTTTGGAGATACCTGTTTGCAGCAACTGAAAAACATTGACATTCAGAAATGGATCTTTTCTCTGCAAAAGGCATCTCCCAGAACCGGAAAGCCGCTTTCACCCAAAACGATCAAAAACATTATGTTGAATCTCTCGGCGGCAATGAAAAAGGCAGTCATGCTAGAACTGATTCCAAAGAATCCCTGTGACGATCTCACGCTGCCCAAGCTGGAACATTACCAACCGGAAGTGTACAGCATGGAAGAAGTGGAGACCCTGCTGCAATGTGCCAGAAACACTGCTCTTTACCTGCCGCTGATGATCGAGATTTGTTTGGGCCTGCGGCGTGGAGAACTGCTCGCACTGCGGTGGCATCATGTGGATTTTCAAACCGGCTGTCTCACTGTCGAGGAGAATCTGGTAACTGTCAACAATCAAACGATCACCAAAGCCCCGAAAACACAAAGCGGCAGACGGGAGATTCAGATTCCCGGAACGCTGCTGCGGCTGTTGAAAAACACCAAAGCAGAACGCCACGCCGGACAAAATGATTACATCGTTTGCCAGGAGGACGGCTCTCCCTACAAAAGCGATTCCTTTTCCATGAAGTTTCGGCGATTTCTGAAAGCAAATGATCTGAAGCACATTCGGTTTCATGACCTTCGGCATATCAATGCCACGATCATGCTTTCGCTGGGCATCTCTCCCAAGGTCGCACAGGAGCGGCTGGGACATTCCAGCTATCAGATCACCATGGACATTTACAGTCATGTGCTGAAAAAAGTCGAGCAGGAAGCCGCCGACAAGCTGGATGCTGCTCTGTTTGAATAGAACCCTGCATAAGAAAAATACCTGGAATTCCAACAACGGGATTCCAGGTATTTTTTTCGGAAGTGGAAGAAGATTTTATCAAGAGTTTGGGGAAGGGCATCACTTTTTTCACCGGGTGGGGTGGTGAGGAAAGTGATGTTTCCTTTTACAACCATCTTCAATTTTCAGAAAAGGCAGCACTCTAACCTTCAATTTTAATGTCAAAGTCCCACTCCACCAACAAAATCAAAAACATTACAGGCATTCGGAACTTTTCGGACGTTTTCAGCCCTGTCCTATCAAAAATGGGCATTCTGCCATTTCATGCCGACGGATTCGCCGACGAATGCGAACCATTGCCGACCTGGCAGTTTCCAAGTCAACAAAAATGAGCCGAGAAAACTCGACTCACAAGGATTGACAAAAAGCATTCAGCATGATATAATAAAAAAAGAACATTCAGGCAAATCAACAGCTAAACTTGCACCTCCAGCTGTTTCACTTGCTTGAATGTTCTTTTCATTTTGGAAACGCACGTCACAAATGATACAATGCACACCCGAAAAGCAAAGGGAGTGCGTTCTGCACCCCCACCCCCTCAAATTTTCTGCACCAACTCCGTCCCATCTTTTAAAACAAACACGATTTTTCCATCTCGATGCACCACTGCTTTTTCTACAGCAGCCAGCCACAACTGCGTGTCAAATTCCGGCAGCATCCCATCTTGTCCGTTCAATGCTCTTTGAAAGCCCTGAATCTGTTCCCGTCTTGCCAATCGCTCTGCTCGCCGTTCCTGCAGAGCGGTTTCTTGTTTCTGCAGCGGTTCGTATTGTCCCACCAGTGCCTGATACCGTTCCTCATACTTTTCCTGATCCTGCACAATTTCACTGTTCTCCCGAACATATCCCTGCACCTGTTCCGAAATTCGCATTTTCTGCGTTTCCAGTTCCTGCAATTGACGCTCTAAATCTGTACAGTCCGTAAGCAGTTCCAGCATCACCTGACAGTTTTCCAGAACTGCTTTTCGCTTTTGCAGCAATTCCTGAACGGCTACCTGAAACCTCTGCTGTATGACGCTCTCCTGCAAATGGGGTGTCCGGCATTTGCACACCCCTTGGAATTTGTGATTGCACTGCCAGATCACCTGCCGATATTTGCTGTTGGAATGCCAGACCTTTGCTCCGAAAAAATTTCCACAGTCACCGCAGACAAGCCGGGCAGCAAATACGCTTTTCCCATTGTACTGCCTCCGTAGGTTTTGCCTCCGCAGCAATTCTGCCTGCACCAGTTCAAACTCCTCCGGCACTATGATGGCAGGGTGACTTTCCTCAATGTAGTATTGGGGCACTTCGCCCTCATTCACCTTAGATTTTTTGGTGAGGAAATCCACCGTAAATCTCTTTTGCAATAGAGCAGAACCCTTGTACTTTTCATTGGTCAGAATGCTTTTCACTGTGCTGGAACACCATTGCTCCTTGCCGGCAGGTGTCAGAACGCCCTGTTCTGTCAATGTTCTCGCAATGCCAGTCGGCGTTTTCCCCTCCATAAACCAACGATAGATGTTCCGAACAATTTCCGCCTCCTCCGGTACAATTTCCGGCAAGCCATCTGCACCTTTTCGATAGCCCAGAAAATGCTTGTACGGCAGGCTGACCTTACCGTCCGCCATTCGCTTTCGCTGTCCCCAAGTTACATTCTCCGAAATAGAACGGCTCTCCTCCTGTGCCAGACTGGACATGATGGTAATCAGCAGCTCGCCCTTAGAATCCAACGTGTAGATGTTTTCTTTCTCGAAAAACACCTCCACGCCTTTTTCTTTCAGCTTTCGCACAGTCGTCAAAGAATCTACAGTGTTTCGTGCAAACCGGCTGACCGACTTGGTGACAATCAAATCGATTTTGCCGTCCAGAGCATCTGCCACCATGCGATTAAAGCCGTCCCGATGTTTGGTATTCAGGGCAGAAATGCCCTCATCGGTATAGACTGCAACAAACTCCCAGTCTGCCCGTTCCTGAATGTACTTGGTGTAGCGATCTACCTGTGCAGCATAAGAGGTCTGCTGTTCCTCGGAATCCGTGGAAACTCTGGCATAGGCTGCCACTCTGCGTTTCTGAACCTTGGTTTCCGGCAAATGCGTTATGGGATGAAACTTTGCCGGTATTTTTAGGACTGTCGCCATTTTTTCTGCCTCGCTTTCTCTCGCATTTCCGTTGTCCAGCTTTCCGAACGGGAACGGTCTTTCCAAGATACAGTTTGTTCCGTTCCGTCCGAAAAGCAGAATTGCAGTTCATTGGGTGCAGGAATCCGAATCTGTTCAATTCGTTCCGCAAATTGCTCCGCATCAAATTCCGATATTTCCAAAACATCACAGCAGGCAGAGAGCAGCGTATTTTCCGGAATCTGTTTTGCTGTTGGACAGTATTTTTTCCCTTTGGTGTTGTAAGTGGAACAAATCCAGACCACACCGGTCACTGTCGTTTTTCTGCGGTAATATTTGCCGCAGCAGGCACACCGTATTTTCTGCGTAAATGGATATCGGTTTGTGGTACAGGAACCGGCATATTTTTTCTGTCGTTCCGCCATTTGTTTCTGCACTGCATCAAACTGTTCCTGCGAAATGATGGCTTCATGCGAACCGGCAACGAAATACTGCGGAAGCTGTCCGATGTTAGCCACCTTTTTCTTGGTAATGTGATTTTCCCGAAAACTTTTTTGCAGCAACAGGTTTCCGGTGTACTTTTCATTGCGGAGCGTTCGCCTTACGTCCTCTGTCGTCCATGCACAGCCACGCACCGTGCATATCTGCTGTTCGTTCAGTTTCTTGGCAATTGCCAGCTTACCCATACCAGACAGATAATATAGAAAAATCATTCTGACGATTTCCGCCTCCTCCGGTACGATTTCCAGTTTTCCGGATTTGGTTCGCCGATAACCCAGCATTCGCATACTCCCGACTTTTCCCTGTTCAAAGTCCTTTCGCATCTGCCACTTTTTGTTCTCGCTGGCAGAATAGCTTTCCTCCTGTGCATAGGATGCCAGAATGGAAAGCATCAGTTCGCCGTCTGAACTCATGGAATGAATCCGCTGTTCCTCGAAATAGACATCAACGCCCAGTGTTTTCAGTTCCCGTACCGTTTCCAGCAGGGTGACCGTGTTTCGTGCAAAACGGGAAATGGACTTTGTCAGAATCAAGTCGATTTCTCCCTGCCGGCATCGATTCAGCAGCTTTTGAAATTCCGCCCGATTTTCCTTTGTTCCTGTCAATGCCTCATCTGCATAAACACCGCAGAACAGCCACTCCGAATTGCTCTGGATCAGCTGATTGTAATAGCTGACCTGTGCTGACAGAGAATGGAGCATGGCATCCTTTCCGCTGGACACTCTGGCATAGGCTGCCGTCCGTTTCAACAGGAATGGCTTTTTCTGTGGAAATGCAACTTTTTGTATCACTCGTGCCGTGATAATCTCCCCCTTTCCGATGACATATTACCGTACGATCGGGCAGGAGTCAAGGAATATACTGCACAAAGATAAACCGGAACGTTCGGCAATTATGGTGTTGATTTTTTGGAATTCCTCCGGCGTGACCAATCCAGCACGCATCCAGCTTTTCAAAATCGAAATTGTGGTTTGATATGTAATGATCTTATGGTAATGTTCTTTTTCCATGACACATTTCCTTTCTGTACTTCCCATAGCAAAGACGGGAACAATATTTTCGGTGCGAACTGGGATAGGCAAAAAACGGCTCTTTGCAAATAGGGCAGAGCTGCTGTAATTTGCCGTTCCTCGATACAGCATGGTGATTCCACCAAGTGTTGTGGCATTGTGTGGAACAGAATCGTTTCGGTTTTCGGTGCGGTGTCTGCACAACAGAACGCCCACACTGCGGACAGTGTGGGCAGGATTCGCTTCCTCTCTGCCGTTTGCAGAAAGAAGCCACGGTGTTGACAGACAGCCCTAATTGGGCTGCGATTTTCTTGTAACCCAGACTGCTGCTGTGCAGCTGTCGGATCTGGTCTTTTTGTTCTGCATTCATCCGATCACCCCGAAATTATCCCAAGAAACATAACCAGTCACATACTGTCCCACCGGTGTCTTTCCGCAGAACTCCGGCTTTGTGGTGATCCGATAACGACCGTTCTTGCAGGCAATTCCGTCATAGAGATAGTAAGTGCCGTTGATTCTTCTGGTTACAGATGTAGTTTCTGCACTAGCAAACAGCGGCGTGTTGGCACGAATGGCAACCTTCTGCCCCTTGGTGAACTTGCCGCCATTGGTGTAGACCGCATTTCCGTTGGCATCAAATACAGAATATCCGACCTTGCAGGCTTTCTTCGCATTCTCCAAAGAAGTGTACGCACCTAGCTGCGACTTTGCATCTGCCCAAGACTTTCTCACACGGTAAAGCTGCTTTGCAGAAGGTGCAGAAATAGTGGGAGTTCCAGCATTCAAATAAGACTGTACCTTTTTCTTGAACTCCGCCCAATGAGGCAAGATGTACGCCGGACACATCTTGTACCGATTGTACATGGTATTCAGCTGGTCAATCGTTCCGTTTCGTCCGTCACGAACATTGAGCCAGTGGGTATGCGTGTAAAGGTGATTGGTGTCCAGTCCATATTGTTTCAGAAGGGCTGCTGCCAATTTCGCTGCGTTGTCCTCCGACTTTTTATCGACAGAATTGTACGCAGAGGACATAATGCACTCAATGGCGATGGTTCTTCTGTTACCGTTCCCAGAACCATCAGCAGCGTGCCAGCCGTTCAGGCTGTGGGGCAGATTCTGCCATGCACAGATATTGTCAACATAATAGTGGACACGCACATCCTTCATGTTGTTATTGACCGTTGCTCTCGTGTACTGCTCCGCAGGGGTCGTTCCGCTTGCTACAGAAATCCAGTCTGTGTTGTGAACGGTTACACCAATGATTTTCCCTGCCATCGAAACAGAGGGCATATCAATGCGGTTGGGATTGTGTTTGGTGAGTAAATACTCGTTGATTTTTACTCCGTTCAGAGTCGTTGTTGCATCTGGTCTTAAAATAGCCATATTACTTGTCCTCCTTGTCGGTGGTTTCTTCGGTTCTGCCGATTTTCGTTTGCAGAACATCAATTGCTTTTTGAATTGCAGGCGGATACGGGATTCCCATTAAACTTGTATTTTCCACGATGGAAAGCAGTTCGCTCAGGCAAAAGCTGATGCAGACTGCATCCCGGATGTAGTTGGTATTCAGCAGAATATCCATCCGAACTGCAACGACAATCAGCATTAAAGTGCAGACTTTTTTCGCCAGACCGAACCAGCCGGCTTTGGAAGAAAGTCCGCCGCTTTCCGTGTGTTTCGATTTTTTCATCATGGCGGTGATGATGCCGGTGAAAAAGTCGATTGCCATAAAGACGACCAGTGTCACCAGAGCAGAGTCCCAGCCGCCAAAAATGGCAGTAAAAAAGCCGCCGACCAAGCCGACAGCCACGCAAATGGTATCTTTCATCATGTTTTAACCCTCCAGTACTTTCAGGAATCGGATTTTCGGATGAGAATTGTTGCTTCTGCCCACCCAGGCAAGGTAATATTCGCCGTCAGAAATGCTGGTGCATTCTGTGATGGTGGTGATAAAGGTGTCCGACTGCAGCCATTGGAAATCCAGAGAAACCGCACGATTTGCATCGATTTCTGTATTCACATACACACCAATAGGAATGTCGATCTTCTGCGGTTTCTGCACCAGATACAGCCTTCCGGCTTCGCTGGAACCCGACTGATAGGACATCACGATTTCCGCATTTTTCGTCAGAGATAAGGGCTTTGCACAAACGGTCAAAACCGACTTGTCCCAGTTAAAACACTCCTGCGAGTAGGACAGCACGAAATCGTTTGCTGCACTGCAAAACTGCGGATAGGCAGCCAGAAAATCTGTCATTGTCTGATAGCTGCCGTCCAGAATCATGCTGAGATTCGATGCATAGGTCGAAATGGCATCCTGTCCGGACTGAAACAGGACGGTGTAATTTCTGCCGCTTGTCAGGTTGTCGATTTGCTTTTGCAGGCTCTCCAAAGTACGTTCTGCCGTTCCGATTCTGGAAGTATTGTTCTCCACCTTTTCCGAATAGACCGTAACCTTTGTGCTAAGCCCGTTGATTTGTGTGCCGAAGCCATCCCATTGTGCGATTTTAGTGGCAGTGATCTGCTCCAATGAGGATTGATTTTCGTGGGTATGTGCCTTTTCATTCAGTGCTGCAATGGCTTCCCGGAATGTTTGGATATTGTAAGTTGTATCATCCTCGAATTCCTGAAGAGCACGCAGCAAGGAAAGTTCATTTGCCGTCAAATCATCTAAAACATCCAGATTTTTATGAATGTGTGTCTGCTGTAAAAGTGGCTGAACAGCGTCCTGAACCAGTGCTTTTACAGCATCGGTATCCGGATAATTTGTCAAATCCGGAGAAATGCCGTCCTTACCGGGCAAACCATCTGCACCATCTTTTCCGTCCTTTCCGGGTAATCCATCCTTGCCATCAATACCGTTCCTGCCTTTCAAACTTTCCAGCCATTCTGCAACTGTCCCCACAAAACCATTTTCTATGGCAATTTCATAAGCAGAACGACCGTCTTTTCCGTTTGCTCCAGCTTGCATTTCGGAAAGTTTTTTCAAAAGCTGCGTATACAGATCCAGCGTTGGCGGAATGGGTGTTGCACCGTCCTCCACAAAACCAGACGGTCGAATGTGAAGAGGGACAGGTATGGTTGTCGCACGCAGTGTAGTATCGCTTTCTGCATCGTAGCCAAACAAACTCATCTTCACCGCACCGGGATGCAGTTCGGCGGGCAGCAAGCAAGTCGTTCCCTCTGTGCCAAGCACCACGTTGTATGTTTCTTCGCACTGCGTGAACTGCACCACTTTGTGCAGCGTTTTCCAAGCTCCATCAAACACGAATTTCACTGAAACAAATGCGATCTGGTCAGAGGCAATGACCTCTCGCTCCAGTGCTTCAATTTTTTGCTGTTTCACTAAAAATTTCATCATCCGTTTATCACCTCGTCCCACACATCATTTTCAGGATCATATTCCAAATAGCCGTCTGTACACTGGATTTTTTGCAGATAGTCATTGTAAAAATGCTTTCCGGAGGACATCCAGTTGGTCGGTTTGGTGATGGCGTTCCACTGAGCGATCGTTCCTTCATATGTGATGGCTGTT
>OGYK01002925.1_pt1 | contig 10532 bp, 6 predicted proteins | sample 1576501 | NCBI WGS metagenome assembly OGYK01 (sample SAMEA3541530, study PRJEB24748) | human gut metagenome | biome: human gut; feature: human-associated habitat; material: faeces | place: China | collected 2012
TTTTCTTTTTATCGAAATCCAGGAGCAGATATGATGCTTAATGCCGATGAAGTGAAAAAAGAACTTATTGATGAATGCAAAATTTTCCACTTCGGTTCATTGTCTTTGACAGATGAACCTTGCAGGAAGGCGACATATGATGCTGTAAATTATGCAAAGAAACTCGGGAAAATAATTAGTTTTGATCCTAATTATAGAGCTCTTTTGTGGAGTGATAGGGAAAAAGCGGTAAATGAAATTTCAAGAGCGATTACAATGGCGGATATTTTGAAAGTGTCTGAGGAAGAAATGTATCTTGTTACAGGAGAAACAAATCTTGAAATCGGCTCAAAAAAGCTTTTAAATATGGGTGCGTCATTAGTTTTGGTATCGCTCGGAGAAAAAGGTGCTTGCTATCGCAACAAAAATCATTTTTGTGTATTTCCTGCATACAAGGTCGATGCGGTTGATACCACAGGTGCCGGGGATGCTTTTGTAGGTGCAATGTTGTGGCAGTTAAAAAACTATAAACCCGATGAGATTGCTGATATGGTGCTTGATGATAAGATACTTTTTGCAAATGCTGCGGGTGGACTGACTGCAACAAGAATAGGTGCAATTCCTGCGTTGCCCACATTAGATGAAATTAAAATATGTCAGAAAGGTTGACAAGTATATGAAAATAGTAAAAATCAGACTCACACAAGTGGATCAGGTCAGAGAATTTGTTGAATTAACTTCCAACTGTAATTATGATGTTGATTTAGTTTCAGACCGTTATACAGTTGATGCAAAATCTTTACTGGGCATTTACAGTCTTGATTTAAGTAATCCATTGCAAGTTGTTATATACGGTGATGACAGCGAAGAATATGAAAAAGCATTGGAAAAATATAAGATTTGATGATCTGCGTTAAATAGTTTATAAGTTAATATATAGCTTTCCTTAAAACAAAAGTCACGTTGCAAATTTGCAGCGTGACTTTTGCTATTATGAACTAAAAAGCAATCACATCAATTTTGTCAATTTCAGCAATTCAATAAGAGTACATATTTCTGCATTACGAAAGAAACTGCGTGCGGCGCTCGGCTATGACCCGATTCGCAATCGCATTGGTGAAGGATATGTTATGGAGGAAGAAAAAGAATGAAAAAGCTATCCTTGCAATGGCGCATAACTTTGATGACTGCACTTCTTATCGGAGCTACCTGCATTTTTATGAATGTTCTTATCGGCTATTCCGGCAGCCGTTACATGGATTCCATAGGTTCTTATGTTACAGGTTACGGAGATACGGACAAAGGAGAACCCGAATTTTTCGATCCCGAACACGAAAAGCTTGATCGTGAATTGACTATTGTAATTAACGGAGTACAGGAATCCTTTATCGCTACCAATTGGTATATTACGGCGGCGGCAACATTGTTAGGCGGTGTGCTTGCGTATTTTTTAAGCGGGCATGCGCTGAAGCCTCTGCGTACTTTTACAGCTCGGGTTGAGAAGGTTCAGCCTAACAATTTGACGGATATGAAGATAACCGAAGAGGTTTTGCCTGAAATGAGACAATTTGTCAAGTCATTCAATCTGATGCTTGACCGTCTTGATGAGGGATTCACAGCTCAACGACAGTTCGCCGGAAACGGCTGAGTTTCTCCGATTGTTATGTGAGCAGACCGAACGAATGAAGCAAATGACAAAAACCTTGTTGGAAATGAGTAAGCTTCGTACAGTATCGTGTGCCGACCGCATAGAGATAGGACCTATGGTAGAAGAAATTTTCACTGACCTTGCGCCCCTTGCAGAGAAGAACAATATTGCACTTGAAAGCACGGGCGACGCTGTTATGACAGGCAGTGACACGTTGATTTACCGTTTGTTATATAATCTGACCGAAAACGCTATACGCTACAACCGTTTTGACGGTACAGTGAATATTACCGTAACGCACAAAGACAATCAGCTTGTTATTACGGTTGCGGTTACCGGCTACGGCATCCCCGAACAATACAGAGAAAGTATTTTTCAGCCCTTCTTTCGTGTGGATAAATCTCGAAGCAGGGAATACGGTGGCGTAGGCTTGGGACTTTCTTTGGTGTGGGAAATCGTCACATTGCACAATGGTAAAGTCCGTGTGGAAGAAAGTTCGGAAAAGGTTACGGCTATAGCCGTAAAGTTTGCGACAGATACGATAAAATTTTAATATTTTGCAAAATTTTTTTAATAAATTGTTGAAATTACCGTAGTCCTGTGTTATACTATAGTTAATTAATTGATTAGTTATCAAAAGGAAGCGAACATTATGAGAACAACAGAGGAACAACACAACGAGCGTAAGCGGGAAATGATGGAAAAATGCTTTGAATGTTATGCTGAAAACGGGCTGACCGGTACGGGTATCAAGGCTTTGGCGGCAGCGTGTGGGTGTACAACGGGAAATCTGTATTCCTATTTCAATAGTGTGGATGAACTGATTATTGAATCAACTGCATACTGTATGGAAAAGGTTGAGGATGATTTCATGGAAATGGCGCCCACCGACCCGAATGATGTTGTCCGATTTGTGAGAGAGGTTCCGTATTGGACCGCAAAGAAGCACGGCAAAAAATATCGGCTGATGTATCAGGTCTATACTCATCCGAAATATATTGAGCACGGCAAGAAATTCTTTGAGGGAGTGAATGAGCGCTATACCGAATATGCCAAGCGGTTGGAGCCGAAAATCGGTATTCCGTACACGGTGATTACACCGTTGATTTTTATATTTGTTCGTGCCTGTGTACACTATGCTATGTTTGAGGATGAATATTATTTAAAAACCCAAATGGAGGTCTTAAAACAGGGTGTCGCTCTGTTTGCAGATAAATACCGTTCACAATATTTGAAGGGAGGAAACGGAAAATGAAAAAACGAATACTCTGTACCCTGCTCACCCTATGTATGGTGATGTGTGCTGCTTTACCTATTATGAGCTATGCCACTCTGGGAGTATCGGCATCCGACTCGAGTGCATACGGCACACTGCTCACACCCGACACAACCCCACCGGTCGGATGGGCAGAGGATGAAAGCAACCCGTACGGCACAAAAAAGGGTCAGCCCTTTGCCATCACCCCATGGTATGAGCCGATCATTTACAGCTATCGCAACGCAGAGGGGCAGGCGGCGCAGGATCATACCAAGGTATACAGTAAGTGGAATTTCGGTATCAACATTGCCGAATGTACACCGAGTGCCCATCGGGTTTCTGCTGTCGATAATGTTGCATTTGCTGTTGGAACAGCTTACGACCCACTCGGCACGGGCAGAAACGATCATGCTATCTTTGTCGGTCTTTGCGATATGGATAATTCCAAGAACACTGCGAAGATCTGCTACTGGGTACAAAACCTTGTAAACAACAAGCGCTCCGAGCTTCAGAAAATTGCCGACGCTCCGATGTGGGCGTGCAAGAAACCCGGTTACGGCGAGCTGGAATACCAGGAATTCCGCCACTATTTCAATGTCACGGCGGGCGACTATGATGGTGACGGAAAGATGACCGCCGTTATCACCTACGTCGGCAATGATGATTTATGGGGAATCGCCGGCACGGGAATTGCCGGCGAGCAGGGACTTTCAAGAAAATCGTTTGTCAAATCCAAGGGCAGCGGCAATGCCTATTTCGACGGCTGGAACACGACTCTGTATGAGCGCGACCAGATCACGAAGTCGCTTGTCTCGGCGGATATTGACCGTGACGGCTGCGATGAGCTTATCGTGTACGCAGGCATTGCCGAGCCGGATAAGATCGACGGCAGGGACAAGGAGATTTCCGGCGATTCCTTCCGTAAGGCTGTTTCAAAACTCTCGGTATACAAAGCCGAAAATGGAAACCTCAAAAGAGTGGATCAAAAGTCCCTGATGACCCTGAACCGCGAGGATGAAAAAGCGGACGGCAGCCGTTACTACGATCATATCCGCTACGGAAACCTTGCCGCGGGAGACATCAACGGCGACGGCTGGCAGGAAATCATAATTGCCGGATATTTCCGTGAAGTCAGGGAAGAAAAGAAGAAGGGCTTTATCTGGGACAAGAAAACCGACAACGAAAACATGGGCTTTGCCGTTTATTACGGTCAGAACAAGTCAATAACGAATGTGCAGAAAACCACCATGAGCGGTTATACCGCAAACGGAACAAATGATCTAGGCGTGAAGCCGAAGCCCGCTATGACAAGCGTTGCGATCAACGGCAGAGGTACGCCGGAGCAGGTATGGATCGCAGGCGGACTGTATGAGGTGCAGCAGAACGGCGCGCTTAATCTTCTGCGCGACACCGCGCGCGAAAAGAATTCAAGCGCGAGATGGTGGTGGTATCAGGATGTCATCGCAGGCAATTTTGACCACAACACGGAAGGCCGCGAGCAGGTGATCGCGCTTGCCGCCGAAAGGCAAAAGGGAAGCGGTTCGGCGCGTAAATTCGACCTGTTCACCGATGTTTTCTACGGCGAGGATTTCGGCAGCGGCACGCTGTCGGTCGCCGGCAAGTATACAGCGACAGCCGAGAAGGATGAGTTTTCCAAACTGTGCCACGATGCCGACCTTGCATGGGATATGCCGTATAACTGCATACTGCTTGCGGCTGACGTGAACAAGGACGGTCTGTTTGCTCGCTATGAGGGCAAGGGCTACGGATATTCCGATGCACAGGTGCAGGCGGTGCTCCAGGCGGCTCCGTATTTCTCGGAGCTCGGTGACTATGATCTTGATTTCTCCGACGGCTCAACCACCTACACCTTCTCCTCAGGCTATTCGGACACGAAATCGTCATCGCAGAATACCTCCTTCGGTGCGTCCATCGTCGCACAAGGAGATCTGAAGGTATGGAGATACGAGGCGACGCTCGGATATACCATGGACTTTACCAAGAGCACAGAGGATACCCTTTCAAAGGAATACAGTGCCTCCTTCAATGCCGGCGGCAACGATTCCGTGGTGTTGTACCGCGTGCCGGCAACAACCTATTATTACTCGCTTTATGACCCGCAAAAGGGCGATTTTGACCTCAGCGAGCGAAATACCATTGCCCTGATGATCCCCGGGCAACCGGTTTACACCATGCTCGACCGGGAGTATTACGATGAGTTTGCGGTACTGTACAACGGAACCTACAAGAAAGACATTGCAGCGGGAAAGGCAAAGGCTTTGCCGATACTGAACAGCCATGTACTGCCGGAAAACGCCGAGGGCGACCCGTTCGCCTATTGGTCGAATACCGCTACTACCGCCGACTATGTTTCGAAATTTGAGTCGCTGAGTAAGCAAAAATATGAGCTTGGCTTCGGTGCAAGCAGTATCACGAACGACTGGACTACCACATCTGAGCATGCCGAGGGAGTTGAGATGGCTCACGGCTTCTCCGCTTCGATGAAAAGCACATGGGGCGTAGACGCATTCAATATGGGTTTTGTAATCGATTTGAGCTACAGCAAAGCAACAGGTACGGTCTACACCACGACGGAAAGCAGCGGCGCCAGCGGTACGGTAAACAACATCGACCGCCGTTCGCTCCTTGCCTCCTACGGAATCGGCTACGATGTTTCGAGCCAATACGGCTTTACCTGGGATTTCGGTATGCGCACATGGACGGCAGGAGATCAGAAGATTCCTGTGTTCGGATATGTGCTGACCAATCTTCGTGCCGCACCGCCCATACCTACACTTACAGGCGTATCCGTAACAGACAATCAAAGTGCAAAAATCACCTGGAAGGCACCGACTGCAGACAGCAGACGCCCCTATACAGGGTATCATATCTGGATGCGTATGGATGACGGCGATTTTGTGCGTGTGACTGATGCTCCTCTGTCAGACACGACCTTTGAATATACATACGATACTCTGGAAGAGGATACCACCTACACCTTTGCGGTTTCCTCTGTCGGCAATAACGGAACGGTATCGGCATTATCCAATACCAAAACCTTCTCAACCTTTACGGGATCGGACGGCAGAGAAATAGAATTACGCAGTGACGGCAGCAGTATCCAGTGGCGATATGTGGGCGAAAGTGACGACGCTTACCGTGTTCTTGTATCACTTTCCGAGTTGAAGGGAAATGACGGCGCAGATGGAAAGCAAATTGAACTGAATGTATATAATGGATTTATACAGTGGAAGTACAGTGATGATTCTGTCTGGAATAATTTGATTGCCTTGTCGGAGCTGACGGGCGATAAAGGCGATAAAGGTGACAAAGGCGACAAGGGTGACAAGGGAGAAACAGGTGCGCCCGGTCAGGACGGAAAAGACGGTGCAACGCCTAAGCTAAAAATAGGTGATGATAACTTCTGGTATATCTCCTATGACGACGGACAGACATGGGTATCCCTCGGTGTGAAAGCCACCGGAGAGAAGGGTGATACCGGTGAAACCGGACAACAAGGCGAAAAGGGCGACAAAGGTGACAAAGGCGACAAGGGCGACAAGGGCGACAAGGGCGAAACAGGTACACCCGGTCAGGACGGAAAAGACGGTGTAACGCCTAAGCTAAAAATAGGTGATGATAACTTCTGGTATATCTCCTATGACGACGGACAGACATGGGTATCCCTCGGTGTGAAAGCCACCGGAGAGAAGGGTGATACCGGTGAAACCGGACAACAAGGCGACAAGGGAGAAACAGGTACACCCGGTCAGGACGGAAAAGACGGTGTAACGCCAAAGCTAAAAATAGGTGATGATAACTTCTGGTATATCTCCTATGATGACGGACAGACATGGGTATCCCTCGGTTTGAAAGCCACCGGCGAAAAGGGCGATACCGGTGAAACCGGACAACAGGGCGAAAAGGGCGATACCGGTGAAGCCGGACGACAAGGCGAAAAGGGCGATACCGGTAAAGCCGGACAACAAGGCAAAAAAGGCGACACCGGAGAGAAAGGTGCATCGGGACAGAACGGCAAGGACGGAACAAATGGAACAAATGGAACAAACGGAACAAACGGCTCTGACGGCAAAGACGGTAAGGACGGCATCGGAATAGCCAAAGCGGAGATCAACGCAGACGGCGAGCTTGTTATCACCTATACCGACGGCAAGGTAGTCAATCTTGGTAAAGTTGTCGGTGCGGACGGCAAGGACGGTCTTACCCCATTTATCGGTGAAAACGGCAACTGGTGGATTGGTGAGAAAGACACCGGTGTGAAAGCGGTGGCAGATGTAGCCGTTCCCGCAGGCTTCGGAAACATATCCGAAGGAAACATATCCGAACCCGCATCTTCACCTGCTTTGGTTGCAATAGGCTCTGTTGCAGGAGTTGCGCTGCTTGGCAACCTCGGCTTAATCTTATACATTGTACTGAAAAAGAAAAAAGTATAGTTTGAGATTGCAAAACGGAGGTAACAGAATATGAAAAAACGAATACTTAGTATCCTGCTAACTTTATGCATGACGCTCTGTCTTACGCCGATAAGCGTGTTTGCCGAGGAGGTTGGGGCAGAGGGCTCTGCTGCGATACAGCTTGGCACAGATGCACTAAGTAAAAATGTAAACACAGAGATCGCACCGACTGTGTATTTCGGACAAAACCATGATAATAATCTCGCTGCATGGCGAGTTATCGGTTATGACGGAAGCGGTGTTACAAGCGCACAAGGGGATATTACCCTGCTTGCGGCAGGCGCTATGGGAGTTATACCATTTGCCGATATCATATTATACAACGATTACGCACCGAGTAATTTGAAAACCGCGATAGATGCGCTTGCAGCAAAGCTGACGACAGAAGAAAATGCTGCCGTAAAGAAACGGGCGCTTACAAGCGGAAGTTACAACGGAGAAAATACCGACTGTGTAGCGGGAGGGCAGGTGGATAACGCTGTATTCTGGCCGCTTTCCACAAAAGAGGCTATTGCGGTAAACAACGATCTGCGTGCCTTGGATCCTGCGCATCCGAATTGGGTGGAAAGCAGTTGGTGGCTGCGCTCCCCTGGCTCCAAGACTTTTTATGTCGCCATCGTGAGTAGTGATGGTTCTGTCCAATACTCTGGGATCTCTATCCGCAAGCAAAATAATCATCTGACTGTTCGTCCCGCTTTTAACTTAAATCTGAACTCTGTCCTTTTCACATCCGCCGCTGTGGGCGGAAAGCCTGACGGAGGATTGACCGAAGTCCCCGAATACAGCGGAAACGAGTGGAAATTGACACTTTTAGATAGCAGCCGCAATTTTGCTGTAACGGAAAAAGCTGTCAGCGCCGACCCCAACGATACCATTACGCTGAATTACAGCGGAGCGACCACAGGGGCAAATGAATATATCTCCGCCATCATTGCGGATAACAACGGCGCACAGTATTATGGCAGAGTAGCACAGCCTACTGCCGAAAGCGGAACGGTTGAAATCAAAATCCCGTCTGATATTGCACCCGGCAACTATACCTTAAAAGTTTTCAGCGAGCAGTACAACGGCGATTATAAAACCGACTACGCAAGCAATTTCACAGACATTGCGCTGACGGTGGAAAAGCAGGTGGAAGAGCAGTTTTCCCTCACCCCCGGCGGCACCTATTACTTTGACCTATCAGCGATGAATATTCCCGGCACGGGAAACGGCGATCTGCCGGACAGCACCCTGCACTATGTGCCTTTCACCTATGTGGGTACGGTGAACGCCTACAAGCTCACATCGGAGACGGCAACCACCAATGAGTATGCACAGCAGAACAAATACGCTCACAGCCTGTTTGTGGCGGACTATGCCGTAACGCATAAGGTAAACTGGAATAACTTAGATACTGCGAGTCTGATTTTCGGCAAGGACTATGTCGCCGGCGGCGTGGACTATACCCTGCGCGCACCGTCTGTGGGAAGTAACTATACAGGTTCGGGCAATTCCGAACGCGGCGTGCCCCAAAGCAACGAATGGGACACGATGCTGAATAAGGACAGCGGATATATCCAAAACTGGAATGGAATGTATTCGTGGGGACAGGATGCTTTTTCTGGCGGCGCGTCGTACCGTGCGATTCGCGGGTACAATTCGGCCCGCATCTGGGTCAGCATCAATGCTGCGTACTCCAGCCCGGACGTCGGTTTCCGCCCCGTCCTTGAAGTCCTGAACGCTGACACACTGGGCTCTGACGGGATGAAGGTCGTTACCCTTGACCTGAACGGCGGCAAGCTGGGCGGCAGCTCCGATGCTATTCACATCATCGTGAAAAACGGCAGCACGTTTACCGCCCCCGCATCTGACGGTCTGACCCGCCCGGACGGAGATACCGGCAGCTACTTTAAGTGGCTTGGCAGCGACGGTAAGCTCTACGCGCCCGGTGCCAGTGTTCCTGCGGACGTTACCAAGCTCACAGCGCAGTTTGCTTTATCAGAACAGTTTTCCCTCACCCCCGGCGGCACCTATTACTTTGACCTCTCGGCAATGGGTATTCCCGGCACGGTGAACGATGCTCTGCCGGATAATACCCTGCACTATGTGCCTTTTACCTACGCAGGGACGGTGGACGCCTACAAGCTCATGTCGGAGATGGCAACCACCGAGGAATATGCACAGCAGAAAAAATATCCCCACAGCCTGTTTGTGGCGGACTATGTCGTAACGCATACGGTAAGCTGGAATGACTTAGATACTGCGAGTCTGATTTTCGGCAAGGACTATGTCGCCGGCAGCGTGGACTATACCCTGCGCGCACCTTCTGTGGGAAGTAGTTATACAGGCTCAGGTGATTCAGAACGCGGCACGCCCAAAAGCAACGAATGGGATAAGATACTGGATAAGGACGACGGATATATCAAAAACTGGGGGAAGATGCTTTCGTGTGGACAAGATACTACTATAAGAATTTCGGCGTCGTTCCGTGCGGTTCGCGGGTGGAAGCGTTCGGCCCGTTTCTGGACCAGCTACAATACCTCTTACCAGACCTTCGGCTTCCGCCCCGTCCTTGAAGTCCCGAACCCCGGCACGCTGGGCGCTGACGGGCTGAAAGCCGTTACCCTCAACCTTGGCGGCGGCAAGCTGGGCGGCAGCTCCGATGCTATTCACATCATCGTGAAAAACGGCAGCGCATTTACCGCCCCTGCGTCCGACGGCATGACCCGCCCGGCCGGAGATACAGGCAGTTACTTTATGTGGCTTGACAGCAATGGCAATTCCTACGCCCCCGGCGACAGCGTTCCTGCTGATGTGACGGAACTGACGGTGCAGTGGACAGCCCCGACCTATACCGTAACCCTGCACGCAAACGGCGGCACGATCAACAACGGCAATGTCACCGAATACACCTACGGCGTGGGTGCAACACTCCCGACAGATGTGACGCGCACCGGGTACACCTTCAAGGGCTGGTATTACAACGAAAATCTGACCGGCTCTCCTGTTACGGCAATCGGCGACACAGAAACGGGCAATAAGGAATACTGGGCGAAGTGGGAAATCAATCAGTACACAATATCCTTTGATACCAACGGCGGAAGTGAGATCGCTCCGATTACGCAGGACTACGGCACGAAAATTACCGCCCCTGCCGACCCGACAAGAAAAGGCTATACCTTTAAGGGCT
>OGYK01002933.1_pt1 | contig 10508 bp, 9 predicted proteins | sample 1576501 | NCBI WGS metagenome assembly OGYK01 (sample SAMEA3541530, study PRJEB24748) | human gut metagenome | biome: human gut; feature: human-associated habitat; material: faeces | place: China | collected 2012
CTGTCACCGAGAACACCCGTGTGTCCTACCCCATCAACCACATCCAGAACATCGTCCGCCCCATCTCTTCTGCACCTGCTGCAAAGAATGTCATCTTCCTGTCTGCTGACGCATTCGGCGTTCTGCCTCCCGTCTCTATCCTGAGCCCCGAGCAGACCCAGTACTACTTCCTGTCCGGCTTCACCGCAAAGCTGGCAGGCACCGAGCGCGGCATCACCGAGCCCACCCCCACCTTCTCCGCTTGCTTCGGCCAGGCTTTCCTGGAGCTGCACCCCACCAAGTACGCTGAGGAGCTGGTCAAGAAGATGAAGATGAGCGGCGCTAAGGCTTACCTGGTCAACACCGGCTGGAACGGCACCGGCAAGCGCATCTCCATCAAGGACACCCGTGGCATCATCGATGCTATCCTGAACGGCGATATCAACAACGTGCCCACCAAGAAGATCCCCTACTTCGACTTCGAGGTTCCCACCGTCCTGAACGGTGTTGACACCGGCATCCTGGATCCCCGCGATACCTACGCCGATGCTTCCCAGTGGGAGGAGAAGGCCAAGGATCTGGCTGGCCGCTTCATCAAGAACTTCAAGAAGTACGAGGGTAACGAGCACGGCAAGGCTCTGGTCTCTGCCGGCCCCCAGCTGTAAGCTCTGATCCCAGCATTTTTCTTCTGAACTCCATATAAAGAAACTCCCCACCCTGTGCTCATTGACCGAGCACAGGGTGGGGAGTTTTTGCGTTTCAGCGTCTGTAAACGAAGCATCGATTGTGTTTTCCACCATATTATGCTATTCTGTGGAAAAGGAGTGACCTTTATGGATACCAGGGATTTCGGAGCATTTCTTTCTCGGATACGGAAAGCCCGAGGGCTGACACAGGCCGGACTGGCCGAACAGCTTCATGTAACGGATAAAGCCGTCAGCCGATGGGAGCGTGGAATCGGCCTGCCGGACATCAACACGCTGGAACCTCTTGCGGATGCTCTTGGACTGAGCCTTTCTGACCTTATGCACTGCCACGACCCGGAGCAGGACAGAGAAACCACCGCTGCACCACTGGAAGATTTCTTTTCCATGCTACGCCGTCAACAATCCATTGACTGGCGCTCGGTACGGGCAGTTTTGTTTTGGCTCAGTGCCGCACTGGCCATCTGGGGCATCCTCGCCTGCCCGGGCCGGATGGCCGTCCACTGGCGTACCCTGAGCAATGGGAACCTGCAGGCAGACGGCTGGCTTCCCTCCTGGGTGTTTTTCCCATTGTTCGTCGGGATAGAATTTCTCTCGCTGGAGCTCTGGAACAACTTTGAGCAGACCGGCTACTACCGACACTGGGGTGAGATAGGTGCCTCCGTCACCCGCTCCATGAACTTCTGCTCCCCTACTGTCCGGCTCTGGAAGTTTGTGCTCGACCTGCTGTTCTTCTTCGGGTTCGGCTTCGTGATCCCCTGCGCTGAGATGATGGCGATTCTGATCAACTGAAAAAAGGAAAGCCCTCCCGTCGCACAAGCGAAAGGAGGGCTTTCTATCATCTTATCAGAAGGTTTCCGTTCTTCTATTCCTCTGATTTTAAGATCCTTTACTTTTCGTTCTTTGCCCGGCGTTCTTTCAGATCGCTTTCCATCTGCGCCAGCGTCTTTTTGTCCAGATTGAACACCACGCCGTACGCAATGATCATCACGATATAGCTTCCCAGATACATGATCGGCACCAGATAGCGCATCCGGGTTGCCACTTCGATGGTCTGTGCAGCCTTCAGAGATGCATCATAGCCCAGTTTGGTTGCCAGAACAAGGCCCAGAGAAGGTCCGATGCCCTGTGCAAGCTTACGGAAGAAGGAGTGCAGTGCATAGGTAGTGCCTTCTTCTCGCACGCCAAATTTCCACTCGTTGTAATCGATCGCATCCGCCATCAGAGACCAGCTCAGGCAGTTTCCGACACCGCCGCCCAGCATTGCAATGATCTGACACAGGACATAAAGGCTGAGGCCCCGGCCGTCCGGTGTGATGGGCAGAACCAGCATCAGGACGTACGCCAGCGCACAGACTACTGAACCAAAGGTCACAGCTTCCTTCTTGCCAAAGCGCTTGACGATACGGCTCACAAAAGGACTGAAGATGAAAACGCCAAAGTAGGAGATCATACCCACAAGGCCGGAGATCTTTGCATTCTTGAAATAAGCCTGGAACAGGATCTGGCCTGCAGTAGAGGCACCATACATACCAATAAACGTTGCGATAGGTGCCAGCGTTGCGCCCACAGCCGGGCGATTATGGATAAAGTTGTTGAATGCCTTTATGATGTTGAACTTTGGTGCATCCTCTTTCAGAGTGATCGTGGTTTCCACACGCACCTTTGTGTTCGTGACCATAAAGCGGAAGCAGACCAGACCGATCAAACCCATGATCAGAGCAATGACAAACATCTGCTCACCGCGCAGGTTGTTCTGGTTATCATAAATGATCACCGGAATCAGCATACCGGTAAGAAGCCCACCGCCCATAGAACCAATGGAGCGGAAGGTAGACAGCTGTGCACGCTGGATCGGGTCATCCGAGATCAGAGACAGCATCGAGCCATACGGCACATTTGCAACGGTGTAGAAAGCATCCCAGATCATATAGCCTGCCACAAACAGAATGTTCTTGACCATACCGGGAGCCTGCGGGAACGGCAGATAGCAAAGTGCACCGGCCACGGTCAGTCCGATCGCACCGAACCAGATATAGGCAAGGAACTTGTTCCGGCGGTATTTGTGCGTATCCGCATCTACCATTGCTCCGATAATAGGATCGTTGATTGCGTCCCAGATCTGCACGATCAGCAGAAGGGATGCCATCAGGTAGTTGTCGATCCCCATAAACTGCGTCCAATAAATCGTCAGGTAACCTTTGAGCGCAAAACTCATATTGCAGCCAAAGTCACCCGCTGCGTATGCAAGTTTATCACGCAATCCAAACCCTGCAGACGCATCCACTGTTGATTTTCCCATGAAAATACTCCTTCCTCAAATTTCCGGACTATTTTGGCACACGGCCCGCAAGCTGTATGCTCATTTATAAATCCATGATACGGCATCTCCTTCCAAAATGTTAGTATTTTTTTATGGTATATCCTTACAATTTTACGGTTTTAAAGCATTCCTTGTTGTATACTTTAATTTATGTCGCATTTTTGTGACTCTGCACAAGTAATCCTTTCTTTTTTGTATATAAAAATATTCTTTCTTAGCCGAATCTTTTCTTTGTTGAGAACGGCGTTGTGCGCCGCATATAAAGCAAGGGCCATTGCACAGATTCCCGTGCAATGGCCCTTGCTATTGTTTCTTATTTCGCCGCCTCAAACTCGGCTTCGATCTCCTTCGAGGGGGCGGGGGTGACCAGGCTGACCACCACGCAGACAAGCAGGGAGGTCAGGAAGGCAGGCAGCAGCTCATAGATGCCGAACACGCCGCCCAGAGGGCTGACGAGGTACTTCCAGACAAAGACCATCAGGCCGCCGGCGAGCATTCCGGCCAGCGCGCCCTGCCAGTTGCAGCGCTTCCAGAAGAGCGCACAGAGCATGACCGCACCGAATGCGCCGCCGAAACCGGCCCATGCAAAGCTGACGATGCCGAACACGCTGGAATTGGGGTCACGGGCCAGCACCACGCCCACCACGCTGACGCAGATGATGGTCAGGCGGGCAGCAAACAGGCTCTGGCGTTCGGTCAGCTTCATGTGGCCGAACTCCTGCAGGATATTCTGGGAGACGCTGGACGCGGCGGCAAGCATCTGGCTGTCGGCGGTGGACATGGTGGCGGCAAGGATGCCCGCCAGGATCAGGCCCGCCAGAACGGCTGCCAGAATGCCGTGCTGTGCAATGAGGTTTGCAATGCGGACGATGACCGTCTCGCTGGAGGAGCCGCTCAGGTACTCCAGCGCGCCTGCCTTGGTCATGCCAAGGCCCACCATGCCGATGATGATGGAGGCGGTCATGGCAATGATGACCCACACGCTGGCAATGCGGCGGCTGAGCACCAGCTTCTTTTCATCCTCAATGGCCATGAAGCGGAGCAGGATGTGGGGCATTCCGAAGTAGCCCAGGCCCCACGCCATGGTGGAGACGATGTCCAGCAGGCTGTACGAGGTGGCCGTGCCCTCGGCGGCGTTGTGGCTGGTCATCATGGTCAGGTAGCCGGGCAGGCTCTGGGCGTTGGCCACAACGGCATCCCAGCCGCCTGCCGCGCCAATACCATACACCAGCACAGCCACAAGGGCCAGGCTCATCACGATGGACTGGATGAGGTCGGTGGTGGTAACAGCGCGGAAACCGCCCGTGATGGTATAGCCCACGATGACGCAGGCCGAGACCACCATGGCCGCCATGTAATCCACGCCGAACAGGCTGTGGAACAGCTTACCGCAGGCGGCAAAGCCCGAAGCCGTGTAGGGCACAAAGAACACGATGATGATCACCGCGCCCAGTGCGTTGAGCAGATTGCGCTGGTCGTGGAAGCGCAGGGACAGGAACTGCGGCACGGTGATGGCTTCCAGATTGGCCGAATACCGCCGCAGCCGCCGGGCCACGATGAGCCAGTTCAGCCAGGTGCCCAGCGCCAGGCCGATGGCGGTCCAGCCGGGCGAGGCGATGCCGGTGAGGTAGGCAAGGCCCGGCATTCCCATCAGCAGCCAGCTGGACATATCGCTGGCTTCGGCGCTCATGGCCGTGACCAGCGGGCCCATTTTGCGGCCGCCAAGGTAGAAATCGGTGCTGTCGTTGTTGGACTTGCTGTATGCAAACCCAACCAACAGCATTGCCACCAGATAGATGATGATGGTGGCGATGATGCAGATGTTGGTCATATACTTTTTCCCCCTTGTCTTTCCAAATGAAAGTACGCTTCGATTTTACCACAGTAAAGCATCAAAGTGCAAGCCTTTTGGCAAAACTTTGTCCTGATTCGCCAAAAGTCCACGAGTGACGGACAAAAAGTTTTCAAATTGACAGGAAACATCCGGCCCCGGGATTTTTCTTGCAAAATCCCGGAAATCTGTTATACTACTAATCCAGGGGGTTAGTGCAGCTGATGTTCGCATAACAGAAACGGGAGGTGCCGGTGGGGCATCTCCCGTTTGTTTCAATGATAGAATGTATCAAAATTGATCTGCCGGTAGAACCGCTGCTGGAGCTGGTCAAAGTTCTCGCAGTTCTGGGCCAGCAGCCACATGACCTTGGTGACAACGGCCTCAATGGTCATATCGTGGGCCTCCAGGAAGCGGAAGCGGTTCTTGACCCGCTTGCCCACCTCGTAAATGCCCACATCGCTGCCCTCATAAGTAACCTGCGTGGTCAGGATCAGGATCTTGTGGGTCTGGTCGTAATCGCCCAGCTCCTCGGCAAAGGCATCCATGAGCCGCTGGGGAATGCCGCCCACGCCAAAGCTTTCCACAATGACGCAGTCATATTGTTGAAAGATGGCCGGGATAAGCTCCGGCCCAAGGCCGGGGGTCAGCTTGAGCAGGAACACTTTTGGGTTCAGCGCCCGGCCAAACTCCACCGGGCCGGTGGGCCAGGGCGAAGCCACATACCGTACCAGCCGGTCGCCCTGCACCAGCGCCAGCGCCGGGAAGTTGACCGACGCAAAGGCATCGTAGCTGATGGTCTTGTTCTTCTTGGCGCGGGTGCCCGCAATGACGTGCCCCCCAAACACCACCATCACACCCCGGCTGCCCGGGTCAAGGGCGCAGATCACGCTGTCCCGCAGGTTCTTCTTGGCATCGGTGATCTCATTGGAAATGGGCTGCTGGGCACCCGTGAGGATGATGGGCTTGTCCGCGTTCTGGACAAGGTAGGACAGCGCCGCCGCCGAGTAGGCCAGCGTATCGGTGCCGTGGCAGATGATAAAGCCATCGTAAAGCGCATAGTTTTCCTGCACGGCCTTGGCCATCATCAGCCAGTGCTCCGGGCCAAGGTCGGTGCTGTCGATGCTGCACAGGTTGAGCGTTTCCGGGCAGCAGAGCTGCTGCAATTCCGGCAGATGGGCCAGCAGCTCCTCGCTGGTCAGAACAGGCTTGAGCCCCTGTGCGGTGCGCACGCTGGCAATGGTGCCGCCGGTGGTGATAAAAAGCAGGCGCTGCTTGGACATAGGTTTCCCCTCCATGGTGTCGATTCTTGCGATATTTTCAGTATAGCACAGTTCGTCGGAGATGAAAAGTGCGGGGAGTTGAGGTATAATAGTTATCATAAGATCAAACAGTCCTCTGTACAACCCCTCAGTCTCGCATCCGCTCGACAGCTCCCCTAGTAGGGGAGCCCTTGGCATTGCGTAAAGCCTTGCCTCTTTGCCAAGGCCTCTCCTACTAGGAGAGGTGGCATTGCGAAGCAATGACGGAGAGGTTGGACAAAAGCAAACCTACCATAAGGAGAAACTGCCATGTCTAACATTGTGATCATCGGTTCCGGCCCCGCAGGTGTCTCGGCGGCATTGTATGCCGCGCGCGCCGGGGTGCAGACCACCGTTCTGACCAAGGGCCCCGGCGCACTGGACCGGGCCGAGCTCATCCAGAACTACTACGGCTTTGCCGAACCCATTACCGGTGCCGAGCTGGAACGCCGGGGCATCGAGGGTGCCAAGGCCGTGGGGGTGGAGTTCGTCACCACCGAGGCCGTGGGCCTGACCTACACCGACAAGCTGACCGTGGAGACGCTGGCCGGGGATTTCCCTGCCGATGCTGTCATTCTGGCCACGGGGGCTTCCCGGGCAGCGCCCCGCATTCCGGGCCTTGCCGGGCTGGAGGGCCACGGCGTGAGCTACTGCGCCACCTGCGATGCCTTTTTCTACCGCGGCAGGGATGTGGCCGTGCTGGGCAGCGGAGAGTACGCCCTGCATGAGGTACAGGCCCTGCTGCCCGTGGCTCACAGCGTCACCCTGCTCACGGGCGGGGCCCCGCTGACGGCACAGTTCCCGCCAGAGGTAGCCGTGCGGACGGAAGCCGTGGAAGCTATCCTCGGCGAAGAGCGGGTCATCGGCGTGCAGCTGAAAGACGGCGGGACGCTGGAAGTCTCCGGCGTGTTCGTGGCGCTGGGCGTGGCGGGCAGCACTGCCCTGGCCCGCAAGCTGGGGGCTGAGGTGAACGGCAACCGGATCGTGGTGGACGACCACATGCAGACCACCCTGCCCGGCCTATATGCCGCCGGAGACTGCACCGGCGGGCTGCTGCAGGTCGCCAAGGCCGTGTACGAGGGTGCCGTGGCAGGCACCGAAGCCGCCAAAGCCCTGCGGAAATGACCCAGACAGAAAAAGGACGCTGTGCCGCAGGGCACAGCGTCCTTTTATTGCTTTGCTCAGCTCTTGCAGCCGGATTCCTCTTCGATGCCGGTGAAATCGCTGGCTTCCGCGATCTTGGTAGCATCGAACTTGCCGTTCTCATCCCTGGGGGCAACGGCAGGGCCTGCCTCCACAGGATTCACGGTCGTTTCCTCTGCCGCAGGCTTTTCCTCGGCAGGCTCCTCTGCCCGGGCAGCTTCCACCACCGGGGCTGCGGGAGCAGTCTCAGGCTCGGCAGGAGCCTTTTCAAAGGCAGGGGGCCATGCGTCACCGGGAGCGGTCTCCCTGGCCTCGCCCTCGGCATAGGCTTCGGCAGTCTTTTCGGCCTCGGCGGGGTCCTTTTCAGCTTCCTCGGGGAACTCCACGTTTTCGACGTGGAGCGGGTCCTTGTCGTTCAGAACTTTGTCCAGCACGACGATGGCGGCACCGGTAACAGCCACAGCGGCAACGGCACCCAGAACACGGAACAGAGTTTTCATGGTGAAGTCCTCCCTGTATAAGATAGGATTTAAGAGAATGTTACGACATCGTTCTGCGGCTTTTCGGCGGGCTCCACCGAAATGGCGGTCAGCACCGGGCCCTTGCCGCGGTAGATGTTGTGGAACTTGTAATTGACCTTGGCGGTCACAGTGACCCAGGCGCGCTGCTCCAGTGCCTTGTAGCCATCATAGCTGCAGGGGAAGCCCACGAACTGGATATCCTGCACGCAGCAGGTCATTGCAAAACGACCGGGCACAAAGCTGTTTTTGCCCGCGCGGTTGGTCTGGCAGACCTGCGCCAGGAACCGGACGGTCTTGCCCACGTACTTCTGGGGCTCGTCCTGGCAGTCCATATACCAGATGCCGAAATCGTCCTCGCCGATCTCAACGATCGGTGCGTTCAGATCGAAGGGCAGCGGATCGGGGATGTCATCGTATGCCACGCTGCCGTCGGCGAACTCATAGGCGATATCGCACTTGCGGGAGGCCTGACGCACCAGCTTGTGCAGCTCCTGACGGGCGGCATCGTTGTTCACGGCCTCGGCGCGGTTGAACACGATCAGCTCACTGCGGGCGATCTTGTCCAGCAGCAGAGAGCGCATGGAGTTGTCGCGGGCGTAGGTCAGGGCCGTGGTGCCGTCAGCCGTGGCGATGCACTGGTAGACGATCCAGTTTTCGGGCAGGTTGTTGGCCAGATCCTGCAGCAGCCACATGCCGTTGTACTCAATGACCACACGGCCTGCACCGGATTCTTTTTCGAGCCTGGCCAGATTCTGGGGGTTCAGCTCCGCCTTATCCTCGAGGACCTTCAGGGTCACGCCGGGGAAGGCGAATTTCTTCTCGTTATATTCTTCCTCGCCCTCTTCGCAGACCAGCAGCAGGGTCTTGTCGCCGGAGTCGAAATTGGGGTCTTCAAAGGTCTCCTGAATGAACTTGGTCTTGCCGCTTTCGAGGAAGCCCACAAACAGGTAAACCGGGATCTCGTTTGCCATAATCGGTTTTTCTCCTTACACAACTTGCAGCTCAGCAGCCAAACAGTGCGGCAATGGCCTTTTCGTCCAGCTTGGAACCGATGACGACCAGCTTGCCGCCCACGTCGGCACCGCGCTGACGCACTTCCCACTCGCCGGGGACGTAATCGAACTCCAGCCAGCCGTCGGCACCGCCGTCCACAATGCCCTTGGAGCGCAGGATCATGCCGTACTTTCCGCCGTCCAGCTCGGTCAGTGCATGCTCGATGTCTGCCTTGCTGAACTTCTTGGCCGTCTCGACACCCCAGCTGGTGAACACCTCGTCGGCATCGTGGTCGTGGTGATGGTGGTGGTGATGGCCGCAGCAGCAGTGGCCGTCCTCATCGTGGTGATGATGCTCATGCTCATCATGGTCATCGTCATCCTCATGGTCGTGGTCGTGATGGTGGTGGCAGCAGTGCTCCTCGTGGTCATCCTCTTCGTGGTCGTGGTGATGCTCGTGCTCGTCCTCATCATCGTCATCATCGTCATCGTGATCATGGTGGTGATGGCCGCAGCTGCACACACCGTTCTCATCGTAATGATGGTGATGATGCTCGTGCTCTTCTTCCTCGTCCTCCTCGGCATGCTTCTCATTGGCCTTGGCAGCCATGGCGATCAGCTCTGCCTTGAAATCGTCCTTGGAGGACATGGCCTTCAGGATCTGCTCGCCGGTCAGGGAATCCCATGCGGTGGTCACGATGGTAGCGGTGGGGTTCTTCTCGCGCAGCATGGCGACCGCTGCGGCGATCTTCTCTTCGCTGGCGGTCTGGGTGCGGCTCAGGATGATGCAGCTTGCGTGGCTGATCTGATCATCATAGAACTCACCGAAGTTCTTCATATACATCTTGACCTTGTTGACATCGGCCACGGTGACAAAGCTGTTCAGCTTCACATCCAGATGCTCAGCCACACCCTCCACAGCGCGGGTAACATCGCTCAGCTTGCCCACACCGGAGGGCTCGATGACGATGCGGTCGGGGTGGTACTGCTCCACCACCTGCTGCAGAGCGGTGCGGAAATCGCCCACCAGAGAGCAGCAGATGCAGCCTGCGTTCAGCTCGTTGATCTGGATGCCGGACTCCTTCAGGAAGCCGCCGTCGATGCCGATCTCACCAAACTCGTTCTCGATCAGGACCACCTTCTGGCCCGCAAAGGATTCCTTGATGAGCTTCTTGATCAGGGTCGTCTTGCCGGCACCCAGGAAGCCGGAGAAAATGTCAATATTCGTCATAATGCTGTATGCCTCTTTCTTTTTCCAAAAGCCCGCAAGGGCTGTTCAGCAATCAGAGCCGCAGAGTGCTGGCTCAAAAATCTTACACTCCTATTATAACAAGGCTGTCAATGGGAAACCGCCTTTTTTGATGAGAAAATTGTAACTTTTTTTGCAGTTTGGCTGCGTTTTCAGAAAACGCTGCCTCCCGGACACAAAAAAGCCCCCGGAACGGGGCAGAAAGCCCGCACCCGGCAGCCGTTTCAGCCGCCGGGCACGGGCTTTCTGTGCAAAAGGTTTGGAATAGATGAGGTACTCCAACTCCGACCTTTGCGCCATGGTCACATCCAGCGCATCCTCGGCCCCGGTGCAGTCGATGGAAATTTTTCTTCCATCCCGGAGCAGCAGCTCCACGCACCCGGTGTCCATGTTGAATTTGCAAACTCTTGCATCGTACTTCATGTTTGTGTCCTTTCTGCCTTACGGCACTCTTACAGTGGTCTG
>OGYK01002949.1_pt1 | contig 10465 bp, 17 predicted proteins | sample 1576501 | NCBI WGS metagenome assembly OGYK01 (sample SAMEA3541530, study PRJEB24748) | human gut metagenome | biome: human gut; feature: human-associated habitat; material: faeces | place: China | collected 2012
GCCGACGGCAACCTGACGTCGATGGTCGAGCGTACGCAGATCGAGCGCATGCCCGACGGCCGAATCCTCTTCCACGACGGCGGCGCCGACGAAGAGCTTGCCGAGGATACCCCCGTTTCGATGAACCTCTTCGGCTTCACGCCCGACTTCTTCACCTACTCGAAGGAGTACTTCAAAGTCTGGTTCGAGGCCAACAAGGACAATATCAAGTCGGAGTTCTACATCCCGACGATGGTCAACAAGCTGATCGGCGACGGCACGGCTACGCTCCGCGTGCTGCGTTCGGCCGCCCAGTGGCACGGCGTCACCTACAAGGAGGACAAACCCGCGCTGATGGCCGCCATCGAGAAGATGATTGCCGAGGGTAAATATCCCCGGAATCTCTGGGCGTAGTTTTCGATTCTCACGGGCATCTTTCGCCCTGCCTTGTCCGGCCCGAACGGGAAATACTTCGGTATGTCCCGTCCGGGCCGAACTGCGTTATGGCAAAATCTGCTCCGCGATAATCAAAAACCTGCTTCTGCTTTAGATGCAGTCATTTCCGTAATTCTCCCGAACGGGACGAATGGGACGCACTTGAGTGCTACCCATCCGTCCCGTTCTTCACGATGCCCGGAACTTGCCAGCTCCTATTATCTCTGTCATTATAGGCCTACCTCTGCCTGTTTTTGCCACCGCCTGTATACTTCTGCCGCCGCGGCCGTCAAACGCGTCGGCCGAAATGCCGCGGAAGTCGCGGACACGGGGCAGCGCGATGTTGAACAGGCGGTCCAGGAACTCCCACATACGGTCCTGACGCAGCGTGACCTTCACGCCGACGTGCATACCCTCACGCAGCTTGAAGTTCGCGACGCTCTTCTTGGCGACGGTCGCGACGGCCTTCTGACCGGTGATCGCGGTGATGTCCTTGATGACGGCGTCGAGCGCCTTGGCGTTATCCTTGCAGTCGCCGCAGCCGACGCTGACGACGATCTTCTCGATCTTCGGGATCTGCATAACGCTCTCGTACTGGAACTTCGTCATCAGAGCGGGAGCGACTTCCTCCACATACTTCTTCTTCATAGAAGGCATTGTTGCCATAGTTCGTTGCTCCCTCCTTTACAGTTCGGCGCCGCACTTCTTGCAGATGCGGGCCTTCTTGCCGTCCGTGATCTTGTGCGCAACGCGGGTCGGCTTGCCGCACTTCGGGCAGACGACCATGACCTTGCAGGCATAGATCGGGGTTTCGGTCTTGATGATGCCGCCCTGATCCTGCTGGTTTTTCGGCTTCTGGTGCTTCGTGGCGACGTTCACGCCCTCCACGATGACCTTGCCGCCCTTCGGGTCAGCAGACAGGACTTTGCCTTCCTTGCCCTTGTTCTTACCGGACAGGACAACGACTTTATCGTCTTTTTTGATGTTCATGTTCTGCGCCCTCCTCAAATAACTTCGGGAGCCAGAGACAGGATCTTCGTGAAGTCACTGTCGCGGAGCTCACGGGCGACGGGCCCAAAGATACGGGTGCCGCGGGGGTTCTTATCCTCGCCGTTGATCAGGACGGCGGCGTTCTCATCGAAACGCACATAGGTGCCGTCCGCGCGGCGGACCGGCTTCGCGGTGCGGACAACAACAGCCTTGACGACGTCGCCCTTCTTGACGGAGCCGCCCGGAGCTGCCTTGCGCACGGAAGCGACGATCACGTCGCCGATGCTGGCGTACTTACGCTTGGATCCGCCGAGAACGCGGATGCACTTGATTTCCTTGGCGCCGGTATTGTCGGCAACCTTCAGATAACTTTCCTGCTGAATCATGTTGTTGCCTCCTTACTTCGCCTTTTCAACGATCTCGACCACGCGCCATCTCTTGTCCTTGGACAGGGGGCGGGTCTCCATCACGCGGACGATATCACCGACATGGCACTCGTTGTTCTCGTCGTGTGCCTTCAGGCGATAGGTCTGGCCGATGATCTTTTTATAAACCTTGTGCGCAACGTGGTCCTCCACGATGACGACAATGGTCTTGTCCATTTTGTCGGACACCACTTTGCCGACGCGGGTCTTGCGGGAAGTCGTTCTCATTTCGTTCATTCTCACTTACCTCCTCACTGCTCGAGCTGCTTTTCGCGGAGCACGGTTTTGACTCGGGCAATGTCGCGACGCACAGCAGAAATCTTAACGGGGTTGTCAAGATGATTGGTAGCGTGCTGCATACGGAGCATGAACAGGTCCTTCTTCAGTTCGACCAGCTTGCTTTCCAGCTCAGCGGCGGACATGGAGCGAATTTCACTAGCTTTCATCTTATTCACCACCAATCTCAGTCTCTTCCTTCTTGACGATCTTCGTCTTGCAGGGAAGCTTGTGGCTGGCCAGACGCAGCGCCTCACGGGCAGCCTCTTCCGACACGCCAGCAATCTCAAACAGAACTCTGCCGGGCTTCACGACGGCAACCCAGTACTCAGGAGAACCTTTACCGGAACCCATGCGGGTCTCGGCCGGCTTCTGCGTGACCGGCTTGTCGGGGAAGATCTTGATCCAGACCTGACCGCCGCGCTTGGTGTAACGGGTCATGGCGACACGGGCCGCCTCGATCTGGTTGGAGGTGATCCAGGCCGGCTCCTGCGCCTGCAGGCCGAAATCGCCATAGGTCACCTTATTGCCGCGCAGGGCCTTGCCGGTCATACGACCGCGCTGCACTCTGCGGTACTTCACTCTTTTCGGCATCAGCATTAGTTGTTGCCTCCTTCCTTCGGAGCAGCGGGAGCTGCCGGACGCGGGCCGCGGTTGAAGCCGCCCTGCGGACGGTTGCCGCCCTGCGGACGTCCGCCGCCCTGGTAGCCCGGACGGCCACCCTGACGGTTGCCGTCGCGACGGTCGCGGTTGTAGCCGCCGCGGCCTCTGCGATCGCCGTCACGGCGGTCACGACGACGGTCGTCGCGCTTGTTCAGATCCATGGTGCGCGGGGTGGTGCGCAGGCTCTGGGAGAGGATCTCGCCTTTGTAGATCCAGACCTTGACGCCGACACGGCCGTAGGTCGTGGCAGCCTCAGCGAAGCCATACTCGATGTCCGCGCGGATGGTCTGCAGCGGAATGGTACCCTCGTGATAGCACTCGGTGCGGGCGATCTCGGCGCCGCCCAGACGGCCGGAGCACATGATCTTGATGCCGCGGGCGCCCATTCTCATGGCGCGGCCCATGGCGTTTTTCATCGCGCGGCGGAAGCCGATGCGCTTCTCGAGCTGCGCGGCGATGTTCTCGGCGACGAGCTGTGCGTTCGTATCCGGCGTGCGGACCTCAACGATGGAGAGGGCGACCGGCTTGCCGATCATCTTCTCAACGTTCAGGCGGATGCGCTCGATCTCCGCGCCGCCCTTGCCGATGACAACGCCCGGACGAGAGCAGTGGATATAGATGCGGACCTTCGCGCTGTCGCGCTCGATCTCGATGTTCGGGATGCCTGCAGAATACAGAGTCTTCTTCAGGTACTCACGGATCTTGTAGTCCTCAACGATCAGGTCACCGACCTTCTCGTCACGGGCATACCAGCGGGAATCCCAATCTTTGATGACGCCGACACGCAGGCCGTGCGGATTAACTTTCTGTCCCATATCTTCTGCCTCCTCCCTTATGCCTTCTCAGCCACGACGATGGTGATGTGGCTGGTGCGCTTGTTGATGCGGTACATACGGCCCTGAGCTCTCGGGCGGCCGCGCTTGAGGATCGGGCCGGCCGTGGCATAGGCCTCAGCAACGTAGAGGTTATCCGGATCCATCTCGAAGTTGTTCTCCGCGTTGGCGCAGGCGCTCTTGAGCAGCTTGAGCATGAGCTCGCAGCCGGCCTTCGGCGTGTTGGCCATGTAAGCCTCAGCGATCTTGGTGTCCTTACCGCGGATCATGTCGCAGACGATCTGGACCTTACGGGGAGCGATACGGGCGTGCACCAGCTGGGCACGTGCAGTTTTCAGTTCTTCCATGTTCTCTCCCCCTTACTTTCCAACAGTCTTGCTGCCGGCGTGGCCGCGGAACGTACGCGTGGGCGCGAACTCGCCCAGCTTGTGTCCGACCATATCCTCGGTCACATAGACCGGGACGTGACGGCGGCCATCATGGACAGCGATGGTGTGACCAACAAAGGACGGGAAGATCGTGGAGGAACGGCTCCAGGTCTTGACGACCTTCTTCTCGCCGGCCTTGTTCATTTCATCGACCCGCTTCAGCAGCTCGGGAGCGGCAAACGGGCCTTTCTTAACACTTCTGCTCATTACCTATTCCCTCCTTACTTGGCGTTGCGGCGCTTGACAATGAACTTGTCGGTCGCGTTCTTCTTCTTACGGGTCTTGTAACCCAGCGCCGGCTTGCCCCACGGGGTGACCGGGCCGGGACGGCCGACAGGCGATTTGCCTTCGCCGCCGCCGTGCGGATGGTCACACGGGTTCATGACGGAACCACGGACGGTCGGGCGAACGCCCATGTGGCGTTTGCGGCCGGCCTTGCCGATGGAGATGTTGGCGTGGTCGACGTTGCCGACCTGGCCGATGCAGGCGATGCAAGTCAGGCGGACCTTGCGGTACTCGCCGGAGGGGAGACGGACGGTAGCCATGCCATTCTCCTTCGCCATGAGCTGCGCGGCGACGCCCGCGGAGCGGACCAGCTGCGCACCCTTGCCCGGGTAGAGCTCGATGTTGTGGATCACGGTGCCGACCGGGATGTTGGCCAGCGGCAGGGCGTTGCCCGGCTTGATATCCGCGGAAGCGGAGGACACGATCACGTCGCCCATGTTCAGGCCGACAGGAGCCAGAATGTAGCGGCGCTCGCCGTCAGCGTACTCGACCAGAGCGATGTTCGCGCTGCGGTTCGGATCGTACTCCAGGCGCAGGACGGTCGCGGTGACGTCCATCTTGTCGCGCTTGAAGTCGATGACGCGGTACTTTTTGCGGTTGCCGCCGCCCTGATGGCGGACGGTGATGCGGCCGTAGCTGTTGCGGCCGGCGTGCTTCTTGAGGACCTCCACGAGCTCCTTCTGCGGCTTGGCGTGCTTGTCGACACCGTCAAAGCCGGAAACGGACATATGTCTGCGGGAAGGCGTGGTGGGTTTATAGGTTTTAATCGACATTGTTCAATTCCTCCCTTACACCATGCCCTCGAAGATCTCGATGTTCTTCGAATCAGCGGACAGTTTCACAACGGCCTTCTTGCGGGTGGCGGTCATGCCGGACGGATTGGCGCCGACGCGCTTCTCCTTGGCGTGGATCGTCGTGGTGGTGACCTTGATGACCTTCACGTCGAAGATCTCCTCGATGGCCTTTTTGATCTCGATCTTGCCGGCGTCCTTGGCGACTTCAAACACGTACTTTTTGATGTCGAGGTCTTCCATGGACTGCTCGGTGATGATGGGACGGATAATGACATCGTAAGCGGTTCTCATTATGCGTACACCTCCTCGATTTTCTGGAGCGCAGCCTTGTCAACGACCAGGACGCGGTGCGTCAGGATCATGTAGGGGCTGAGGATGGTGGCGATGGTGCTGCTCACGCCGGGAATGTTGCGAGAGCTCTTGACGACCTTCTCGTCAACCTGCTCGGTCACGAGCAGAGCCTTGCCTTCGGCGCCGATCTTGGTCAGGAACGCCTTGACAGGGGCGGTCTTGATCTCCTCGACAGCCAGACCGTCCACGACGAGGATCTCGCCGGCGGCGGCCTTGGCGCTCAGCGCGCTCTTGAGGGCCAGTCTCTTGACCTTCTTGTTGAGCGTGTAGCTGTAATCACGCGGCTTCGGCGCAAACGCGACGCCGCCGTGGGTCCACACCGGGCTGCCCTTGTAGCCGGCGCGTGCGCGGCCGGTGCCCTTCTGGCGCCAGGGCTTTGCGGTGGTGTAGGAAACCTCGCCCTTGGTCAGCGCACTCTGCGTGCCCTGACGGCAGTTGGCCAGGTGGTTCTTCACGGAGTCGTGCAGAACGGACTCATTGGGCTCAACACCGAAAACGGCTTCGGAGAGCGCCACTTCGCCGACCTGATCGCCGGCCATATTAAACAACTTAGCAGTAGGCATATTCGCTCTCTCCCTTCCTTACTTTCTTGCAGAAGCCTTCTGCGGGTTACGACCGGAGGCCTTCTGCGGGTTGGTGCTGACGCCGGCGTCGCCCTTCTTGACGACCAGCTTCTTAACGGTGCTCTTGATATAGACAATGCCGCCCTTGGGGCCGGGGATCGCGCCGCGCACAACGATCATGTTGAGCTCGGGATCGACCCTGACCACGTCGAGGTTCTGGACAGTGACCTGATCCACGCCCATGTGGCCGGCCTGCTTCTTGCCCGGGAAGATACGGGAAGGATCGGTGCTCGAGCCCATGGAGCCGGCGTGACGGTGCACAGGGCCGCCGCCGTGGGTGGTCGGAGTACGGCCCTGGCCGAAGCGCTTGATGACGCCGGCGTAGCCGTGGCCCTTGCTGATGCCGGTGATGTCGACCTTGTCGCCTTCCTTGAAGGTGTCGGCCTTGATGACATCGCCCACATTGACAGAGGCGCAGTCCTCGAGACGGAACTCTTTGAGGTGCTTCTTATAGCCGACGCCCGCCTTGTCCAGGTGGCCCTTCTCGGGCTTGGTCAGCTTCTTCTCGGCGACGTCCTCGTAGCCGAGCTGGACGGCTTCATAGCCTTCCTTTTCCTTGGTCATCTTGCCGGTGACCGTGCAGGGGCCTGCCTCGATCACGGTGACGGGGACGACCTTGCCTGCTTCATCGAAGATCTGCGTCATGCCGACCTTTTTACCGATGATGGCTGTTTTCATACATGTTCCTCCTTCAGGTTATTGGTCAGCTCGCTTAGCTCATGGCCAGAGGCTGCTGACTTGACCCGTCCGCACACGCAAGCTGCGGACTTCGGGTTTGTAAATATGCGCTCTCGCGCAGGGTTAACGGGGTGTGCTTACAGCTTGATGTCGATCTCGACACCGGCCGGCAGCTCCAGATTCATCAGAGCCTCGACCGTCTTCTGGGTCGGGTTCATGATGTCGATCAGGCGCTTGTGGGTGCGGCGCTCAAACTGCTCACGGCTGTCCTTATACTTATGAACAGCACGCAGGATGGTGACGATCTCGGTCTTGGTCGGCAGCGGAATGGGGCCGGAGACCTTCGCGTCAGTGCGCTTCGCGGTTTCGACGATCTTCTCCGCCGCCTTGTCGATCAGCTGGTGATCGTAGGCCTTGAGGCGGATACGGATCATTTTCTTGTTGCTCGTGGTTGCCATGTTGTTTCCTCCGTTACGAATTTTTTGGGCGGCATTGGCTCCGCCGGTTCGCACGGATGAGATCACCATACACCGTTCCGTGCGTATCAAACCCTGCCCGAAAAACAAACCGGCTCTCGCCGGTATGCAGCCGTGCAGGTGATATACGCTGGTGCTGGCTGACTCAACCGCCCGATTGTCTGCCGTGCAAAGGCCCGGCAGCGGACATACTCCACGGAAGTTACCGGAGATCAGCTCCGCAATCTCCCGCTTCATCGCAGAATGCACCTGTTTCCGCACAGGCGCTCCCTAAGAATAGCAAAAACCCTCTCGTATGTCAAGAGGGTTTTTCACCGAAATGTAGAAAATTCACAAAAAAGTTTGTGCAGTCCGACCAATTCATTTTTCCGCCGTTTCCGACGGCTCCGCCGCTGCGCGCACGGCGTCCGCGAGAGCGTCCGCGTCGCGCAAAAGCGCCTCCGCACCGGTCAGAAGCACCGCGCCCGCGCCCGTAAGCGCAACGGTGTGCCGGTCGCGCGTGAGCAGCGGCACGCCGAGCTCCCGCTCGAGGGCAGTCACGGCGCGGCTGGTCGTCGAGTGGCTGACAAAGAGCTCCTTGGCCGCGCGTGTGAAGCTGCGGCAGGCAGCGACGGCGCAAAAGATGCGCAGTTGTTCCAGTTCCATGGCGCACCCTTTAATAATTAAAGGTATAGGGCATGAGCTCGCTCAGGCGGTTGCTGACATAGCGCCCGCCGCCCATGACGGACAGCACCTCCATATCGGGCGCGAACTCCGCCAGAAACTGCCGGCACGCGCCGCAGGGGTAGCAGTAGTGCTCCCCGTCACCGTAGACAGCGATGCGCACAAAGTCGCGGTGTCCCTCGCTGACGGCCTTGCACGCGGCGGTCCGCTCGGCGCAGATGGTGCTGCCGAGGGCGGCATTTTCCACGTTGCAGCCGGTAAAGACCGTACCGTCGCGGCACTCGAGCGCGGCGCCGACGGCAAAATGGGAATACGGGACATAGGCATTGCGGGAGGCCTGCACGGCCAGATTAATCAACTGACGATCTGTCATGATCCTGCTCTCCTTCCGTTTCTTTTGGGACTGCGAACACAATATACTTATAGCCGAAGTAATTCAGCAGTGCGACCTCGAGCGTGACGCCAACCTTGGCAAGGTACGGATTGATGCCGAAATGCGTCAGCAGGCCGATCATCACCTCGCTGAGCGCGAGGGACACCACGTTCCACGCCGCAAAGCGCGCACACTGCCGCCAGCGGGCGATGTGCCCATCGCGGAAGGTGATGCGCCCGTTGAGAAAATAGCTGCAGATCGTGCCGACGGCATAGCCGATCGCCTGACAGAGCATGGGCGTGAAATGCAGCAGCTCATGTGCGGTCGTAAACGCCACCCAGTCCATGCCCGTGTCGAAGCAGCCGACAAGCGCATAGGTAGCAAAGCGCTTGGCGCGTGCGATCCACTCGTGTTTCATGCCTGACTGATCTTCCAATCCGTGATGTTGCGGAAAATGTTGTACTTTGTGGGAGAAAAGCCGCCGACGGCACCGCGATGCACATACAGGCAGTGCTTTTCAAAGCAGATGGGCACGATGGGTGCCGTGTCCGAGATCGTCTGCAGCATGCTGCGGCAGGCCGCGGCACGGCCGGTGTCCGGGGCGGCGAGATAGGCGCTGATGACATCGGCATACGTGCCGGTCGAGATGCCGCCGTAGTTGAGCGCACCGCCGGATTTGAGCAGCGCCGAGAGATCGAAGTCCGCCGGGAGCGCGACCTCGCCGTAATACATATCGTATCTGCCGTCCTTGAGCGCGGCGCGGTAGTTGTCCCAGCTCATTTCGCGCACCTTCACGGGGATGCCGATGCTCGTGAGGTCGGCCGCGATCTTGTTGGCCATGCTGACCTTGAACGTACTGTCAGCATAGACGATGAGCGAGAGGCTGATATCAAGCGGCGACGAGCCGTCGGGCATGTACTCGCGCTCGCCGTCGCCGTCATAGTCGACGATCTTCAGGTCGTCGAACATTTTTTTCGCCTTGTCCAGATCGTAGGCCAGCGACTCGTTGAGGGAGCTGTCAAAGAGCGTGCTTGCCGGGTGGACGGGCAGCGCGCTCGCAACGGCGCAGTCGTGCAGCAGCGCAACGGCAAACGCACGATCGACCACATAGTTGAACGGCTGACGGTAGCGTGCGGTCATGAAAAAGCTGCTGTTGGTGTTAAAGCCGATGTACTGCAGATTCGTCGTGGCATACTGGCGCTGGTCGCTCTGGGTCGAAAAGGTCAGGTCTGTGCCGGAGCTCGGGTCGCTGAGCGCAAGGTCGAGCTCTCCATTGTCAAACGCAGAGGTGATCTCCTCGACCGACTTGTACTCGGCGAGGTAAAACGCCTCGACCGGCGCCTTGTCGGCATCCGGATGGTCAGCCGCCACGGTGAGGCTCTGATGGTCGGCAGCATACGTGTACAGCCCCGTGCCGCACGGATAGGCGCTGTCGCCGGCGTCGTTTTCAATGACAGGGATGTTCAGCAGCGCCGGAAACTGCGTATTCGCGCGCGAGAGCGTAACAGTGACCGTGCCGTCGTCATTGTCCTTGACCTCCTTGACCGCGCTCAGGCGGCTGGCATAGAGGCTCGAGGCCATGGCGGTGCGAATGGAATAGGCCGCGTCCTGCGCGGTGAGCACGTGTCCGTCGTGAAAGGCGCGCTCGGTATCGACGGTGAACGTCCATGTCTCGCCGTCGTCACTGCTCCACTCCGTGAACAGGCCGGGCTCGGCCTCAAAAGCGTCGGTGAGTTCCGTGAGCGTCTCGTACACGAGACTGCAGATGGCGAGGTTATCGGTATTTTGTGTTTTGTACGGGTTCATGCCGGCGGACGCACTGTAGTTGAGCGTGAACTTTCCGTCAAGCTCGACGGCGGTCTGCGTGTCCTTTTTGCCGACGGTCTCGCCGGTATCGTCCGCGTCGTCCTTGCCGCAGGCGGCGCAGCCGAGCAGCAGCGTGAGCGCCAGTGCGAACGCCAGCAGTCGGGTCAGATGAAGATGTTTCATGGGTTACCCCCTTGGGTCACAGGGTGATGACGGCGGCCTGCACGCCGCGGCGGCCGTCGGTCGCACGGTGCGACCAGAACACATCCGGCCGGCACATGGTGCAGGCGTCCGACACGGCGATCTGCTCCGCCGGGACGCCGAGCTGCGCAACACGAGACTTGCATCGCATTCCCGTACATTTATATCAGTGCCGGTATCCGCGGA
>OGYK01002953.1_pt1 | contig 10459 bp, 8 predicted proteins | sample 1576501 | NCBI WGS metagenome assembly OGYK01 (sample SAMEA3541530, study PRJEB24748) | human gut metagenome | biome: human gut; feature: human-associated habitat; material: faeces | place: China | collected 2012
GCCCGCCGGGGTGCGCGTGGCAACGGCCCGTCAGGGCGGCGTGACGATCACCCGGGTAGAGATCGCGCGGGAGGGGCTGGCGCGGCCGCGGGGCCGGTATGTGACACTGGAGGTCCCCAGCGTGAGCCTGCTGGACGAGCGGGACAGCGCCGTGATCGAAGCCGCCGCCGCAGAGCTGCGGCCCCTGCTGCCGCCCGAAGGCCCGGTGCTGGTGCTGGGGGTGGGCAACCGCCGGGTCACGGCGGATGCTCTGGGCCCCCGCACGGTGCAGAAGGTGTTCGTGACCATGGGGCCGCGCACCGTACCGGTGCAGGGCATCCGGCCGGTGGCGGCTGTGGCTCCGGGGGTGTCGGCGGCCACCGGCCTGAGCTTACAGCAGCTGGCCGGGGCGCTGGTGCGGGAGCTGCGCCCTGCCGCCCTGCTCTGCGTGGACAGCCTTTGCTCTGCCGAGCCGGAGCGGCTGGGCCGGACGCTCCAGTTTTCAGACACCGGGCTCCACCCGGCCCAGCCCGACCACTCCCGGCATCTGGATGCCGCCCGGCTGGGTGTGCCTGTCCTTGCGGCGGGCATCCCCACCCTGATGCAGGCCGATGAGGGCCGGGATCTGGTCGTCACGCCCCGGGATCTGGACGGGGTCGTCGCCCACGGTGCGGCCCTGCTGGGGGCTGCCATCAACCGGGCCCTGCAGCCAAAGCTGAGTGTGGCGCAGTTGTGCTGGCTGGTGGGGTAACCCTCTCGATCTCGCCTTCGCTCGCCTGCTTTCCTGACAGGGGGCTGGTTTATGCTGCTGCCGGTTTGCCGCTCCTGCCGGGAGAGGCAGCAATGCGTTCGCATTGACGGAGCGGTTCTCTCATATCTATTTTGCAGAAGGGGGTGAGGTTCCATGCGCAGGCGGGAAATGGCAGGGTGCGGGCATCCCCTGCCTTTTGCGGCAGCGGCAGGCCTTGCACTGGGGCTGGCGCTGTTTGCGCACCAGCTGCTCCTCACGCTGGCAGCAGTGGTCATCGGGCCGCTGCCCGCCGTGCAGACCGCCCTTTACCTGAGCCGGAAAGACCTCTCCGAGAATGCCGCACAGGCCGTGAGCGAACCCGCGCAGGAAACACAGGCAGAGCCTGCACAGGAGGCTCCCGCCCTGCCTGCCGGTGACATTGAAGCCTACTTTGTCCCGCTGGAAGGCGATGAGGCCCGCCCGGAGGGAGCCGGTGCCATCCTGGAAAAGAACTATCCGCAGGGCAGCGGGGAGAAATACATTCCCTGCGGCAGCGGCAGCATCAAGAACAACACCAACGTCTCCAACACAGATGTCGCCGCCGAGATCACCAACCCACTCCCCTTTGCGGTGGAGTGGAACAGCCCCGACCCGCAGATCCTCATCATGCACACCCATGCCACCGAGGATTACCGGCTCTCGGCAGGGCTGTGGTACCGCCCGGGGGACGGTTCCCGCACCACCGACCGGGACCTCAACATGTGCGCCGTGGGCCGGGTGATGGCGGACACCCTCAACGCCGCCGGGCTCAATACCCTGCACGATGAGACCCTGAACGACTACCCCAGCTACACCGGCAGCTATGCCAACAGCCGCGCGGTGGTACAGCAATACTTATCGCAGTATCCCAGCATCAAGATCGTGCTGGATGTCCACCGGGATGCCATCGAGACCGAGAACGGCTCCCGCATGGCCCCGGTGTGCACCGTCAACGGGCGGCAGGCGGCGCAGGTGATGATCATCTGCGGGTGCGACAACGGCACCACGGTCAGCCTGCCCAACTACCGGCTCAACCTCCGCTTTGCCGCCGCCTGGGAAACCGCCATGGAGGGCCTGTACCCCGGTTTCACCCGCCCGGTCCTGTTCAGCTACCGGTTCTACAATCAGGATCTGACCCCCGGCAGCCTGCTCATAGAAATCGGCGGGCACGGCAACAACCTGAACGAGGCCCTCTATGCCGGGCAGCTGGCGGCCAATGGGCTGATCCAGGCAATCAAAAATGCCGCTGGCTGACCAGCGGCATTTTTGATTGCTTATTCGTATACGATGCAGCCCAGGATCTGCTTGCCCAGCCGAACGATCTTCTCGTTCTGCTCCCGCACGGCATCGGTGCGGGTGACCGTGCAGTCGGCAGCCAGCACAATGGCATCGGCAGCCACCACATGGGGCACGGTGGCAGCGGCCTTGAGGATGCTCTCGGCGGCGGTCACGCTCTGGCCGCGCAGGGGCTCCGTGGCCTGCAGGGCAGCGGCTAGTGCTTCCAGCTGGTCCGCAGGCAGGTCGCCGGTGACCAGAATATTCTTCGCCTCCGGAGCGCGGCTGCGGATGGTCTGAGCCATCAGGCAGAGCATCTCAGCGTCCGCGCTGCCATCGGGGCGGCCCTCCATCTGATAGAGCTTCGCATCCAGCTTTCCGGCCTTCTTGGTGCGGTCGCTGGCCAGCGCGCCCAGCACGGGCAGGCCGGTGGAGTGGTTCAGCTCGCTGGCCGAGTAGACCATGCCGTCCAGCAGGAACTTGACCACGACCACGCCGCAGGCAAGCACACCGCCCAGCAGGAAGCCAATGAGCAAGTACTTTGCCACCGAGGAGGCAGCGCCGCCGCCCAGTGCGGGCTCCTCCGCACTCTCCCAAGTACTCTTAGCAGAAGCCAGATTGTCATCCAGCGCCTGACGGGCACTCTGCAGTTCCACCAGCTGGCTCTGCAGATTCTGAACATCTTCATTGCTCGTCTGCTGCAACGCACGCAGTTCCGTGGAGACCCCCTGTGTCACGCTCTGATCAATCACGCGTACACTGTGGCTGCACACAGCAGCTGCCGCTTTATCATGGATCAGATCCAGACGACCCAGCAGCGCGTTCAGAGTTTTCTCTGCGGTCTGCTGATCTGCAGCATACGCCTGCAAGGTCATCACGCCGTTATACTCGCCACTGTCGTTCTGGGAAAGTTCTACCGTGACCACGCCCTTCAGGTAGCGCACATCTACCCCTACGGCATCAGCGGCAGCATTCATGGAGTCACCGCTGACCAGCTGTTTTTGATATGCAGCCAGCAACGCACCGGTCGGGTCAACATTCTGATACGCAGAACCCGGCTGGATTTTGTAGCCGCTGTCAATATAAAGGTCAGCCTGCGCCGTCCAGACATTATAAACGTCCAGATTTTTTAGCAGCGACTTTTCTGCATAGTCCTGTGCCTGTTTCAGTGCTTCCTGCACACTAGACTGCGCATCCTCGTTGCTCTTCGCCGTCAGCTCGTACTGCTGCACAGCAAACTCATAATCCTTCTCTTTCTGCTGATACTCAGCCAGAGCCTCTTCATAAGCAACCTGATCTTCTGCCGAAACAGCGCCGCCGCGCAGGATCTTTACCCCGGCAAGGCCGCCAGCGATCACAGCACAGACCACCGCGGTCAGCAGGATGGGCTTGAGCTTGTGCAGAAGGGTCACCATGAGCGCAACGAGGTCGATTTCTTCCTCATCCTGTGCGCCGGTGGGGTAAGTGGTTTGATTTTCGTTCATGCTCTACTCCTCAGGACAAAGCCAATCTTCATGTTTGTTCCGTTTTGTGCAATGCACATACTATAACAGAATAAATAATATCATCCTTTCCGTCAGAATTCAACCGTTTTTCCACAAAAAGCCGATTGACAAACCGGTGCTGCTGTGCTATTTTTAGAATTACCGAAAAGCAAGGATCGGGAAAAGTAACGCATTCCGGACGCTACAGAGAGCGCGGCAGCAGCTGAGAGCCGCGTGCGGGCCAGTGCGCGAACGAACACCCGGGAGCTGCAAGCTGAACACGGCATTCTGCCGCCAGTAGGTGCGCCGCAAAGCCCAGCGTTACCAGGGCAGCGCTTATTGGAGCGCGCGAGCGACCGGACACTTCCGGTAATTCAGGTGGCACCGCGGACATTACAAGACAGCTTGTTCGCCCTGAAAATTCAGGGCAAAGCTGTCTTTTTATTTTTATATCGGAGGAAAGAAAGATGGAACGTACTGAGATCGTCTCGCTGTACAAGAACACTCCCGCCGACGGCACGGTGGTCACCGTGTGCGGCTGGGCCAAGAACATCCGTGATTCCAAGAACATCGGCTTCATCGCCCTGTCGGACGGCGGCTGCTTCAAGACCCTGCAGGTCGTGCTGGAGGCTGGCAAGCTGGAAAACTACGAGCAGGTCATCCACACCGGCCTGTACAGCAGCCTGCGCATCGTGGGCCGCATCGTCCTGACCCCGCAGGCAAAGCAGCCCTTTGAGCTGAATGCCAACAGCGTGGAGATCCTGGGCGACTGCCCCGCAGACGAGTACCCCCTGCAGAAAAAGAAGATGAGCATGGAGTATCTGCGCACCATGCCCACCCTGCGCCCCCGCACCAACACCTTCAACGCCGCATTCCGCGTGCGCAGCGTGGCTGCCTACGCCATCCACAAGTTCTTCCAGGAGAATGGCTTCATCTACTCTCACTCTCCCCTGCTGACCGCTTCCGACTGCGAGGGTGCCGGTGAGATGTTCCAGGTCACCACGCTGGACCTGCAGAACGTGCCCAAGAACGAGGACGGAACCGTGGATTACAGCCAGGACTTCTTTGAGAAGCCCGTCAACCTGACCGTTTCCGGCCAGCTGGAGGCCGAGGCCATGGCCATGGCCTTTGGCAAGGTGTACACCTTCGGCCCCACCTTCCGTGCGGAGAAGAGCTTTACCACCCGCCACGCCGCCGAGTTCTGGATGATCGAGCCGGAGATGGCCTTCTGCGACCTGAAGGGCTACATGGACACCGCTGAGGCCATGACCAAGTTCGTCATCCGCTACGTGCTGGACAACTGCCCCGATGAGATGGCCTTCTTCAACCAGTTCATCGACAAGGGCCTGATCGAGCGCCTGGAGCTGGTGGCAAGCAGCGAGTTCGGCCGCATCACCTACACTGAGGCCATTGAGATCCTGAAGAAGAACAACAAGAAGTTCCAGTTCCCCGTGGAGTGGGGCGTGGATATCCAGACCGAGCACGAGCGCTACCTGACCGAGGTCGTGTTCAAGAAGCCTGTCTTTGTCACCGATTACCCCAAGGAGATCAAGAGCTTCTACATGAAGATGAACGCGGACGGCAAGACCGTGGCCGCAGCTGATATGCTGGTGCCCGGCATCGGCGAGCTGATCGGCGGCAGCCAGCGCGAAGAGAACTACGACAAGCTGGTGGCCCGCATGGACGAGCTGGGCATGGACAAGACCAACTACGAGTGGTACCTGAACCTGCGCAAGTTCGGCGGCGTGGAGCACGCCGGTTACGGCCTGGGCTTCGAGCGGATGATCATGTACCTCACGGGCATCCAGAACATCCGTGACGTGCTGCCCTTCCCCCGCACCGCTTACGGTTTCTAAGGATTAAATTCAACCCTCTCAGTCAAAGCCTGTCGGCTTTGCCAGCTCCCCCGAAGGGGGAGCCTATTGCGGCTTTTGGATAAAGGCAGCATAGCCTCTCCCCTCGGGAGAGGTGGCATTGCGGAGCAATGACGGAGAGGGTTGTTTTCAACAAGGAGATAAATACAAGTGGAAAATATCGCTCCTGCCCTGTTGGACTGGTTCTACGCCAACCGCCGCATCCTCCCCTTCCGGGAGGACCCTACGCCCTACCATGTCTGGCTGAGCGAGATCATGCTGCAGCAGACCCGGGTCTCGGCAGCGCTGCCCTACTACGAGCGCTTCCTTGCCGCCCTGCCGGATATCCCCGCGCTGGCTGGATGTGAGGAGGAAAAGCTGCACAAGCTGTGGGAGGGGCTGGGTTATTACAGCCGGGTGCGCAATCTGCAGAAGGCAGCGAAGATCGTCTGCGCCCAGTACGGCGGGCAGCTGCCTGCTGATTACAACGCCCTGCTGGCCCTGCCCGGCATTGGGGAGTACACGGCGGGGGCCATTGCATCCATCAGTTTCGGTCTCCCGGTGCCCGCTGTGGACGGCAACGTTCTGCGGGTGTTTGCCCGGCTCTACAACGACCCCCGGCTGGTCACCGACCCGCAGGTGAAGCGGGAGTTCACGGCCCGGGTCATGGAGCACCAGCCGCCCGCAAAAGCCGGAGACTACAATCAGGCCCTGATGGAGCTGGGCGCGCTGGTCTGCCTGCCCAACGGCGCACCTCTGTGTGAGCAGTGCCCGCTGGGCACGCTCTGCCGGGCCCGGGCCGCAGGCACCGCCCTCTCCCTGCCCCAGAAAACGCCCCCCAAGGCCCGGCGCATCACACCGGTCACGGTGGCGCTGGTGCTGAACGAGGGCCGGGTGCTGCTCCAGCAGCGGCCCGCCAAGGGCCTGCTGGCCGGGCTGTGGCAGCCGGTGCTGTGGGAGGATACCACCCTTACCGCCGCAGAGACCGCCGCCCGCCTTGCTGCCTTGGGGCTGGACTGCACAGGGGCACATTTCACGCCCCTGCCTGCGGCCAAGCACATTTTCACCCACATCGAGTGGCACCAGAGCGGCTATTTCCTCACTGTGCCGGAGCAGCCCGCCCCCGCAGGCTGCGTCTGGGCCGGAAAGGAGCAGCTGGAGGCTGCGTACACCCTGCCCGGTGCCTTCAAGGTCTACAAAAAGCTGCTGCTGACCAAATTGCTGTGATCCCCCGGATTGATGAAATTTCTGCATTTCGGATTGTAATTTTTTGCTTTTCCGGGTATAATAGCCTTATCAAAATGAACTCCGGTTCCATGAACCACCGTTCCCCACCAGAAAAGGAGTGTGTCCTATGAAGAAATCCTGTCTGATCGCTGTTATCGCCACGCTGGCCGCTGTGGCCGGTGCGCTGGCCGCCGTGGCTGTCTATCTGCACCGCCGTGAGAAGGAGCTGGACGAGTACGAGCGTCTGCTGTTTGGCGAGGATAAGGCTGAGACCGTTGAGCCTGCCGCAGAGCAGCCCGCAGAAGATCCTTCTGCCGAGGATGCCGCAGAATAAACCAAACATCGAAAAGCGCACCCGGCTTGTCTTTTTTCGACTGGTCGGGTGCGTTTTTCATAACGGCATCCCCTCTCAGACGCTTTGCACCTGAAAAGGGATGCCGCCTAAGGAGTACATATCCATGAAACGATTTTTGTTGTGGGTCGTTGGTGTCATTCTGGGCGTTGCCGTGCTGCTGGGCGCGGTGATGACCGTGAGCTATTCCTTTACCGGCGAAGGGTCCTGCCCGGCGGCAGACACGCAGTTCGGCGGGCAGGCGCTGGAAGTGAACGGCTCCTGCTGGCAGGTGCCGCTGCTGGGCGGCGTGTTCGATAAGGTGTTCACCAGCCCCGAAACGCTCACCGTGCAGAAACTGGGCGTGCTGTATGACGCACACCCGGCCCTCGCCCTGCCCGATTGGGCCAGCTACACCACCCTGACCATCGAGACCGACATCGGCAGCATCGTGTTTGCGGGGTCAGCCTCTCAGTACGAGGACTTTCTCTTCCCTGCCAACGGGGATTACAAGGCAAAGCTGACGGTCTGGCGGCTGCCGCAGGACTATCTTGCCACCCAGTTTGAGGGCGGAACCACCGGTGCCATCCGCAAGAACCTGGGCGTGGAGCACCCGGCCAAACCCACGGGCTGGTACAGCTACTCCTTCCGGTTCACCCTGCAGGCCAGCGCGGAGGTCGCCCTTTCCACCGAGCGGCTGGAGCAGGGCGGCGTGGCGGCGCTTTCCATCACCGGCCTGACCGGCGAGACCGCTCCCGCCGTGGAGACCGACCTGGGCAGCGTTCAGTGTGTCCGGCTGGGCAGCGGCTGGCGCGCCTACATCCCCGCCGCCTACAACGCTTCGGCGGGCGGGCACACGGTCAACGTTACCGTCAACGGCGAGACCTTTGCCCGGACGCTGACCGTTCTGCCCAAGGATTTCGGCACCGTGGAGGTGGAGCCGGAACCTGCATCCACCGAGGCTGCCAACACCGAGTTCCGGAACAACATCTGGCCCCTGTACGAGCAGCCCGTGCGGGAAAAACTCTGGGCCGGTGCCTTCCTCTGCCCGGCAGAAAACTACATGACGCTGGTGGATTTCGGTCAGGTCAAGGTGATCGGCGGCCAGCAGGGCAGCCGGTCCAACTCCACCCGGCTCTACACCATCCCCGGTGAGCCCTGCCGTGCCCCGGCGAATGGCGTGGTGGTGTTTGCAGGCGATCTGGCCCTCACCGGCAGCACCGTGGTCATCGACCACGGCTGCGGCGTGCGCAGTTATCTGTACGGCCTGCAGGAGCTCTCCGTGACCCGCGGCCAGACCGTGGAGCGGGGGCAGGCTGTCGGCGTGCTGGGCGAGGAGCTGACCATGGACTTCAAGCTCGGCAGCAAGAGCGTGAACCCCTGGCCCCTGTTCCAGACCAGCGGTGGGTTATTCTGGCAGGAGAAGGGCTGAGCCTGCAAAAAATTTGCAGAAACCTGTAACGCTTTCTCCTTTTCTGTGTTATTGGGGTGAAAGGCCATGAAAAAGGAGGGCAAAAGACGATGAAAACGAATTGTGATATCATCCGTGACCTGCTGCCGCTGTATGCGGAGCACATCACCAGTGAGGCCACCAATGCACTGGTGGAGGAGCATCTGGCCGAATGTGAAGCCTGCCGCGCCGAGCTGGAAGAGATGGAGCAGCCGGTTCCGGTACGGCCGGAAGCGCAGCCGGATGCGCCCCTGCGCAGGATCAGGGCCGTCCTGCAAAGAAGGAGCATCCGTGCAGCAATCAGTTCTGTGCTGGCAGCCCTGTGCGCTCTGGCAATGATGTTCTGGATGGGCACTGCCCGCGTCCCGGCCACCACAGAGCAGGCTCATTTCTGGACCTACAACCGCAAAGAGAATGGCGCGGACATCTGCATTCTGGAAGCGCAGGGCGAGGGGGTCTGGCTGGATATGGAGGGCACCTTCAGCTGGGGCAAGCCGCAGATCACTGTGCGGGCCATGCGCTACCGCTTTCCGGGCGTGCATCGGGTACTGACAGCCCTGGTGGGTTCTGATCGATCCACTGTATGGGTCATGGTGTCTCGCACCCAGCTGCTGACCGTGGACTGCGCGGACCAGACCCTGTACTACCGCGATGGACAGCTGGTAGACCGCTACATCGTGCAGGAGAACCCGGACGGTACCTTCGACTACGCCTACGGCACCGACCAGGAATACGGCATCGACTATAAGAAGGGCTGAGCCTATGGACATCGACAGCGTTTACCAGCTCTATTTCCGGGATGTGTTTCTGTTCCTGCAGGGCCTGACCCACAACGAGGCGCTGGCCGAAGAACTGACGCAGGAGACTTTCTTCAAGGCTCTGGACGGCCTGAAGGACTACGACGACCGGCAGGATGTACGGGCGTGGCTGTTCACGGTGGCCCGCAACGCCTATTATTCCCACTGCCGCCGGATAAAGCGCACTGCCCCGCTGGAAGATGCTGAAACCGCCCCCGCCGACACTCCGGACATTGCCCAGCTGCTGGTCGATCAGGATGCGGCATTCACTGTACATCAGTGCCTGCACACGCTGGACGAGCCTTACAAAGAGGTGTTCAGCCTCCGGGTATTCGGCGAGCTGCCCTTTGAGCGCATCGGGCTGATCTTCGGCCACAATGCCGCATGGGCCCGGGTGACCTACTACCGGGCCAAGACCCAACTGCAAAAGATGCTTTCCGCTTCCACCTGACATTTCCTATCACAGCAGAACACCCCCGGCCCAAAGGCGCGGGGGTGTTCTTTTTGTGCGCAGGACTCAGATCGTTTTTGCCTGCTCAAGCTGACCAAAATAAAAGGGGGTTAGGGCTTCGCTGATTGTTGCGTTGGCAGCTCCACCGCGATGGTCGTGCCCTTGTCCGAGCTTTCCTCCACCCAAACGGAGCCGCCGTGGAGATCGGCGATCTCCCACACCAGAGAAAGCCCCAGTCCCGCGCCGCCGTACTCGCGGCTACGGGATTTGTCTACCCGGAAGAAGGGATGAAAAATGCTCTGCTGATACTCCTCCGGAATGCCGCAGCCGGTGTCGGAAACGTGAATGATGCACTTTTCCTGCCCCTGCGCAAGCTCGACCCGCACCGAGCCGCCGGGACGGTTGTATTTGACGGCGTTCTCCGTCAGGTTGAAGAGCAGGCGGTAGATCAGTGCGTCGCTGCCGGTGAGAGCGGCATCGCCCTCCGCTTCCAGCGTGATGCTTCGCTTCTCCGCCAGCGGCGCGAGATCCGTGAAGATCTCCTCGACCATGGGGGCGAGCTGGAGCTGCTCGTTCCGCGCCACCTGCTGCAAATTGCTCATTTCCAACAGTGTCTTGGTCATCTGCGTCAGCCTCTCCGTCTGCTCCCGCAGGAGAGCGAGAAACTCCGCAGTCTCCGGCAGCACGTCAGGGTGCTCTGCGGAGAAAAGCTCCAGCTGCGCCTGCATCAGCGCCAGCGGCGTGCGCAGTTCGTGGGCGGCGTTGCCGGTGAACTGCCGCTGGGCGGCAAAGGCGTTGTTCAGCCGCTCCAGCATCTGGTTGAACGAGCGGCTCAGCTGCCGG
>OGYK01002956.1_pt1 | contig 10455 bp, 10 predicted proteins | sample 1576501 | NCBI WGS metagenome assembly OGYK01 (sample SAMEA3541530, study PRJEB24748) | human gut metagenome | biome: human gut; feature: human-associated habitat; material: faeces | place: China | collected 2012
GACTGTGTGATTATTCCAGACTTTGGCGGTTTTATAGCGCACTATCAACCGGCACGGTATATCAAGGAAGAAAATCTTTATCTTCCCCCTGTACGTACTATTGGTTTCAATCCCCAATTGACTATAAACGATGGTTTATTAGTTCAATCGTATATGCAAGCCCATCACACCGATTTTCCTGATGCCACACGCATGATAGAAGAAGAGGTAGCCGGATTGAAAGAACAACTATACCAAAATGGATGTGCAGAAATGCATGGCATAGGGGTCTTACATTATAATATTCATAGCACATACGAGTTCCATCCCAATGAGGACGGTGCATTATCACCTACCCTATACGGGCTTAGTTCGTTTTCCATCAACAGATTAGAATATCTTACTTCAACAACATCTGCAGCAACCAGAGAATTACTTCCCCGACAAGAAAAAAGGAAGAGAACTGTACGTTTCAAACGTCAGTGGATAGGAAATGCAGTAGCTGTGGCTATAGCTGTAGTCTTATTTTTCTTCTTGTCTGTTCCGGTAGAGAACACATATGTGGACAAAGGTAATTATGCTTCTTTAGGTACGGATGGTCTGTTTGACGCCATTCGTTCCCAATCTTTGGCAACGACCTTGGTAACCGTTCCTTCCAGACCGCAGCAACCCAAGAAGACGAATATCAAAAATAATCAAAACACGTTGAAACCTGTAACTGTAAAAGTAGAAAAGGTAGGAAAAGCACAAGAAGCAGTGCCCAAGAATACTGTTGCAGCAAAATTGAACAGCACAGAACAGCCAGTTGCCAAGCCTGTTACTGTAAGTAAACCTGCCCTTGAGAAGAAAGAAACAGCAACACCTTCGAGCAGTAAAAAAAATAAGTATTATATCATCGTATCCAGTTTACCGACAGCCAATGACGCACAGCAAGTACTTAATGAGTACAAGCAAAAAGGATACAAGGATGTAACAATCATAGAAGGTAACGGACGTTATCGCCTGTCTTTGTGCAACTTTGCAGATAAAGCCGCTGCTTATAAAAAATTAAATGAACTGAAACAAAATGATGCATTCAAGAATGCATGGATATTGAGTTCCAAATAAACAAGATTATTTTTTATGAAAAGAGTTTTGTGTCCCAAATGTGACAACTATATAACTTTTGATGAAACCAAATATACAGAAGGCCAGTCGTTGGTCTTTGTATGCGACCATTGTAAAAAACAATTCAGTATCCGTATCGGAAAATCCAAACTGAAAGCAACCCGTAAAGAAGAAATATTGGACGAACAAGCCAATAAAGAGGATTTTGGAAGTATCGTGGTAGTAGAAAATGTATTCGGATACAAACAAGTATTACCCCTGATGGAAGGTGACAACCTGATAGGACGCAGAAGCAAAGGCACTGAAGTGGACATTCCCATCGAAACATCAGATCCGAGCATGGACAGAAGGCATTGTATCATTAATGTGAAACGCAACAAACAAGGGGAAGTCATTTATACCCTGCGTGATAATGACAGCATTACAGGAACATTTCTGATGAACGAGATTTTGGGGAACAAGGACCGGATACGGATCGAGGAAGGCGCTATCATCACATTAGGTGCGACTACGTTGATTCTGCGTGCCACCGAGAAGTAAGACAATGAGACGTATTATCTTAATCACAGGAGGCCAACGTTCGGGAAAAAGTTCATACGCGGAGAAATTGGCATTAAGCTTATCACCCACTCCCGTTTATATAGCTACTTCCCGTATTTGGGATGAAGAATTCCGCCAACGCGTTATCAAACATCAAGAAAGGCGCGGACCGGAATGGACGAATATAGAAGAAGAAAAAGAACTGAGCCGCCATCAAGTAAAGGATAATGTAGTATTGATTGACTGTGTCACCTTATGGTGTACCAACTTTTTCTTTGATTTGGATGCGGATGTAGAGGCTGCATTGCAGGCTGTCAAACAGGAGTTTGATAATTTTATCCGGCAAGATGCCACTTTTATTTTCGTAACCAATGAAATAGGTTCCGGAGCAGTATCCGAAAACGCCATCCAACGCCGCTTTACAGATTTACAGGGCTGGATGAATCAATATATAGCTTCAAAAGCAGACCAAGTATATTTGATGGTATCGGGAATTCCTGTTCCTATAAAATAATAAATACAATGAAAAACTTTCATATTGAGTATCCCGATGAAGGTCTTCGGGAGGCATTGATAGACAAAATCAACAATTTGACAAAGCCCAAAGGTTCATTGGGCGTTCTGGAAGACCTTGCATTGCAAATCGGATTAATCCAACAAACCCTCTCCCCTACATTAAGCCATCCGCACAACGTACTTTTTGCAGCCGATCATGGTATAGTAGAAGAAGGGGTAAGCAAGTCTCCCAAAGAAATCACTTGGCAACAACTAAGTAATTTTTTACATGGAGGTGCCGGAGTTAATTTTTTATGCCGCCAACATGGTTTTAAGCTTGTATTAGTAGACTCAGGAGTCGATTACGATCTTCCTTACGAGAAAGGCATTATCAACTGTAGCGTAGGACGTGGCACGCACAGTTTTCTAAAAGGTCCTGCAATGAGTATGGAAGAAATGGAATTATGCCTGGAACGTGGAGCAAAGATAACGGATATGATTCATGCTGACGGCTGCAATGTGGTCAGTTTTGGCGAAATGGGTATTGGCAACACCTCCCCTTCCTCTGTCTGGATGCATTTGCTGACAGGTATTTCATTAGAGCAATGTGTAGGTGCGGGAAGCGGACTGGATTCAGAAGGCATCCGCCATAAATACAATGTATTGAAACAATCGGTTGACCATTATGCCGGTGACGGTTCTGCAAAAGATATCATCGCCTGGTTCGGAGGATATGAAATGGTTATGGCAATAGGCGGCATGCTCCGGGCGGCAGAATTAAGAATGATTATTCTGGTAGACGGCTTCATCATGACCAACTGCATACTGGCCGCCTCAAAACTTCATCCGGAAGTTTTGTCGTATGCCATATTCGGACATCAGGGAGATGAAACCGGTCATAAACTAGTATTGGACGCCATGAAAGTACGCCCTTTATTAAATTTAGGTCTGCGCTTGGGAGAAGGAACAGGAGCGATATGCGCTTATCCCATCGTTGTTTCCTCTGTAAACATGATGAATGAGATGGACAATTTCGCCCATGCCTCCATCACTAAATATTTTTAACCATGAAACTGCTTGCCTCCCTCATTTTTTTCACACGCCTTCCGTTTTGGAAAATAGCTGACGTACCACCTGTTTACTTTAAACGAGTAGTGGACTACTGGCCCTTTGTTGGATGGCTGACAGGAGGTATCATGGCAGGCACTCTATGGATCACAGCAGAATTTCTGCCTGTACAAATAGCTGTGCTCATGGCGTTGGCTGCCCGGTTATTAGTAACAGGTGCTTTACACGAAGATGGATTGGCAGACTTCTGCGATGGCTTCGGGGGCGGTACATCACGTGACAAGATTCTGTCCATCATGAAGGATTCACATATCGGCACATACGGAGTGCTCGGATTATTATTCTATTATGGATTGATGTGGAATATACTCACCACACTTTCTGTACCCTTGGCATGTGCGGCCATATTAAGCGGAGATGCCTGGAGCAAGTTTTGTGCCGCACAAATCATCAACACGCTTCCATACGCCCGTAAAGAAGAAGAATCGAAAGCAAAAGTCATATATGACCGTATGAGCCCAGGTGTTTTATTATCCGCTTTTATGGCCGGAGCCCTACCTATGCTTTTATTACTGGATAAAGGATACTGGTGGGCAGCCATCGCTCCTGCTATGATGTTCATCCTTTTAATGTCACTCATGCGCAGACGCCTGCAAGGATATACCGGTGATTGTTGCGGAGCGACTTTCCTATTATGTGAGTTTTCTTTTTATCTGACTATAAACTTAATCTATACAAATCTATGGTAATATACTTCATGCGTCATACTGCTGTTGATGTTCCGCAAGGCGTTTGTTACGGACAGACGGATGTACCCTTAAAGCCGACTTTTGAAATGGAGGCAACTCAAACGGCAGCCCATTTACAAGGCTTATCTTTTGATAAGGTTTATACCAGCCCGTTAACCCGTTGTGTACGCCTGGCTACCTTTTGCGGCTACCCGGATGCAGAACGGGACGACCGCCTAAAGGAACTAAATTTCGGAGATTGGGAAATGCATCGGTTCGATGAAATTGCCGACGCTAATCTGGAAAGATGGTATGCAGATTATCTGCATGTAAAAGCGACCAATGGAGAGTCCTTTGAAGATCAATACCGGCGTGTTGCCGATTTTCTAGACGAACTTCGCCAAAAACCGTATGAACAAGTCGCGATCTTTGCTCATGGCGGCATTTTACTGAACGCACAGATTTATGCAGGTATCATTAAACCCGAAGAGGCGTTTGGCGCACTCACTCCTTATGGAGGAATTGTCAAGATAGAGTTATCATGATGTAAGAACATATCGCTTATTTATTTGTTCTATTCATAAAGACAAATAAATATGCTTACTCATTTCTTGGATTTATTAGCAGCTGTTATAAGTGTGACAAGCCTTTTGATTGTCACATACGGAGCGTTGATAGGTATCATCTCTTTTTTGAAGAATGAAATACGACGTTTTACCGGAGGGTATTCCATTACCAATATACGAAAATTAAGAGCTACATTCGGAACTTATCTGCTTCTTGGCTTAGAATTTCTGATAGCTTCGGATATTTTGAAAACAGTATTGGAGCCCACTTTGAATGAATTGGCCCTATTGGGAGGTATTGTTGTTTTAAGAACCATCCTATCCGTATTCCTCAATAAAGAGATAAAAGAATTGGAAAGTGAAGAAAAATAAAAAAGCACTGAAAAACTAATCATTTATACATATTGGCTTTTTAAGTTGCACACACATTGCATACTTTCATATTTTTGTCGATGAAAGAAACATCTTGATTTACTTACTAAATAATAGAAGAATATCATTTATTGTTTTCAAGGTTCTCTCCGATTTGTTGGAGCAGTCTAAAAGCTCCAGCCATCTTATAGTTACCCAAACATTGTTTAGCCTGCATGATGCAACTTTCAACAGTAAGTTTCAAATTTGGTGTGAAAGCGAATTTATTTATCTGCATTTCCTTAGGAAGTTCATTGGCATGATTATTGAGCCATACGATCATTTCATTTAATTTCTCTTCGGAATAAGATTTCTTTTTCACCATGATACATAAATTCATGTCAACTGTGTACAAAAATAAAAGAACATATAATTCACGCGCTATCTTTTAACAAAAATATTGTTGAAATAAAACCGCTCCCACTTATCACAAGCCGGAACGGTTCAGATTAGTTACGTTTTGACAATCTACTTTATTCTTCAAGAACAAAACAATGACGAATTTGTTCAAAAGGATTTGCCTATTTCTAAAAATATTTTTTGTCACATTATTGCGTATTACAATAGATCCCCAAAACAAGGAGTAATTTTTGTTATGAGATTGGCTTCTACCCCACTATTCACTAAATACATTCAGTGAAATTCAGTTTTATAAGTTATCTTTGTATATCAGTTATTTGCAGATATTTTCATTTGGTTTGCATACTCACAAAATTTCACGGGTTTAGAAAATATTGGTACTATTTGATACCATATTTCAGGATATATTTTGTACCTTTGCACCATAGTAACCAAGATATATCGCGTATGGATTTCATCTTCATCAAATCATCCAAGGCAGGAAAGGAGGACTACGGTTCCATCTATGCCCGTGTGCGCACCGGAAAGGCGAACATGAAGGTCGTGACGGGCTTCACCATCAAGCAACTTGAATGGGAAAAGTACCGCAGCCTGCAGTACACCTCGTCAGCCCTGATGTCGAGCATCGGGATAAAGTACGGGCAGTTCGCCCAAGTCCTCGCGAGGATAAAGGCGGCATTCGAGGCTGACGGGTTCAACCCAAAGGAGGCCAAGAACATCATCGAGAGCGTGAAACACGACGTGCTCAACGGAATGATGCAGATTGTGGAGGTCAAGCCCAAAGGCAGGATGCTGTTCGAGGATTTCCTCACCTCTTATATAGAAGACATGGAAACCGGACGGCGCACCAAGAAAGGCCGTACCGTGAAAGTCTCACCTGCCTATATAAAAGGTCTGCGCATTATCCAAAAACAGATTCTCAACTACCAAAAGGAAACCCACCGCAAACTCGGACTGGATGACATGACGATGGAGACACGCAACAGCCTTGTCGGTTACTGGAAGGAACGGGGCTTGATGCCCAACGCCATCAACTCGTACATGACCGATGTCCGCACGGTGGCAAAGGCGGCCTACGAGGATAAGCTGACCAAATGCGATGATTTCCGTCATTCCGACTTCGTGCCGAAAAAGGAGGAAGTGGACAACATCTATCTCACGCCGGAACAGATACAGGAAATGCTCGACCTTGACCTTTCCACCAAGGAAGCTGTGAAAAAGAGACTGGAATCACTTGACATCAGCGAGGACGAGAAATTGGCACAACTTTCCAAATGCCGCATCACCCATATCAGGACACTGGAGCACGTGAGGGACATTTTCATTGTGGGCTGCCTGACCGGGCAGCGTGTTTCCGACTATTCAAGGATATGCGAGGACATGATAACGGAAATAGGCGGCACGGAGTTCATACTCATCACACAGCAGAAGACGGAAAAGAAAGTCTATATCCCCGTTGACAGGCGAGTAAGAGCCATGCTTGCCAAGTATGACGGCAAGCTGCCCCCGGTTCATCCCAATGAAATGAACAAGCTGGTGAAGACCATCGGCCTGTTGCTCGGCTGGACACATGACTGCGGCTTTGACGAGAAACGTCTCAACCCCAAACGTGGAAGGAGGTTCTGCGACATGCTCCTTTCCCATACAGCCCGAAGAAGTTTCGCCACCAACGCGTACAAGGCTGGCGTTCCTCTTCCTTCCATCCAAGCCATCACAGGACACAGCAGCGAGGCGCAACTGCGCCGCTACCTGAAACTGGATGCGGAGGAAAAGGCCGTCATAGCGTTAAAGGATTTTAAGGGTATCATCGAAATATAAGGAGGTGCTTATGGAAAAATCAAGGTTTGACATTATTAGCGACCTGTTCAAGCTGTCCAACGTAATCAGTGAGAGCCTGAAACTTGCGGAATCGCTTGTCGGCAAGTCTTCCGGCAGTGGCGAAACGGATTGCAAGGATATTTGCCGGAACATCAGATACAGCCTGAAGCCCCTGCCTTTTCTTTTGGCCGGCATCAGGAAATATGTCACCGAACACGAGGATAAGGAGCTGGCACGGAAATTCGTCGGGCTGCACGATGACACGAAAAGGCTTCATGGTATCTGCTCCAAATATGCGGACTTGAACAAGGCGGCTTTCCGTACAGGGGTGGCTTACCTGAGCATGGAAGTCATAAGGCAATACTTCTTTCCCGAAAAAGAACAGGAGCAAGTATCGCCGGAAGGTTCTGATATTTCTACCAAACCAATGACACGTACCGAAGCCACCGACTGCATCGACACCATCCGTGCCGCAATACGGAAGTGTGCAAAGGATTCAGACGGGAACAGAGGGAAAGAAATGTATGCCATGCTTGCCAAAGTGGACAAGGCGAAAATCCAAGCCGTCAAGGAATATATTGTCAATGCCAACGACAAGGATTTGGCGCAACTCTTCACGGAATATTTTGCAGAAGCCGTCCACCTTTCCATGCTGCCCCAAAATGATGATGTGAAAGCACAGTCTGCCGGAATAAAGATGTTCCATATCGCCATGACGATGGGATATGTCAAGAGGAACGTACTGCATGAAAGCGCATCCAAGGCAATATCCCCTTGTATCGAAGAAGTATCATCCGGTTTTACCGTCACAGATACAATGCAAGGCGGTACGTTCAGCACGACCGCGCAAGTTCCCGTTTTAAGGCTGTACCGTTTCCTTACCACCTTCACCGTACAGAGCGGCCCCGACAAGGGCAAGCCTCTATTGGACGGCAATGCCGTTTCCGACCGGGACTTCCTCCGTGCCGTCATGCGTGCCGACTATTCCACGATATACGGCAGTTGCGTGAAAGGCAAGATGCGCTGTGTCGCCATCCTGCTGTCCAAAGCCTACTTCAAGGACTGGAAAGGTTACAGGGCATCCGCTGCCCGTTCCATGGGGCTGACACCCGAAAGCCTCGCCAAGTATAACGTGGAGAAAACCTTTATAGCGAAGCTCAAAGAGCTGCTTCCCATGATAAAATAGTGACATAACCCACAGGTGGCTACAATTCACCACAACCCACAGACTTCCACAAGCCGTTAAGCACCAGTTGTTTGACGGCTTTTTTCATGCGGTGTCATTTCACAGAATACCACAAATTCACAGGTTTTATTATTGCCCTACCTTTGCCGCCACGAACTTAAAATCAGTGAATTATGACAGATAAGACAGAAATGGTACTGGTATCGCGCGACGAGCTTCAACAGCTTATCGGCGCAAGCGTGAGGTGCGCGTTTGAGGAATACCGGCAGGAACAGGCACCACAGGACACATCGGAGTATTACACCATCCGACAACTGGCGGAGAAATGGGGCGTGAGCATAGCGACCATCTGGCGGCACGAGAAGCTGGGACACATCAAAGGACAGCGGATAGGACGGCGTGTTCTGTTTCCCAAGGAACAGATAGACCGCATCAAGAGCCTGAAAGCCACCAACAGGAAGGCCGACAAGAACGCCAAGGGATAATTTGTAAGACGCACAACAAAAAAAATGTCAAGGCTTATGAAGAATTTGAAACAACTTGTTTTGCCGTGCTACAAATTGGAGATGGCAATGTCCGTGGAGGCATGGTACTTCCTGCATGGGAGTACGGACGGGTACATTTTTCACAAGGTGAATTTTTTTGATTTTCACATAAAATCATTTTTGCAAATTCCAATGCAAATATTTTTTTTCCAATTCCCTCATTTCCAAAAAACATATAACTATGCAATATATTTCCTTTAGTAATTGTTTCTTTTAATATATATTTATTATTTTCATTTCCTACTAAATTTTTAAAGCACAATTTACTGATCCTCCACTATATAATTTTTATTTTATTAACTGGCCACCATCTAAGAACTACTTTTCCTTGTATCTTTTTTATTGGTATGCAACCAAATCTTCTTGAGTCCGCAGATTTACTTCTATTATCTCCTAAAACATAAATATATCCACTAGGTACTACAACATTATCACATTCTCCTCCTAAAGACATATCAGTTTTTGTATCTGAAGATAAATAATTTTCATTCAATTCATATCCATTTATGTATACTTTTCCATTTCTTATTTCCACATGATCTCCTGGTAATCCAATTACTCTTTTTATATAGCTTTTTTTAGAAATCCCAAGGACATTATATAATAATTTTTCAGATATATTTTTAGAATCTTCATTATATACAGCTTTTGCATTAGTAAAGTCTAATTTTTTTATAATATCTTCACTTGGAGCTTCAAATGTAATAATAGTTCCTCTTTTAGGTGTTTGATTAAAACTGGCTGACCATGTACTCAAAATTAACTTTTCATTAGAATAAAATGTCGGAACCATTGAAGATCCTGTAATTGTTGTAGGCATTCCTATAAATGTCTTCAAAAAAAACACAAATACTATAGCTATAAAAATACTTAATAGCCAATTCAAAAAATCTTTTAATATTTTATTCATTTGTACCTCTCCTAAAATTTTTGTATATGTATTATAGTATAATTATTCATTATTTTCAACAGATTCTTTACTTTTTGCAGGAATTCTTATTACAACTTCAGTACCTTTTCCTTGTACACTCTTTATATTAATACTACCATTGTTTTGCTCTATAATTTCTTTTGCAATGGCAAGTCCTAATCCTGTTCCTCCCATTTCTCTTGCTCTTGCTTTTTCTACTCTATAAAATCTTTCGAACACACGAGGTAAATCTTTTTCTGGAATTCCTATTCCATTATCAATTACTTTTATATATGCATCATTATAAACAAATCCAACATATATTTTTATATTACCATTTTCCGGTGTATATTTAATAGCATTAGTTAATATATTTAAAATAACTCTTTCAATTCCATATTTATCAACTTTTACAAGTGGTACTTCTGCAGTAACAAAACATTCAATCTTATGTTGCTTTTTTTCTATTTCAACTTTCAACTTTTCTAGACATTTCTTTGTTAAATCGCCCAAATCTATATCTGTAATCTCTGTTTTATTTTTATTATTATCATATCTTGACAATGTTAATAAATCTGATACTAACTTTGCCATACGATGTGATTCTGATTCAATAACATTTAAAAATTTGACTTGAGTTTCTTTATCATAATCACCTTCCAATAAGGTTTCTGTATATCCTAAAATTGATGTAATTGGAGTTTTCAATTCATGTGATACATCTGCAACAAATTCTTTTCTC
>OGYK01002973.1_pt1 | contig 10400 bp, 9 predicted proteins | sample 1576501 | NCBI WGS metagenome assembly OGYK01 (sample SAMEA3541530, study PRJEB24748) | human gut metagenome | biome: human gut; feature: human-associated habitat; material: faeces | place: China | collected 2012
CATTTATCAAGGTGGGTAAGGAATTGGGCGTGATTAAATAATAATCCGTTCTGTCTTTCGTCCGGAAGGATGATTGATAAGGGAGTGTGCCAAACCTCTGACTACTGTTGCTCTGTATAACAGGACAGTGTCTCGGTGTTTTAGCATTCTCCCTTATTTTTTTGTGTTTTTTGCCCGTTTCCACCGCTTGCGGGAGTACTCTTCTTTCTCCTCTCCTTTATGTCCTTTCTTTCTGTATATTACCTCCTTTCCTCCTGCCGGTTATGGCTTTTCCTCCTGTCGGTTATTACGGTCTTCCATAGTAGACTGTACAGTCTTCCATAATGGACCGTACAGTCTGTTGCAGTGGACTGTACGGTCTGTTACGGCGGACTGTAATATATGTAAGGAAGGAAAGACCTGTGTTTAGGGTGTGAAAGGCTTATTCATAGGGTGGGGAATGCTTAAAGCCGGTTCTTGCTTTTTATCACTGAACGTGTAGGATAAGCAGTAAGGACCGGCAAAAGAGATTTTATGTAAAAGAGAGTATTTATTCTGCTTGCATTTCTACCTGCAACACATAGACAGGGAAAGCATCGGAAGAGCGCCGGATATGGCAGATTCGTAATCCTTCTTCGGTCGGCTTCCATTCGACGGTTTTCTTGTTGTCGAGCAATGTGATGCGCTTGATGCGGTCGGTGTAGCCTTTGAAGGCACGGAGTGTAAACTCACCGGCAGGCACGTGGCGTACGATAACGTAGACATGGTTGCCTTTGGCAGTATATCTGAAATCGGGAATGGCATTGACGGGTGTACCATCGAACACGGCATCGTGGAACCCTTCTTTTACCTCTTCTCTTTTTCCGTGGGCAAGGGGCGAGGTCTCACCGTAAGTATGCCAGGGCGAAGTGCCGTAGATGGCTTCCCCGTTTGTCTTTATCCATTGGCGGAAAGCGTTGAGTCCGGGTTCGGTTTGCTGCGGGAAACTGCCTTGGGGGTTGGGACCGATGTTCAGCAACAGATTTCCTCCTTTGCTGACCACGTCTGTCAGATTGCGAATCATCATGTCGGGTTTCTTGTAGACAGTATCATATTTGTTGTATCCCCAGTTGGCACCCATGGTGAGGCATGCTTCCCAAGGTTTCGGGTCTATCTCGTTCATTAATTTCTGCTCTATGATGCGGTAGTCACCCAGACCGTTTCCGATGCGGCTGTTGATGAGGCAATGCGGTTGCAGGCGCTCAATGAGCCGGCGGATGGAACGGCTTTGCTCTTTGGTTACCATTTCGGGAGTGTCGAACCACATCATGGCGATTTCTCCGTAATTGGTCAGCAGTTCGGTTAATTGCGGCAGCACCTTGCGGTCGATGTATGCCTGAAGGTTCTTATTGTCCTCATCGGGAAAATCCCACGTATTGCTTCTGCCGGCTTTGGTCGGCCAGTTGGTGGGAACATCAGGGTCTTCCCAGTCTCTTCCCAGGGAATAATAGAAACCGAATTTCAGTCCTTGCTTACGGCATTCGTCGGCCAGTTCTTTCATCGGGTCGCGTGCAAACGGGGTACGGGTAACGATGTTGTAATCGCTGCATGCCGAGTGATACATGGCAAATCCGTCATGGTGCTTGGAGGTGATGACGATATATTTCATGCCGGCTTCTTTGGCAGTCTTTACCCATTTTCGGGCGTTGAACTCGGTCGGGTTGAAGTCATTGGCAATTAAAGCATCCGGCGTGCCGAAATTCAGGCAGACGTGGTCGACCGCCGTGAGGATGAACAGATAGTCCGCGCCCACGGCCTCAGCCAGACAGGCGCTGGCAAAGTCCTTGTCGATGACGGCGTCGACCCCGAAATAGTCCCCGTGCGCGTCGCGCGCGACCGGCACACCGCCGCCGCCGCAGGCGATGACGATATACTCATTGTCGAGCAGGTTCAGGATCGAGCGCCGCTCGACGATGTCCACCGGCTTCGGCGAGGCGACGACGCGCCGCCAGCCGCGCCCGGAATCCTCGCGCATATGCAGGGTCGGGTCGCTGTGCTGCATCCGCTGTGCCGCGGCCGCGTCGTAAAACGCGCCGATGGGCTTTGCCGGCGTCTGAAACGCGGGGTCGTCCGGGTCGACGACGACCTGCGTGACGACCGTCGCCACCTGCCACGGCATGCCCTGCGCGCGCAGCGCACGGCGCAGCCCCTGCTGCAGATGATAGCCGATATAGCCCTGACTCATGGCCGTGCACTCCGGCAGCGGCATGGGCGCGACGGCGGGGTTCGTTTTCGCGGCGGTGTCGAACGCCGTCTGGATCATGCCGACCTGCGGACCGTTGCCGTGGCTGACGATGATCTCGTGTCCCTGATGGATGAGCCCGACGAGCGCCGGGCAGGCGGCAGCCACACGCGCGCGCTGCTCGGCGGGCGTATTGCCGAGCGCGTTGCCGCCGAGCGCAATGACGATCCTTGCCATGGCGTCACCTGCGCTGCGGCGCGGGCTGCTGCTGCGTGATGCAGTGGATGTTCCCGCCGCCGAAGGCGACCTCGCGCGTCTGCACGCCGACCACGCGCCGCTCGGGGAACATGGCCTGCACCTGCTGCACGGCAAGCGCGTCGTTTTCATCGCCGTACTGCGGCAGGATGACGCCGCCGTTGACGATGAGGAAGTTCATATACGACGCGATGGCGACCTCACCGTCCGCGCGCGGGAGCGTGCCCTCCACGGCGTCGATCGTCGCCGCACCCTCAAGCAGGCACGGCCGCTGCGTCAGGCAGAGCTTGTGCACCTTCAGCCTGCGCCCCCTGGCATCCGTCGCCTGCGAGAGCGCGTCATACGCGTCGTGCGCCGGCTGGTAAAACGGGTTTTGCGGGTCGTCCGTCCAGATGCACGCGACCTCGCCCGGGCGGATGAAGCAGGCCACGTCGTCGATATGGCCGTTGGTCTCGTCGGGGTCGATGCCATCGCGCAGCCAGAGGACTTTTTCGCAGCCGAGATAGTCGCAGAGCATATGCTCGATCGCGCCGCGGTCCATGGAGGGGTTGCGCCCCTCGGACAGCAGGCACATCTCGGTCGTGAGCACCGTGCCTTCGCCATCGACATGGATCGAGCCGCCCTCGAGCACGAAGCCCTCGGTGCGGTAGGAATCGACGCGCTCGAGCTCGCAGACCTTCTGCGCGACCTGATCGTCGAGATCCCACGGGAAATAGAGCCCGTCGACCAGACCGCCCCAGGCGTTGAACGTCCAGTCCACGGCGCGCAGGCCGCCGCGGTCGTTGACGAGAAACGTCGGGCCGCAGTCGCGGATCCACGCGTCGTTGCTCGCCATCTCGACGACGCGCACGGCGCGCGGCAGGCGCTCGCGCGCGTTCTGGTACTGCGCCGCGCTGACGCAGACCGTCACGGGTTCAAACTGCAAAATAGCGATCTGCTGGAAAAAGAAGAACTGCACAACGAGACAGCGCAGGAGTATTTAGAGGTGTTAGAGCGCCAGTCAAGCCGATTGAAAAAGCTGATCGAAGACCTGATCGAGGCTTCCAAGGCGTCCACCGGAAACCTTCCGGTACATTTAGAGCGGTTAGAAGCCGGGATATTTATGACACAGACGGTCGGGGAATTTGAGGAAAAGACAAAAGAGGCAGGACTTGATCTTGTGATCGAAAAGCCGGAGACACCGGTCTATATCATGGCGGACAGCAGACATTTCTGGCGTGTGATCGATAACCTGATGAATAATATCTGCAAATATGCCCAGAGTGGGACGCGTGTCTACATCAATCTTGAAGTAAAAGAGGCACAGGTGTCTATCACCTTCCGCAATACGTCAAAATACCCGCTCAATATCAGCAGTGATGAACTGATGGAACGTTTTGTGCGGGGCGATGCATCCAGAAATACGGAAGGAAGCGGACTCGGACTTTCTATCGCAAACAGCCTGATGGATCTTATGGGTGGTACATTCCGTCTGTATGTGGACGGAGATCTGTTTAAGGTCGTGCTCGGGTTTGCCGAGACAGCAGAGAAAGAAACAAAAGAAAAAATCGAAGAACTGTAATTGTTGGAAGTTGCACTACAGGTGTGAACCAATAACCCAAAAGCATGGTTGTCCAGAGGGATGCCATGCTTTTTTCATTCATAGGAAATTACGTCCTATGAATGAAAAAGCCCTCCGGGCGGGATGCGCACTTCGCATTCCAAATCGGCAAAATCTGCTGCCACCACTGTATCATACGGCATTTTCAGTTCAGAAAATGCCTGCCTGTGAACAGTAACTCACAAGCGACTCATTGTCCCTGTGCGGTGAAAAGCAGATTGTGAAAAGGAAAATTGGAGGGTATAATATGTAGGGAAAAGGGAGAGCAGCTTATGAAACAGATAAAACAAAAGTGGTTGTAAAATAATCAGTTGAATCAAGTGGCAATAGTATAAAAAATAAAATTTTTTACATATAGAAATGGAGCTTTTATGGATAACAATAAAATCGATGAGGGATTACAGGGAAATGAAAAAATAGAAACCGCAATCGCGGCACTGCAGCAGGAGGCAAGCGAAGAGATGTTAGCGCATACCCTGACAGTGATACGCAGACGCATGAAAGAGGGCGGTCAGTTTATCATAGCGGTGGAACCGCCGACGGGCGGGAACCAGATGCAGATACAGGCAGTGCAGACGCCGGACGGCAATAGCTGGTGGGCGGCATTTACCAGTTTTGAGGAAGAATTAAAGGGAAGCGGGAGTGTAATGTCTACATTTTTAACAGGAATTGAGCAGGCATTCCGCGCGGTACTTGCCGCAGAAGAGGCAAAGGGAATTATCGTGAACCCGTGGAACCGGACGATCATGCTGGATAAAAACCTGATACGGATCATACTTGGGGAACCGGCATAAAGTATATATATTGATTTTCAAACGAAAAGGATAGACAGCTGACAACTGTCTATCCTATGAAATGCTTATTGTCTATGCGGTTTAAAGATTAACCGAAGTATCTGTTCAACAGTCCTTCAAATGCTTTTCCGTGTCTTGCCTCATCGCGTGCCATCTCATGAACGGTATCATGGATTGCATCAAGGTTTGCAGCTTTTGCACGTTTTGCAAGATCAGTTTTTCCTGCTGTTGCACCGTTCTCAGCGTCAACTCTCATCTGAAGGTTCTTTTTGGTGCTGTCTGTTACAACTTCACCGAGCAGTTCTGCGAATTTTGCAGCGTGTTCTGCCTCTTCCCATGCAGCTTTCTCATAGTAGGAACCAACTTCCGGGTAACCTTCACGGTAAGCAACACGAGCCATTGCAAGATACATACCAACCTCAGAGCACTCACCCTCGAAGTTTGCTCTTAAATCGGATACGATATCCTCACTTACTCCTTTTGCAACACCAACTACGTGCTCAGCAGCCCATACTTTCTCACCTTCCTGCAATTTGAACTTTTCAGCCGGAGCTTTACATACCGGGCAGATCTCCGGAGCTGCATCGCCTTCATAAACATAACCACATACTGTACATACATACTTTGCCATAATTTTAATCTCCTTTTCTTTGAAAAATGTTATTTGTCTGCTGTAATAGATTTCCCCGCTTATTTGAAATCTATTACTGTGTGCTTTAAATTGATATCAGTAACTATTACTGATTTTAAATGAAAAACTTCTTTTTGTCAACATTATTTTATATTATTTTAGAAGTTTTTTGGGGAAAAATGATCAGGAAGTCTGTCTTTTGGCTTTACAGGAAGAGCATTTTCCGTAAAAATAAGTCACATGTCCTTCAATCTCACCGTCAAAGTCCTGTGCGGCAAGAACATTGATATGATCCAGTCCCGTTACATTTAAATCCAGAACGCTCCCGCATTCCTTGCAGATAAAATGGTAATGCGGCTTTGGATTACCGTCAAAACGATCAGGTCCAATTCCGGTGGACAGTTTCTGGATCTCACCGATATCTGCCAGTAATGACAGATTGCGGTATACCGTACCGAGACTGATATTCGGAAATTCTTCCTTGATATTCATATAGACGGTCTCTGCGGTAGGGTGGTCATAACGCGAGATGAGAAACTTCTTGATGGATTCCCGCTGCTTACTTCGTTTCAGCATATTACCATCCTTTCTTGATAATAGTAATTGTTACTAAAATTATTATATAATCACAGAGAAAAAATGTCAAGATGAAGATGGTTTGGTTTTTCATTTTAATCTTTGATAAACTAATGTTTTGTGGTATATATGGAATATAGCTTTGACAATAAATGGCAGTGTAAGGGAGAAGCAGTTTGAAAGTAAAGACAATTCTGGGCAGGATATATTATATCATAGTGGCAGTGTGTGTCTTTCTGCATGTTGTTATTTTATCATTGAGTTTTTTTGACAACAAACATCAGGAAAAATATTGCCGCAGCATTATTCCGGACAGGGAATACCAGACAGATGAGGATAACCGCAGGTTTGTATTTTCTGCACAGAAGATAAAGGATGGAGGGGACTGTCTGCGTTTTTATACGGCGCATATGGAAGTCAGTGTGTACGCTGATGACACGCTGATCTATCATGTCGGACAGCAGCAGGCAATGCCAAAGGTGTCACCCGGAGTTATGTGGAATTATGTCGGGATACCATCCGGGGCAGAACAGATCCAGGTTATGATCCGTGCGGTCTATCCGGAGGTCAGACAAAAGCAAATTGATTTTTCAATCGGCGGGTATACCCAGATGTATAGCGGAATGTTGTACAGATCCATGCCGGTAACATTTATCTGTCTGCTAGAAATATTATTGGGTTTCTTCATGGTACTGTGGTGGCTGATCGCACGGACCAGAATGAAAATGAAGCAGACGCTGCTGCATTTTGGCACTTTTTCCTTTCTGACCGGAACTTGGGCACTGAACGAGACAGATGCCGCACTTCTGATCCTGTTTCCGGTCAGAGTTGAGATCGTATTCGTATCAGCGGTAGCCCTGATACTCATGGTGCCTTCCTTTGTGTGGTTTACCAAGGGATTCTTTGATGTTGAGGACAAGTGGGGATCAGATATTATCTGCGCGCTGGCATATCTGAATCTGGCGGTACAGCTTATATTGCAGCTTGCCGGGATTCGAGGCTTCCGGCAGATGTACACGGTCACACATGTCCTGTTGGGGGTAGCGCTGCTTTATACGATAGTCATGCTGATTTCTGAGTACAGAAAAACGAAGGTACACCGCCATCTGCGGTTTGTTGTGGTTGGTGGGTTTATTCTTCTGGGAACGCTTGTGGCAGATCTGCTGCACTTTTATTACGGATCATTTCAGACAAGTATATATGACATATATGGTGTTTTTATCTATATCATTATTTTTGCGGTCGAAGTATGCAGACAAGTGGCAGAGCAGGTGGATGCAGGGCAGAAGCTGCAGCTCTATGAAGAACTTGCAACCAAAGATATGCTGACGAAACTCTATAACCGGAATGCATATGATGAATGGATCAAGGTAAACAGGCAGCCGAAGAAGGCGAAGATTGTTGTTTTTGACCTTAACAATTTAAAACAGTGCAATGATACGATGGGGCACGCAGCCGGAGACGCATATATCCAAAATGCTGCGGGGATCATATTGCATGTGTTTGGAAATTGTGGAAATTGTTACCGGATCGGTGGAGATGAATTCTGCGTTGTGATCTATGGGAATGATCCTTCAGATATGGAAGAGTTATTCCGGCAGATGAAGCAGGAACAGGATGAGTTTAATTCGAAAAACGCAATACCACAGATACAGATTGCCTATGGCTATGCGGAGTTTGACCCGGAAACAGACCGGGATATCGAGGATACCAGATCCCGTGCAGATGACAAAATGTATCAAAAGAAGAGAGAAATAAAAGCGGATACCAATGAAAATAAAAGGACAGAGTAAGTAGTTATATTTAGACCGTCAGGCAATGGATGTTATCGTTTATGTTCTAATTTATAAAAAAACGGAATACAAATAGAAGAAAACAAAAACAGAGATGAGAGATTGCCTATGGCAGGAATGAAACGGTTTATTGCATATATATATGGGTATGAAAATGCAAAAAAGGCAGGCAATACGGGATTTGCCAGGATCGAGCTGCGGGGAGAAGAGTGCAGGCTTGAAATCCATCTGCGTAGTGTCTATGCTGCGCAGACGCACTGCAGGGTTTATCTGTTTCGCAAACAGGGTAATCAGATGGAGGGAAGCCTGATCGGAGAAATGGATGTCCGCAATGGTGCTGGAGATTTTGCCACAGCAATGAAAACAATGCATATACCGACATCATCACTCAGTTTTTTCGAGATGGACGGGATTTTTTTGTGCAGCGAAGATGGACGTATTTTCATGAGCCGCTGGACGGAGGGGGAGCCGCTTACCGTGGATATGGAGCACTTTGGGGAGTGGAGAGAAAGCCAGCCAGAGGAACCGCCGGTGGAAGAAGAGGTGTATACAAAAGAAGACCTGCATAAAAGAGAAGATATGCATGCAAGAGAAGATATGCATGCAAGAGAAGATGTGCATAAAACGGAAAATATCATATCAGAAACAGAAAACAAGCCTGTGTCAGGTAAAACACCTGTGCCGGACAGTATGAAAAGGCAGCAGAAAAACAGAAAACAGACCACCCAGCCGGCACAGAAATATGACAGTGAGCTCGCTGCGACAGAACTCCCCGCGCGCAATTTCTTTCCACAGTACCAGTGGACGGACATCTGGGAGCAGTTTTTAAAAAATCATCCGGCAAACACGCCGTTCTCAGAAAAAAATATTACCTGTATCAAAATCGAACTAAAAGATATTCGTGAACTCCCGAAAAAATACTGGTATCTCGGAAATAACAGTTTTCTGTTACATGGATTTTTTAATTACCGGTATCTGGTGATTGGAAAAATAGAAGAAGATACACAAAACAGATGGTTTTTAGGGGTGCCTGGCATTTATCAGAATCAGGAGCGTGTCATGGCGATCATCTTTGGATTCCCGGAATTTATGCCGGAGCAGGTTGAAAACCGGTTTGGCTGCTGGTATCGTTTTTTTGAAGAATAACTGTCTGACAAAATGGAGACGTTTTTGACAGGGGCTGTGCATAAAAAATGCAGCTGTTAATTGTCAGTGGAAGGGTTGAGATACGCGTAGCGCAGATGATCTGCCCATCGGTTCTGGATAAAAAAACAGCCGCGTTCTACACCTTCATACTGAAAACCGAGCGATTCCAAAAGGTAGATGGAAGGTTTGTTTTCCGGCATAACACGTGCGAATACACGATGAAGATGAAGGTCGTAAAAGGCAAGTGACATGACTTTTTTAATCGCTTCTGAGGCATAGCCCATGTGCCGGAATGCTGCGTCAAATTTATAGCCGATCTCTGTGCAGGAATATGCTGCAAAGCGGATGTCGTGCAGGCATACGGTTCCGATGATCATTTGCGGATCATCCTTCCGGAAAACATAGAAACGGATACACTGTTGTTTTAATGCGAGATCCCATTCACACTTTAAAACTGCCTGCTGGTAGGATGCGGTATAAAAGTTGGCAGGTCTTGTCGGTTCGTAGGCTTCAAAACTTTCACGATTGCGGTTCTGAAAATTTAAGACCGCATTTGCATAATTCGGTGTTAAGACTTTTAAGATCAGCCGGTCTGTCTGAGATTCATATTTTAAAGAAGCGTTTTTCCACTGCATCAGGCAAGATGCCTCCTTCTCGACAAAAATGAAAAAATGCGGTACAATACTGCATACTATATAGTATAACATTTCGGGGAAACTGTCCATGAATCAGGATGAAAAATACATGAAAGCGGCGATACGGCAGGCAAAAAAAGCGTATGCATTGGATGAGGTGCCGATCGGCTGTGTGATCGTGCAGAACGATAAGATCATTGCGCGTGGATATAATAGAAGAAATACAGAAGGCAACACATTAGCGCATGCGGAACTGACCGCAATCCGCAAAGCGAGTAAGAAAACCGGTGACTGGCGGTTAGAGGACTGCACGATGTATGTGACGTTAGAGCCATGCCAGATGTGTGCAGGTGCGATCGTTCAGAGCCGGATGAAAAAAGTGGTGATCGGAAGCATGAATCCCAAAGCCGGATGCGCCGGCTCGGTATTAAATCTGCTCCAGATGCAGCAGTTTAACCACCAGGTCGAGATAGAAAAGGGTGTGCTTGGGGAAGAGTGTTCGGCAATGCTTTCCACATTTTTTAAAGAACTTCGCCAGAAAAAGAAGTCTTAAGCGCGTATCTGGCTTGACAATACAGGGCGAAATAGGCTATACTTAAATCTCCGAGCAGCCGGGGTGGCAGCGGTACCCTGAACCAGCAATCCGCTATAGCTGGGGTGATGCCGAACGGAGGGTTGTCAGATTGTGGAGCTGCCCTTCATAAGTGGCGTTGAAGTTTGGGTCTTACGCAACAGGAATCTGTGAACCGTGTCAGGACAGGAATGTAGCA
>OGYK01002979.1_pt1 | contig 10381 bp, 8 predicted proteins | sample 1576501 | NCBI WGS metagenome assembly OGYK01 (sample SAMEA3541530, study PRJEB24748) | human gut metagenome | biome: human gut; feature: human-associated habitat; material: faeces | place: China | collected 2012
GCAGCAGAAGGAACAAAACAGGGATTAGCCAGCATTGGCATTGAAGTAAAGGTTAATTCAGTAGCTATGAATTACGTTACAGATATTGGCGATATTGGCGGAAGTCCATCTGAATTAGATGCAACTACATTTAAAGATAAAATCAAGGTGACAGTACCGGGCGTTAAGGATATTAAGGCGTGGGAAGCTACTTATTTGTTTGACAATAGCAGCGCAACTAGCGACTATAGAAAACTTAAAGCGTTAGAAGATGCAGGAAACATTGTCCCGTTAGAGGTTGCTTTACCAGACGGAACAACATTCTCAACTAAAGGCTACGTATCAACGGGAGTTAGCGGCGCTAAAGTTGACGAATTAATCAGTGCTAAATTAACAGTATCTTTACAGGAAGATTGGAAAGTTACAAATCCAGCATAGTTAGTTAGTATTTGATGGGGCTAAACGCCCCATCTTTTTGTTAAGAAAGGATTTAAAAATGAAAACATTAGAATTAAAGCTTAAAGATGGAGAAGAAGAAGTAAAAGTACATTTAAGACTTACTTGTGGAGGTCAGCGCAAATTAAAAGAAAAATACGAAGAAGATACATTAACAACATTGTTAGGTGGATTCAATGAGATAGATAAGACTATTGATATTTTCGATACAGCATTAAATTACAAGGACAACGATAATACTATCAAATCAGGAGAAGAGCTTTACGATTTGATGGTAGATAACGATTACTGCGGAATTGAAGCTTTTGCAAAAGTAGTTACAGATATAGCCGTAGCATCAGGAATTATCAAGAAGGAGCAGGCAAACTCTGTATTAAAGAGCGTTGAAGATACATACGATTCAGTATTTAACGACTTAGAAAACGTTATCGAAAAAGCAGAAAACAAAGATACACCCACAAAAAACTAGCAGAAAATCGTTAGAAGGTTTGGTTTTCGAAGGTAGAGTAGCAGGAATCGAATTTAATGATATATGGGATTGGACGTGGGGCGAAGTATTAGAGTTCATCAGGGTTGTTCAGGAAAGAAAACGCAGAGAGAATCAGGATAAGGCATACATAGCCTTTAAGGAAGCTGATTTAATTTCTGGCTGGATTTTTGAAAAGAAAGAAACGAGCGTTGTTGAAGCGTTCCCAACGTTCTGGACTAGCGAAGAAAGAGAAGAGATTTTAAAGCAAGCTAAAATTGAAAAATATAAAAACATAATGTTCCGATATGCGAATAAAAGGTAGGAAGGAGGTAGGAAATGACAGTTGAAGAGATAAAGGTCAAGTTTAGTGTAGAGTTGAACAACCTAAAGAAGAATCTTGAATCGGCGAGAGGACAGTTAACCAAAGTATCAGATGCTTTCGAAGATTTGGATGGAGATATTGAAAGAGCCAAAAAATCGATGGATAAAAACGCCGAAAAAATAGCAAAAGCTTTGGAAAGTGAAAAAAAGAAATATCAAAGCACTACTAATGCAGCTCAAAAGTACGCTCAAAACATTCAGGAATTAGGCGTTAAATATGATTTGGTTAAGACTAAAGCAGAGAAGTACGCAAGCGAAATAAGCAATCAGGAAAGCAAGATTAATAGAATGCAAACAGCATATGAAAAGATGTCTAATGTAATGTCGTCAATGCAGATAAAAGGAAGCATTAACGAAGAATTACAAAATTTAGAGAGCATTTTAGAAAAAAATAAAACAAAGGCTTTGCAACTTGAAACAGAAATGAATAAGCTTTCAAATTCAAATTATGAAATAGGCGAAGTTGATGGCGAATTTATGAATTATGAACAGATGGCGGAAGCTCTTAACAAGGTAGATTCAGAGAGTGAGCAGGCTTACAACAGACTTAACCAGCTAAAAGCTGGAATTAATGGCGTAGATGAAGGATTGCTTGATTTAGGTAACAAACAAGGACTTGAAAAGCTAAACAACCAGATTACACAACAGAAAGGAAAGCTTACAAGTCTAAAAGCAAGCTATCAACAGACACAGAACAGCTTAAATGCTTTATCTAACAGGCAAGAGCAGGCGACAGCTAAATTAGGACAGTCTAAGCAGTCAATAGCAAGCGCTAAAGAGAGAATAATGCAGTTAAGGCAGTCGTTAGGTTCTTTAAGCTCAACGACAAAAGGGGCATTTATGGCGAATGTGTCCGCAAAGCTTAAAGCTGTTGGCAATGCTGCATCAAGCTTGATTCATAGGTTTCAAAATGGCGTGTCGTCAATTTTCAAGTTTGGCAAGGGATTGTTGAATGTAGGCAAGCAGGCAGTAGGAATAATAGGCAGATTTACTTTGCTAGGTAAGGCTGTTGGAAGTGTTAGGAATAAAATATCTGGATTCGCTTCCAATGCATCGCAGAACCTAAGAATGATTAAAAGCATAGTGATGTCGATGCTTTTAATGAAGCTATTTACCATTTTTTCGGAAGGAATGGGCAACCTTGCGAAGCAGAGTAGTGGATTTAATAGCTCAATCTCTAAGATATACAGTTCACTATCATATTTAAAGAATAGTATCGTATCAGCATTTTCGCCGTTAGTAAGCTATGTTCAACCTATGGTAAGTAGCGTCATTAATACGATAGCAGATGCTTTCAATAAATTAGGTGAGCTTATAGCAGGCTTAACAGGGCAAAAGACTTATACAAAGGCTGTATATCAACAAAAAGACTATGCAGCAAGCTTAGATGATACGGCAGATTCTACCAGCAACGCAAACAAGGAAGCTGAGAAGTACAAAAAGACTATAGCTGGCTTTGACGAAATTACAAAGTTGGATGATAATACATCATCTTCCAATAGCGGTAGCGGTTCGTCAAGTAGTGGAAATTCTGATGCAGGAGCTTGGACTACTTCCAAGGTTGATGTATCTAGTAGCTTGCTTAATTCTATCAAGGATGGTGATTGGACTAGTGTAGGCGAAGCACTAGGAAACAAAATCAATCAGGCGTTAGGCAGTATTGATTGGGGCAAAATCCAGAAGAAAGTAAATAATATAGCTAAAAACATAGCTGATTTTCTAAATGGAGCGATTAAAGCAACAGATTGGAATTTAGTAGGAACAACAATCGGGCAGGCAGTTAATACAATCTTAGGATTTTTTAATACGTTTGCAACAACCTATGATTGGAGCAAGTTCGGGAAAGCAATAGCACAAAGTCTTAACGGTGCTATGAAGGCTATTGATTGGAAGCTGGCAGGCGAAACGTTAGGGAACAGCTTAACAGGCGTATTCGATACGCTGTATGAAGTAGTTACTACTTTCGATTGGAAAAAGTTAGGCAGTAGCTTAGCAGATGCAGTTAATGGATGCGTTGATAAGCTTGACTTAGCCAAGGGAACTGCTGCAATTGGCGAAGCTGTAAAAGGATTATGTAATGCAATTGCTGAATTTTTCGAAAAAACCGACTGGAAAGCAATCGGCAAAAAGGTAGTTAAGGCAGTAACTAGCGTTGATTGGTTAGGCATTGTTATTGCAGCATTAAAAGCTGTATTCGCAATAGCTGGGGCGTTCGTAGAGCTGATAGAAGGAATCATTGACGGCATCATTGATGGAGTTAGAACGACTGATTGGGTTAAGGTCGCAAAAGAAATTTGGAAAGCAATCGTTACAGCGTTCAAGGGAATCGGCGGATTAATTCTTGAAGTTTCTCTTTATTTAGGAACAAAGGCGAAAGATTTGTGGGACGGCATCAAATCAGGTTGGAATGCAATCAAGGACAAGGCTCTGGAAGCGGAAGCAAAGCTGAAATCTAAGATTGAAACTACACGAGACCAAATCAGAGCTAAATGGAAAGAAGTATCAGCAGATTGGAGCGACAAGGTTAACGATTTAAGATTGAGTGCAAAACAAAAAGCTAGTGATATTAGAGAGTGGTGGAACAACAAAACCGCTGGATGGAGAGATAAGACTAACAGCTTAAAGTTGAACGCAAAGCAGAAAGTTAACGATATTAACAAGTGGTGGAAAGATAGAGCAGCAAAATGGAAAAATAAAGAAGTATCTTTTACCATTAAAGCAAAGAACAAAATTAATGAAATCAAGAAAGATTTTAAATCAATTATTAATACAGTAATTGATTGGATTAACAAATATATCATTGATAACATTAATAAAATTCAAATTAAAATTCCAGCAATCAAAGTTTTGGGATATAAAGGAAAGACATTAGGGTTCAATGTAGGACACATCAAGTCTTTCAGCAATGGTGGTTTTGTTGATTATCCAAGAGGAGAAGATGGTCTTTTCTTTGCAAATAGAAATGAAATGGTCGGCAAATTTAGCAATGGAAAAACAGCCGTAGCGAATAACGACCAGATTGTATCAGGTATTTCAGCAGGCGTATATTCTGCTGTAACTGCTGCGATGGGAAATAGCGGAAACGGTAATTCCCCAATTCTTAACGTATACGTTGGAGGAAAAGCAATCACAGATTACGTCGTAAAAGATGTTAACAACAGAACAATAGCAACAGGCAGATGCCCTATTCTTACATAAGAATGGGGCTTTTTTGTGAAAGGAAATGAAATGTCAGCAACATTAAAGATTAATACAGGAAGCAAGGCTTTCGACTTAGAACCAGCCTTGAACGGAATTGAAGAATCGCAAGAAAAAATTTGGAGCAAAAATACAGGTCGTACATCTTCAGGAAAAATGACAGGTGATATTGTAACTACCAAATTAAAATTGAAAATTAAATATCCAGTTCTCACTATTGAACAAAAAAATCTGCTTAACAAGGCTATATCGGACGCTTTTTTTACAGTTGAGTATCAAGGGTCAAAATATACAATGTATGCTAATTCGCCAACATATCCGTTGTATAGTATGGCTACAGGACTTCCAAGATATGTAGGCGTTGCGGTTGATTTGATTGAACAGTAGAAAGGAAGAGATATGTATACAAATGTATCAACAGAATGTATTAACGCGTTGAATGCAGATGGCAGACGATTCGGCGCGAAAATAACTCTACCAGACGGAACAGAGATTACAGATGGATTCTATTCGATTGATATAACATCCAGTGCTAACAATGATACAGAAAAAATGCAGTTAGGTACAGCGATAGCAACGCAGGTTACAGTTAATATGGAAGAGCCTACGAGCGTAATCTACAATAAAGAATTTTTGTTAAGTTTAGGAATTTATATCGATGATACAACTATCGAATATGTTCCAATGGGATATTTTAAGGCGCAAAAACCTACTGTGCAGGCTGGAAAGATGACCTTTACGGCGTTAGACAGAATGGCAAGGCTGAATGGTAACTATTCATCGCTACTATCATATCCTTGCGATATAGCAGATGTTGTTAAGGAAATTCAGACTATGACGGGCGTTCCTATTGAGATTCCTGGGCATATGGTAATCAATAAAAGAGTTGAAAGCGACGATGGGACGACCATTACATACTGTAATCCGTTTGAAGGCTACACATACAAAGAAACGCTGGCAATCATAGCTAGTTACTATGGCAGATTTGTTACTGTTGACAGAACAGGAAAAGTCGTGTTCAGGGATTATCGCAGTAGAGACTATCAGATTACAGCCGATAGAAGCTTAGAAGATATAAGCGTGTCTAATGAGATTTTTAACCTAGGCTATATTAAATGTACTGTCGATAACGATTTAGTATTAAAATCGGGCAATGGAGCTACAGGCGTTACAATTTCTTGCTTTATGCATACGCAAGATACATTAGATAATTTATACGATAGCCTTAAAGAATTGAGCTACTATCCTGCATCAGTATCGCTTTTGGGCGATTTTCGCCTTGATGTTGGTGATATGGTAACAGTAATTACATTAGATGGAACAGGCGTTATTCTTCCAATAATGGGAATGACTATTGAATTTGACGGTGGATTAACATCGAAAATATATTCGTATGGAGAAACAAGTGAAACAGCCGAACAGCAACAAAGCCCCACAGAAAAAGCAATCAGCCGATTATATCAGCAGTTGGCAGTTGTCGAAAATCTGATAGTAACTAAAAGCATTACTATAGGACAGGTTGGAACTACAAATCTGTTGGATGATAGCCTTACATTGATTAACGATGATTACACGATTGAAATTCTAGAATAGGAGAAAAAGATGAAGATTAATAAAAAGATTGATAATGTATATCATATAGAGTTTGGTTTGAATGACGACAGAGCCAACGCAAGAATCTATAGATACGATACAGGACAGCTCATTAAATTCTATGATATTCCAGATGACGTAGAGGTTCAATTCTCTAATGAACATTCTACCAATGGAACAATAAACAAGAGAATAACAGACAGTATGGTTCAGATTCCAGATTCTTTGCTTACTTCAAAAGACAACATCATAGCCTATATTAAATACATTGACGAAAACAGCGAAACAACAACAAAGTTGATTAAATTTGGACTTCTTGACAGAGCTAAGCCTGGCGACTATGTATCACCTGACGAAGAGCCTAGCTTTAGAAGTTTTGTAGAAGAACAGTTAAAAGAAGCAAAAGAAATAGTCGAAAAAAACAAGGATTATTTAAAAGAAACAATTGAAAATACTGAAAAATCCAAAGAGTATATGGATGCGACAGATGCCAATAGGCGTACAGTAGAAGGACTAACAGAGAAAAACAAGGAATACGCTACACAGACCGAGAACAATGCCGAATCTGCTAATACATCCGCATCTAATGCCAGCGAATCAGCTTCCAACGCTTCACAGTCAGCATCTAATGCTAAAGGTTCAGCCGACAATGCTAGTGTATCAGCAAAAGAAGCGAAAGATGCAGCAGTCAAGGCAGGAACAAGCGAAAGCAATGCCAAGGAAGCAGAAAACAACATCAATTCAGCAGTTACAGAATTTGAACAGACAAAGAGAGAGAGCCTTACAGAAATCGGCAATCTGACGACAAATTCAAAGAAAGAAATTAGCGACTTAACAGATGCAAAAAAGACAGAACTAAATAAAATCAATGACGACATCACCCAAAACGCTGGTGAACTAAAGGAAGCTATAGTTAATGCAGCAGATGCAAAGAAGGAAGAAATCAACCAGAAGGGATTGGAAGTCTTACAGAGCCTTCCCGAAGATATGGGAAAGATTCAGGATACAACATTAATTAAGTCAACCGAATCGGGAACAGAGATTAATCTGACCGATTCATCAGATATGAATATTCAGGAGTTGCATTTATTTGGAAAATCAGAACAGAAGACGACTAAGGGAATACAGCTTTTGAATTTGAAAGATGCAAAAGGTGGAACAGGTGATGGAGTAACATACACGCCTAACGGAGACGGCAGTTTTAAAAAAACAGGAACAGCAACAGGACAAGCAGGCAATATATGGTTGAAGGGTAACTATTATTCAGACTTGGAAAATAAAACGCCAATAATTACATTAGAAGTAGGAAAAAGCTACTACATAAAAGATTGTGCAATTTTTCAAGGACAAACAATTATAGTATCAGGGAACGGACAGGTTATTAATGTAACAGGAGAAAAATATCCAGAGGGAATTAAAATTACGGGAATCCGAAACACAGGATTTACTTTAAATAAAACATACAACGAAGTCATATATCCGATTGTAGCCGAAAGCTCAACAGCAGTAGATTGGGAAGAATATACAGGCGGACAGCCAAGCCCTAATCCTGATTATCCACAAGGAATGAATTGTGTTAAAAATCCTGTCATAAAAATAGCTGGAAAAAATTTATTAGATTGTTCAAATAAAGAATTTTCAACAAAATGTTACATCAATGAGAAAGCAAACATATTAGGTAGGGCTTTACAAAATAATTCCGAGCTAGGATATTGTTTCCCTGTAACACAAGGAAAATATAACATATTCGCATCAACAAATTTCAGGACAGCTTTTAGCCGTGAAAAATTAGATGAAAATGCAAATGGAACAATAAATGTAAGCGGTGTTGCAACAACAAAAGCAAAAGCGACAATTGAAGCTAAAGAAGATGGATACATATATGTATGCAATTCGACAGATTTTTATAAAAATGAAAAAAAGTTAATGATTTCAAAAATGGAAGCGAATGAGTACGAAGAATATAAAGAAATCCAGACGGCACAGCCCACTTGCGAGTTAAACGGAATTGACGATGTTCGAGATGAGTTAATCGTCAGAGCAGACGGAACAGGAACATTAATTCAAAGAATATACAGAATTAAAAATTATATTTTTCCATTAAGTAGCGCAGGAAAGGACGACACTGCACAAAAAACAGTGTTGTACTATTCAAGAATAGTAGGAGCACCAATTGCGTTAGCAACAAATTTTGAACAAGAAAGAGTTATGTGCAACAAATTGCGTTGGGCTCAACATAACATATGGGGAAACGCTGTTAATGATAAGCCTTACTTAATAGAGATATATTCAACCAGTGAAAGTCTTCCACCACAAATGGTAATAAGAGTTCCAAAAGATATAGATGTTGAAGAATTTGTTGGCAGCGGATTGGACATTCAATATAAGATAAAGAAGCCTATAGTTACCAATCTGTCAGCCGAAGAGGTTCAAAAAATCCTTGCATTGCATACAAACAAACCAAATACAACAATTTGGAACGACCAGGATGCAGAAATGCAGGTCACTTATGTGGCTGATACTAAAAGTTACATTGACAAGAAATTCAAGGAGCTTAGCGATGCGATAGTAGTATCTGCAAGTGAAGCAGAATAGAAAGGAGATTTAAAATGGCAAAATTTAATTTAAAAATTTTTGTGATGAAAACATTATCATCAATGAAAGAAGCAGGAGAGGACGAATACAAGGTTATGCAATACGCATTGAAGTACTACGAAAAAAACGTGCTGACAGAAGAAGACCTTGCAGAAGTAGAAAGTTGGTTCGATACAGAAGAAGATGCAGAAGGTGAAGAGCCAATGGAAGAAACAGAAGAAAATTAGTAAGTCAAAGAAGAGCGTCAATGCGCTCTTCTTTATTAATGAAAGAGAGGACTTATGAATTTTACAGAGAGCATTATAGCGTTGCCTGACAGAGACGGAGAAGAAGGAAAATGTGGCTGTTTTTCTGCGCCTGAATCGGCGACTAAAGGATTTAAATTAACTATTCCTTCAATATTGGAAGTAGACCAATATTATACCTTTTCTGTATATGCGTTAGCTATGATTTACAGTGCAGTTGGAGAAGTTAAAATTGAAGGAATATCGCAAGAATTGGCAAAAGGCAAATGGACTAAGGTAGAAATCACATTCAGAGCTACACAAAACGACCTTGTAATATTTTTCAACGGTAACATCCGAATCCTTAACGTATACAAGGCTCAACTTGAGAAAGGAAGAAAAGCAACTAACTACTCAGCAAAAATCAAAAGTATATCTGATTTGGTTGAAAATAATTCGATTAAAAATTGGTGCTACAATAACGATACGACTATTATTGACGGAGGAAAGATAGCGACAGGAACAGTAACAGCAAAGCAGATTGATGTATCTAAGCTATTCGCTGAGAACATTAAAGCTACAGGCGTTTTTGAGATTGATACGATTCATCATTCGTTAGATGTAAATGGCGATGATTTATATGAACGTTTCAAATTAATAAATACTGAACGTGGAATAAGAATGGAAGCGTCGACATCTAATGAATTAGATACAGTTAATGAAGAAGAGGGAACGGTCGAAAGTTCTTTCATTCCTAATGCTGTATTGAATATGCAGAATGAGCAAGCGTCATTGTACGGAAAAAACGGAGCATCAATTGGTAGTGATTCGACGACCTTATCGATAGATGATGGAAAGATTAGTGTTACAGGCGCTAAATGGAATGAAATTATAGCTGACTATAGCAATTTTAGAAAATTCGGAGCAACAGATGAAGAAGGAATTGTATATGCAAAAAAAATAGCGGGAATGGTAAGCATAAAAGGCTGTCTCACACCATCTTATAATATATCAAGCGGATATGATTCAATTCATATGTTTACATTGCCGAAAGGCTATCGACCTGATTCTGCGCTATATTTTGTCTGCCAAGGTTCAGGAGCTAACCGCTGGCAGTTGGCTATAGGCGCGGACGGCGTATGCGGAATGTCAAGATACGGAGCTGGCTCTTTCACTACTTGCGTGAAAGGCGATTGGCTACCATTCAATGTTACATTTGCCGCAAAAGAAGATGAATAGAAAGGAAAAATCAATATGGAGATACGTTCAAGACCTTAGAGGTCTTTTTTTATACCCAAAAACAGAGAAAAGGAGAAATAATATGAAACAGTTTAAAACTATATTTACTACGGCAGGGAGTGTTCTGTCCTCAGTTTTAGGAGTACTCTACATTCCTACATTATTAATGGTAATCTGCAATGTTATCGATTACGGAACAGGCTTGATGGCTGCAAAGTACAGAGCAGACGGAACAATAAGCTCATAT
>OGYK01002982.1_pt1 | contig 10373 bp, 8 predicted proteins | sample 1576501 | NCBI WGS metagenome assembly OGYK01 (sample SAMEA3541530, study PRJEB24748) | human gut metagenome | biome: human gut; feature: human-associated habitat; material: faeces | place: China | collected 2012
CCCTCGTTCCGGTAGGGGCGGCGGGCGTCCATGAGCTTTTCCAGCGGCTGGCTGATGCTGCGGTCGGCCAGTTCCCGCCGGCCTGCCCCGCTCACGGCCAGAATGTGGTCCCGGTCGGCCACAAAGGCGGTGAGGGCAAAGCTCTTGCTGAGCACCTCGGTGTACTGGGCGGCTACGGTGCTCATCTCCCCGATGGGCGAATACTTTTTGAAGATCACTTCCCCGTCCCCGGTGGTAAAGATCTCCAGTGGGTCCCCGCGCCGGATGCGCTGGGTGCGGCGGATCTCCTTGGGGATGACCACCCGGCCCAGTTCATCAATGCGGCGGACGATTCCGGTTGCTTTCATGCGGTGTTTCCTCCCTGTTTCCGGTTCTGCTTGCAATTTGGCTGTGTCCATAGTATTTGTCAGCCAAGGGAATTTATACCTGCCATGCACGGTGTAAAAATCCCGCCGGGCGCGCCCCGTTTTTCTTTGCCCCTTCATTGTGTTTTGGGCGGGCTTCTGCTACAATAAACACAAATCCAACCACGAAAGGCAGGTGCCGGCATGGCACACATCCTCATTCTGGGCGGCGGGGCCGCCGGGCTGGCGGCCGCTCTGGCTGCCGCGCAGACAGACCCCACAGCCCGCGTCACGGTGCTGGAGCGCAGCCCCCGCCCGGGCAAAAAGCTGCTGGCCACCGGCAACGGCCGCTGCAACCTCGACAACGAGGGCATCACACCGGAAAGCTACTCTTCTGCTGACCGCGCCGCGCTGGACGCGCTGCTGCGCACGGTGAACGCCGCCGACCCACTGGGCTGGTTCCGTGCGCTGGGCCTTTACACCCGCACCGATGAGACCGGCCGGGTATACCCCTACTCCAATCAGGCCGCCGACGTGCTGGCCCTGCTGGAGCATCATCTGGCCCGCTGCGGCGTGGAGGTGCGTACCGGCTGCACCGTGCAGACCCTGAGCCAGAGCCGGGGCGGCTATGTGGTGCTGTTCTCCAACGCGGACGGTGCCGACGAGAGCTTACGGGCCGATGCCGTGGTCTGTGCCATGGGCGGCAGTGCCGGGCCGCAGTTCGGCACCGACGGCTTCGGCCCCCGGTTCGCCGCCCAGTGCGGCGGTGCACTGGCCCCGCTGTACCCCTGCCTGACCGCTTTGCAGTGTGCAAAGCCGGACAAGCGTCTGGCCGGCATCCGGGCCAAGGCCCACGCCGCCCTGTACAACGGCAGCACCCTGCTGGCAGATTACCGGGGCGAGGTGCAGTTCACCGACTACGGCCTGTCCGGCATCTGCATCATGGACCTGACCCGCCACCTGACCCCGGCGGTGAAAAACCCTGCCGTGGAGCTGGACCTCTTCCCGGACGTTGCCGAGGACGCACTTTCCGCGCTGTTCGCCGCCCGCGTACCCCTGCTGCCGGGCGATACGGCGGCAGACTTCTGGCTGGGCCTGCTGAACGCCAAGTTGGGCCGTGCCCTGTGGCAGGCCGCCGGCCTGCCGGACGCCGATGTGCACCGGCTCTCCGCCGCCCAGTGGCAGAAGCTGGCCCACACCGCCAAGCACTGGCGCTTTGAGGGGCTGACCCCCTGCAGCTGGAAGCAGGCCCAGACCACCGGCGGCGGGCTGGCCCTGCGGGAGGTGGATCAGCACTTCCAGTTCAAGGGCTGTCCGGGCCTTTACTTTGTGGGCGAAACGCTGGACTGCGCAGGCAGCTGCGGCGGTTTTAACCTGCACTGGGCGTTCGGCTCCGGCCTTGTGGCCGGGCGCAGCGCTGCAGGCCATGCTGCAGCAGGCCGTGCTCTGCCAAAAGCCCCCGCGCCCGCAAAGAGCAGGAAAAAGCCGCACAGGTAAAAATGAGCTTTAAATTTTCAACAAAAGCTTGACATCTTGTGCAGATCGCATTATCATAAAGACAATAAAAGTTTGTTCAGAGGATCGAGCAGAACAAGCAAGGGGAGAGTCGAAAGGCCCTTTTGTTTGTCCTGCTCTTTTTCTTTTATTCGGCAAACGGAGCGATCAGGAGGTTTTTATGCTGGATGTAGCAATTATCGGCTGCGGTGTCATTGGTGCGGCAGCCGCCTATGAGCTGTCCCATTACCCGCTGCAGACCGCCATTTTCGAGGCTGAAAATGACGTGGCAGACTGCACCACCAAGGCCAACAGTGCCATTCTGCACGCTGGCTACGACCCCGAACCGGGCACCCGGATGGCGCGGCTCAACGTGGAGGGGTCCGCACTGGCCAAGGAGATCTGCGCCCGGCTGGATGTGCCGTACCTGCAGTGCGGCAGTCTGGTGCTGGCCCTCAGCCCGGAAGAGCTGCCCCACCTGCAGAAACTGTATGAGAACGGCATCGCCAACGGCGTGCCGGGCATCCGGCTGCTTTCCGCAGAGGAAACGCTTGCCATGGAACCGAATCTGGCCCCCACTGTCGTTGGCGCGCTGTATGCGCCCAGCGCCGCCATCGTCAGCCCGTGGGAGTTTGCGCTGGCAATGGCAGAAGTGGCTGTGCGCAACGGCGTGGAGCTGCACCGCAGCTGCCCTGTGACCCGCATCGAAAAGACCGCCGGCGGCTGGGCGCTGACCACCCCCTCCGGAATTGTGGAAACGCGCTATATCATCAATGCGGCAGGCATCTCGGCGCAGGCCGTGCACGATATGGCCGCACCCCACAAATTTACCATCCAGCCCACCCGGGGCGAATACTACCTGCTGGATAAATCCGAGGGCAGCCGTGTGCACCACGTCATCTTCCAGTGCCCCAACGAAAACGGCAAGGGCGTTCTGGTGGCTCCCACCGTCCACGGCAACCTGATCGTCGGCCCGAACGCCGACCCCGTGGAAGGGGACGATACCGCCTGCACCGCCGCCGGGCTGGCCTTCGTCAGCGCCGCAGCGCGCCGCAGCGTGCCGAACATCCGCTTCAGCGAGTCCATCCGCAATTTTGCGGGTGTCCGTGCCAATGTGGACACGGGCGACTTCGTTATCGGCGAAGCGGAAGGCGCACCCGGCTTCATCGATCTGGCGGGCATGAAATCGCCCGGCCTTTCCAGTGCACCGGCCGTTGCCAGAGAAGCCGTCAAAATTCTGGAAGCTCACGGCGATCTGCCCGCCCCCAAGGCGGATTACAGGGATGGCCGCACCCGGGTGCGCTTCAAGGAGCTTCCGCCCGAAGAAAAAGCCCGGCTCATTGCAAAGGAACCCGCCTATGGCCGCGTGATCTGCCGCTGCGAGACGATCACCGAGGGCGAAATTCTGGACGCTCTGCACGAAGAGATCCCCGCCACCACCATTGACGGTGTCAAGCGCCGCTGCGGTGCCGGTATGGGCCGCTGTCAGGGCGGCTTTTGCGGGCCGCGCGTGCTGGAACTGATCAGCAAAACGCTGGGCATCAGTCCGCTGGACGTGCTGCAGGATAAGGCCGGCACCAACGTCTTACTGTGCGAAACCAAGCAGGAGGGAGAGCACCATGATTGATCTGGTCATCGTCGGCGGCGGCCCTGCAGGCCTTGCCGCAGCTTACAGCGCATGGCAGCATGGTCTGCGCGATATCCTTATCTTAGAGCGCGACAACGAGCTGGGCGGCATCCTGAACCAGTGCATCCACAACGGCTTCGGCCTGCACCGCTTTGGCGAGCAGCTCACCGGCCCGGAATACGCAGGCCGCTGCATTGAACTGCTGCGCTCCACCGGTGTCCGGGTGGAGCTGGGCACGATGGTGCTGGAAGTCACCCCGGACAAAAAGATCCACTGCGTCAGCCGGGAAAAGGGCTATCAGATTTTGGAAGCCAGAAGCATCATCCTCTGCATGGGCTGCCGGGAACGCACCCGCGGTGCCATCGGCATCCCGGGCACTCGCCCCGCCGGCATCTACACCGCCGGTGCTGCCCAGCGCTATGTCAACATGGAGGGCTATCTGGTAGGCAAGCGGGTGCTCATCCTCGGCAGCGGCGACATCGGCCTGATCATGGCCCGCCGCATGACGCTGGAAGGGGCCAAAGTACTGGCCTGCGTGGAGGTCATGCCGTATTCCGGCGGCCTGACCCGCAACATCGTGCAGTGCCTGCAGGACTTCGACATCCCCCTGTATCTGTCCCATACCATCGTGGATATTCAGGGCAAGGCCCGCGTGGAAAAGGCCACCGTTGCCAAGGTGGACGAAAACCGCCGCCCCATCCCGGGCACCGAGATGGAATTTGATGTGGACACCATCCTGCTCAGCGTCGGCCTGATCCCGGAAAATGAGCTGACCCGGCAGGCGGGCATCCCCATGGACCCTCACACCAAGGGCGCAGTGGTCTACGAGAATATGGAGACCGGCATCCCCGGCGTGTTCGCCTGCGGCAACGTGGTGCACGTGCATGATCTGGTGGACTTCGTTTCGGGCGAAAGCGACCTTGCCGGTGCTTCTGCGGCGGCCTATGTTTTGAAGGGCGAAGCCTCCGATACGGTCGTCCTTGACCTTGTTCCGGGCAATGGTGTGGGCTACACCGTGCCGCAGCGGGTGCGCCCCGCTGATGTGGACAGGAGCGTGAACATTTCCTTCCGTGTGCGGCAGAACTACGGCCCCAGCCAGATCACCGTGACCTGCGGCGGCAGGCAGCTGGCCCGGTTCAAGCGCCAGCGCATGGCACCCGGTGAGATGGAACACATCGCACTGCCCAAAGTCCTGCTGGAAAAAGCAGACGGCCCGCTGACCGTTGCGGTAGAGGAGGTTATTGCAGAATGAGCAGCATCAAAGAAGTCATTTGCATCTGCTGTCCCTGCGGCTGCCACTTGCAGGTAGACCCGGAAAATGATTATAATGTAACTGGAAACGCCTGCCCCAACGGTGCCGCCTACGGCAGGGAAGAGCTGACCCATCCCACCCGCATCCTCACCAGCACCGTGCGGGTGGAGGGTGGGCTGTACCCGCGCTGCCCGGTAAAGACTGCGCAGGCCGTGCCCAAAGAGAAGATGACCGAGGTCATGGCTGCGCTGGACCGCGTCACCCTGCACGCCCCCGTCCGCACCGGGCAGGTGGTGCTGGCAGATGTGTGCGGCACCGGCGTGGACGTTGTGGCGACGCGAAATCTGTGATACACACTCCTGAAACGATACGGAGGGAGCAAAAGCATGAGTACAAAATATGTTCTGGCGCTGGATCAGGGAACCACCAGCAGCCGTGCCATCCTGTTCGACAATGAGCAGAATATCATTGCGGTGCAGCAGCGCGAGTTTGAGCAGATCTATCCGCAGCAGGGCTGGGTGGAGCACAACCCCATGGAGATCTGGTCCACCCAGTATGGAGTTATGAACGAGGTGGTGGCCCAGAGCGGTGTCGATGCCCACGATATCGCCGCCATTGGCATCACCAACCAGCGGGAGACCACCATCCTGTGGGAAAAGGCCACCGGCCGCCCCATCTATAACGCCATCGTCTGGCAGTGCCGCCGCACGGCTCCGCTGGTGGATGAACTGCTGCAGCAGCCCGGCATGGCAGACTACATCCGGGAGAACACCGGCCTGATGCCCGATGCCTATTTCTCCGCAACGAAGATCAAGTGGATCCTGGACAATGTGCCCGGTGCGCGGGAACGGGCCGAGGCAGGGGAGATCCTGTTCGGCACTGTGGACACATGGCTGGTCTGGAAGCTGACCGGCGGCAGAGTGCATGTCACCGACCGCACCAACGCCAGCCGCACCATGCTGTATAACATCCGCACGCTGGACTGGGACGACACCCTGCTCAAAGCGCTGGATATCCCGCGCTGCATCCTGCCCCGCGTGACGGATTCCAGCGAGGTCTACGGCACCACCGATCTGTGCGGTGTGCAGATCCCGGTAGCCGGCATTGCCGGTGACCAGCAGGCTGCGCTGTTCGGACAGAGCTGCTTTGGCAAGGGCGAGGCCAAGAACACCTACGGCACCGGCTGCTTTTTGCTGATGAACACCGGCGACACCATCTGCCGCAGCCGGAACGGCCTGATCTCTACCATCGCCATCAGCCTGAACGGTAAGGTGGAGTATGCGCTGGAGGGCAGCGTCTTTGTGGGTGGTGCCGTCATCCAGTGGGTGCGCGACGGCCTGCGCATGATCCAGGAGAGCCGCGATGCGGAATACTATGCCCAGAAGGTGCCGGATAACGGCGGCATTTACATCGTGCCGGCCTTTACTGGTCTGGGTGCACCGTACTGGGATATGTACGCCCGCGGTGCCATTGTGGGCATTACCCGCGGCACCACCCAGAACCACATCATCCGCGCGGCAGAGGAGTCCATTGCCTACCAGAGCGCGGACCTCGTGGCTGCTATGGAAAAGGACACCGGCGTGCCCATCACCTCGCTGAAGGTGGATGGCGGCGCCTCCCGTGACCAGTTCCTGATGCAGTTCCAGGCTGACATCCTGAACAAGACCGTGCTGCGCCCGGCCATCCGGGAAACGACTGCTCTGGGCGCTGCCTATCTGGCGGGCCTTGCCACCGGCGTATGGAAGGACCGGGACGAGATCCGCAGCCTGTGGCACTGCAATATGACCTTTGCCCCGCAGATGGACGAGACCGAGCGCACCCGTCTGCTGGCCGGCTGGCACAAGGCTGTGGGCCGAAGCTGCGACTGGGCAGAGCATTGATAGTTTTCGCCCGACTTTATGGTTCGCGCACAAAATATTTTTTAATTGTTTATTTTCTATTGACATTTTGTTACAAAACGCTATACTAGAAGCATCCCAAGAGAAGTGAGATGGGGATGCACTGTATCGTCCAGATGCAGTGTGTCCCCATTTTTATTACGGAAAAATCAGATTCAAAAAGGAGGTCCCCCATATGAACGAGAAAAAACTTTCAAGGCCGCTGATCAGTCTCATCGTCAGCATCGCGCTCATCATCGTAGGCATTGCCGGTTCTTTCATTTTACAGACGAACTCCGGCAAAACGACCATCCGGAACGTTACCATTGAATCCGAATCCGGTCATACCCTTGCGATGGATGTTTATATTCCGGAAAACGCCACCGCTGAAACGCCTGCGCCCGCTATTTTTGTACAGCATGGCGGAAACAACAACAAAGAAGAAATGCAGCATTACTGCATTGAGCTCGCCCGCCGCGGCTATGTTGCGATCGGCGTGGATATGTACGGCATGGGCGAAAGCGAACCTCTGCCGGACTCCGAATGGCTCACCCAGGGCCGCGGCCTTTATGATGCGGTACGCTACGGCGTGACTCTGCCCTACGTTGATACCGACCGAGTTTCGCTGCTGGGCTACTCCCGCGGTGGCAAGGCAGCTGGCGAAGCACTGCAGTGCGATAACGACAGTCTGAATGTTGTCAAGGCCATTTTCCTGATCCACAGCGATCCCATCGTGCGTAACAGCGAGGGCTACACCGATGTTTACGGTACCCGAGATGTCGCAGTTCTCGCAGACAAGAACGACGAGTTCTTCTTCTCGGAAAAAGCTAATGATAACGGTACCTATTCCAACGATGCCAACAAGTATGCAGCCAACCTTTCCAGCCCGGCAGAATATGTGATCAACAACAGTGCACAGTCCTTCCTGTATTTCGGTATCGACCCCGCAACCACCAGTGAACAGCGCGTGGCAGAGACCGTTTATGAGCAGGATTACGGCGGAAAGACCGGAAGCCGCCAGATCTTTGTTTCTAACGAGACGCATATGGCTGGTTGGTGGTCCCCGCTGGTCATGAACCGTGTGTTGACCTTCTTTAACCGTGTTATGCCCACTGGCACTGCTCTGAGCGCCAGCAGCTATACCTATACCATCTGGAACATCTTCAAGATCTTCGCCCTGTCCGGTCTGCTGCTGTTTGCCGGGTCTCTGATGGTCTGGCTGGTCAACTCCGTCAAGACATTCCAGTGTGCCGACAATGGCGAGCAGGACCTTCGCCCAGTTGGCGATAAGAACGCAGTTGCATGGTTCTGGGGCATCCAGATCATCAGTGCCGTCCTGTCCATCCTCATTATTCGATTCCTGAACAAGCAGGGACTGGCATCTTACCGTGATGCACTTTTCCACTCAGCCAACCCTGCGTACCACGGCCTGATCTCTCTGCTGTGCGGCGCACTGACTCTTGTTCTGTGCACGGTGTGGTACATGGCCTACGGCAAAAAACACGGTTTCTCCTTCCGGAATACCGGCATCGCTATTTCCGGGCATGCACTCCTCAAATCCATCGGCGCGGCCCTGCTTGCAGTCTTTGCCCTGATCCTGATGGTTTTTGCCGTCGACTATTTTGTGGATGTGAACTTCCTGATCGTTTACTGGGGCTTTATGAAGTTTGGAGCCAACCGCATCCCGGGTATGCTCCTTGTTGTACCCATGTATCTCGTGTACTACATTGCCATGTCCATCAGCGTCAACAGTTTTAACTTTAGCACGGCGCTCGGCAAAAGCAAGCTGCTTTCTAACCTTCTGATCAGCTTTATCGCGTCGGTTCCCACTCTGTTCATCCTCTGCTACGTTTACGGCATCTTCAAGGCTACCGGCTCGAACCCGATGTTCGGCGGTCTGGCTTCTGCCGCAACTGCAGTGTATGCGCTGCCCGGCTTCATCTTTGTTGCGATCCTGATTTGTCGTCTCCTGTACCAGCACACGGGCAATCCCTACCTTGGCGGCATCTTCTGCGGCGTTCTCGCAGCTGTCAGCGAGTGGGGCATCTGCGAGATTCGCGTGCACACCCCCGGAACACAGTACGCTGGCACTGCTCTGGTCTACGCACTGATCGCGATCGGCTTTGTAGTTACCATAGCATGCGCTGTACTGCTGAAGAAAAATAATGCAGCCGTGCAGGCACATAAATAATGCCTCTTTAATCCTCTTTACAAACCCCTCAATTTTTTATAAACTTGGTTTGCGCATGGTGCGGCCCTTTTAGAGTTTTCTGAAAGGGCCGTATCTTCTGATTGCTCCCTATCTCTGTAAATCTGGCTCGAAAGGAGTCTTATCCAATGCATCCTCTTGCTGAAACTTTGTTGAACGAACCGGTGATCGCCGCCGTGAAAACGGACGAATCCCTGACTGCTGCGCTGGCTTCGCCCTGCAGCGCCGTTTTTCTGCTGGCAAGCACCCTGCTCACCGTAGACGGGCTTGTGCACCGCATACATGATGCCGGAAAACTGGCCGTGGTTCACATCGACCTTGTGGACGGCCTTTCGTCGCGGGAGATCGCGGTGGACTCCCTCAACGCCCTGTGCCGCCCGGACGGCATCATCTCCACCCACCCGACCCTGATCCGCCGGGCGCGCCACCGCGGCCTGCTGACCGTCCAGCGGGCATTCATTCTGGATTCCCTCTCGCTGACCAGCCTGTCCGGTCAGCTGGAGCAGGGCAAGCCGGATTTTGTCGAGATCCTTCCCGGCATCATGCCCCGGGTCATCGCCGAGATCAGCGCCCGCACACAGGTGCCTGTCATTGCAGGCGGCCTGCTGCGGGACAAAGCCGACGTCATGGCCGCCATGCGCGCAGGTGCCGCCGCAGTTTCCACCTCTGCGCCCTCCCTGTGGGATATCTGAGCCAGAGCAAGATCCCAGCTGAAGTACGAAAAGCATAATAGTATCCTGGTGTTTTATTGGATATGCCCGCCCACCGATGGAGCCGGATCTCCACGGTGAGCGGGCATTTTTCGTTTTCATTCGATTCGAGGGAATCTATTCAGCCTGCGGATTAACTCGATAATTTAAAGCAATCCTACAAGTCGCAATTCCCTTAAAGTCTTTCTGCTTCCTGCATCTTAGCATCATACTGGATGGCAGAGATCGGCACGAGACCCTCGATCATATCCAGTTTGCTGTTGACAAGGTCATCATACACATCTTTGATGGACGACGTAATGGAAGGCTCCAGCTGTTCATTTGCAATTACGCTTTCCACCAGTGCTTGTTTGTTTTTCAGTTTCCGCGCCATATCGGGCAGGAAGTGATAATTTTCAATCATGCGCAGAATGATGTTTGCCATAAAATTTCCGCGGATGCTGCTCAACTCGATATAAATCGCTCCGGCATCCTCCACGGAAATTTGTGCGATGCTCATCAGGTAATCAGCCAGAGTCGTTTGTGTATCGTTCAAAATTCCCTGACTTGCCATACTGCGTTGCAGGATATTCATTTTTCGATAGTCCTGAATTATACCGGTTTTTATCAGTACATTCCACCGCTTTATGCCGTCACATGGGTGGCATTCTCTTTCACCGAATTGATCGTATCCATCAGTTCACTCCCTGTTTTGCCATCAAACAGGCGGGTAAACAGGATGGGCTGGTCAAAGGGTGGTTTCATCAGCACAGCTTTGCTTTCCACATAACCGTTCTGCTCGATGTAATGAATGACCTTCTGCACGAACGCGATCTGCTTTGCATTCAGCGATTCGTCGTTGATGAACTTGGAAAATGCCT
>OGYK01002993.1_pt1 | contig 10329 bp, 9 predicted proteins | sample 1576501 | NCBI WGS metagenome assembly OGYK01 (sample SAMEA3541530, study PRJEB24748) | human gut metagenome | biome: human gut; feature: human-associated habitat; material: faeces | place: China | collected 2012
ATCTAAAGTTTTGGGTTTTACAGGAGCCGATAATCAAGGTATAATTGGACTTGAAATTAAATATGACAAATACTTAAAGGGAACAGACGGACTGATTCTTACACCAACAGATTCCAGAGGTGTTGAACAGGAGAAGGCTTTGGAACAAAGAGTTGAACCTGTAAGCGGAAACAGCCTGACAACAAGCATAGATGTAAATATTCAAAAGTATTCAGAACAGATAGCTTACAATGCCTTAAAAGCCAAGCAGGCCAATTATGTATCAATAATTGTAATGAATCCTAACAATGGAGAGATTTTGGCAATGGTTAATGCTCCGGAATTTGATTTGAATAATCCATATAAGTTAATTTATGAAACAGATAATAATATATCGGCTAAAGAAAAGCAGAAGCTGTTAAATAAGATGTGGAGAAATCAGTGCATCAATGACACTTATGAACCAGGTTCAACTTTTAAAGTTGTAACCGCAACAGCAGCTTTGGAAGAAGGAGTCGTAACAATAGACTCAAAGTTTAACTGCCCGGGATTCAAGATAGTAGAGGACAGAAAGATTAGATGCCACAAAATCACAGGTCATGGAAGTGAGGATTTTTTACATGGAACAATGAACTCCTGTAATCCGGTTTTCATAGAGGTTGGCTTAAAAGTAGGAGCAAAGAACTTCTACAAATATCTTGGAAAACTAGGACTTTTAAATAGAACAGGAATAGATATTCCGGGTGAGGCATCCACAATAATCCACAAGATTCAGAATGTGGGAGAAGTGGAACTTGCCACAATGTCTTTTGGACAGTCTTTTCAGATAACACCAATGCAGTATTTAGTTGCTGCAAGTGCGGTGGTAAATGGAGGAACATTGGTAACACCTCATTTCGCCGTAAAGTCTGAAAATGCTGACAATAAATTAGTTGAAAAGTTTCAATATAAAAGTCAGAGTAATGCTATTTCCAAAAACACATCAGAAACAATGAAGTTTATACTTGAAAAAGTTGTTTCAGAAGGAACCGGAAGTAAAGGTCAGGTTCCCGGTTTTAAGGTTGGTGGAAAAACAGCAACATCACAAAAATTACCAAGAGGTTCAGGCAGGTACATAGCTTCATATATGAGTTTTGCTCCGGCAGATAAGCCGAAAGTAATAGCAATGGCTATTATTGATGAACCAAAAGGTATTTATTACGGCGGACAGGTGGCAGCGCCACTTATCAGTCAGTTATACAAAAATATACTTCCTTATTTATTGGAAGGAGAGAAACAAGGAGAATAAAATGAGTACAAGTACAACAATTATTATGGCAATTATTATTTCATTTGCAGTAAGCGTAATATTATGTCCGATAGTAATTCCAATTTTGAAAAAAATGAAATTTGGACAGTATATTAGAGAGGTAGGACCAAAATCTCACCAGAGCAAAACAGGAACACCTACAATGGGTGGAATGATTATATTGGCAGGAGTTATTGTAACATCTTTGATTTTTATGATAGTGGAGAAGAATACTAAGATAGCACCTGTTCTTTTTATGACAGTTGGATTTGGTCTTATTGGTTTTATAGATGATTATATAAAAGTCGTAAAAAAGAGAAATCTTGGACTTACGGAAATACAAAAATTTTCATTGCAGGTTGTTGTAACAGCAGTTTTTTGTGTATATATGATAAAATATATTGGTACATCAACAATAATTCCGTTTACAGGCGGATATGAAATTACAATGCCAACATGGTTATTTGTAATATTCTTATTTATTGCAGTTATTGGAACTGTTAACGGAGCAAACTTTACAGACGGACTTGATGGACTTGCAACAAGCGTAACAATTATTATTGCAGTATTCTTTACAATGGTTTCAATTGGAACCGGGTTAGAACCTATTTCAGCGGCTTTTGTAGGGGCGTTAATGGGATTTTTCTTATATAATGTATATCCGGCAAGAGTATTTATGGGAGATACAGGTTCATTAGCACTGGGTGGATATGTTGCAGCCATTGCATTTGTATTAAAAATGCCTATATTTATTGTTATTGTGGCATTCATTTATTTAATTGAAGTTATTTCAGTTATGATGCAGGTAACATGGTTTAAATATACAAAGAAAAAATACGGAGAGGGAAGAAGAATATTTAAGATGGCACCTCTTCATCATCACTTCCAGGAAAGTGGTTACACAGAAACACAGGTTGTTGCAGCATTTGCTGTTGTAACAGCAATATTGTGTTTAATTGGATATTTAGGATTATAAAAGAAAGGTCGAACAAGTCATGGATTGGAAAACACAAAAGGTTTTAGTTGCAGGTTCAGGAAAAAGCGGAATAGGAGCAACTGATTTATTAAAGAAAGTTGGAGCAGAAGTTATTATTTATGATGGTAACGATAAGCTTAAAGAAGAGGATGTTTTAAACAAACTTGAAAATAAAGAAGATGTAAAAGTTATTTTAGGAGAACTTGAAGATAGCGTTATTAATGAAATAGATATGATGGTTTTAAGCCCGGGAATAGCTATTGATGCACCTTTTGTTTTAAGAGTAAAAGAGGCAGGAGTTCCAATTTGGGGTGAAATTGAACTTGCTTATGTAATTGGAAAAGGAAAGCTTGCAGCAATTACAGGAACTAACGGAAAGACAACTACAACAGCTTTAGTTGGCGAGATTATGGCTAATTATTATGATAAGGTTGATGTTGTTGGAAACATTGGAAATCCATATACAACAACAGCATTTGATTCAACTGATGATACAGTTACAGTTGCCGAAATCAGTAGCTTCCAGTTAGAAACAATACATACATTTAAGCCTGATGTAAGTGCTGTTTTAAATATTACACCTGATCATCTTAACAGACATTATACAATGGAATGTTATACAGATGTAAAAATGAGTATTGCAAAGAATCAGGACAGCAATCAGCCTATAGTTTTAAACTATGAAGATACTATTTTAAGAGAATATGCAGGAAAACTTACTAACAGAATTATTTGGTTTAGCAGTAAGCAGAAAGTTAATCCTGGTGTTTATCTTGAAGGAAAGAACATAATTTATGCAGATGAAAAAAAAGAAACATTTGTAACAACAACAGAAGATACTACACTTGTTGGAATTCATAATGTTGAAAATATTATGGCAGCAATTGCTATTTCTATTAATATGGATGTACCTGTTGATATTATAAGAGAAACAATTAGAAAGTTTAAGGCTGTACCACATAGAATAGAATATGTGGAAACAATAAATGATGTAATTTATTATAATGACTCAAAGGGTACAAACACAGATGCGTCAATTAAGGCTATTGAAGCTATGTCAAGACCTACAATTCTTATTGCAGGAGGATATGACAAGAAGGTTTCATTTGATGATTGGGCAGAAGCTTTTGGAGATAAGGTTAAGTGCCTTGTTTTACTAGGTCAAACGGCAGAACAGATTGCGGATACAGTTAAAAAACACGGATTTACTAACATTATATTTACTGAATCACTTAAAGAAGCAGTTGATGAATGTGCTAAGAATGCAAAACCGGGAGATGCAGTATTATTGTCACCTGCATGTGCAAGCTGGGGAATGTTTGACAATTATGAACAGCGTGGAGATATGTTCAAGGAATATGTAAGAGCAATGTGTGAAAAATAATGAATTTAGAAGATATCCTGACATAAAAAGAAAGGAGATTTTGCTGTGGCAACAATGCAAGAATTGGAAACAACAAAAACTGAACCTGAAAAAAAGCCGGTAAGAAGAGCAAGAGGTTATTTTGATTATAGCCTGTTGTTTGTATGGATTTTTATTATGCTGTTGGGATATGTTTTACTTTATAGCGCAAGCTCGTATGTGGCATTAACTTCTTATGGAAACTCATTTTATTTTCTGAGAAAACAGGTATTTTCCACAGCCGTAGGTTTACTTCCAATGGTATTTTGTACAATTATAGATTACAGACGTTGGAGGAACTTTGCAAAATACGCATATATGGGCTCATTGATTACAGTATTTTTGGTTTTGTCACCTATTGGAATTGAAAATCATGGCGCCAAAAGATGGGTAGGTGTTGGACCGTTACAGTTCCAGCCGGCAGAAGTAGTCAAAATTGGAGTTATTCTTATGACTGCATATATGCTTTCTAAATGTGGCGCTCATGCTCTTAGAAATGTGAAAATATGTTATCAAATTTATGCTCCTGCAATTATAGGCGGTGTTTTGATTGTGGGAATAACTTCTAACCTAAGTTCTGCAATTATTATTTTTGGCATCGGAGCTATAATGATAATTATTGCCGGAGCAGATAAGAAGTTTGCTTTATCCCTTGTGGCACTTGGAGGACTTTTCCTTATGGTTATTCTGATTGCGGGAGCCGCGATGGGAAAAGGCTTTAGATTTTCCCGTATTATGGTATGGCTTAATCCTGAAGAATATGCAGATTCCGGCGGATATCAGGTAATGCAGGGCTTGTATGCCATAGGTTCAGGTGGACTTTTTGGAAAGGGACTTGGAAATAGTGCACAGAAGCTTGGATTTGTTCCAGAAGCAACTAACGATATGATTTTTTCAATTATATGTGAAGAGTTAGGAATTTTTGGAGCAATATGTATCATTCTTCTGTTTATATTTATGATTAGAAGAATGAGAGTGGTAGCGTGTAATGCACCTAACTTTTTCGGTTCAATGATTGTAATTGGGGTTATGGCTCAGATTTCAATGCAGGTAGTTTTAAACATTGCAGTTGTAACAAACAGTATGCCTAACACAGGTGTGTCATTGCCGTTTATAAGTTACGGAGGTACGTCCCTTGTATTTCTGATGGCAGAAATGGGATTGGTTTTTTCGGTTTCAAAAAGTGTAAAGAAAATCCGATAATATAAAAAATGTATTATCAAAGGAGAAATTATATGAAAAGAAAAAAGAAGAGAAAACTGAAAAAAAGTGTTAAAAAACTTCTAATATTGATTCCGATTATAGCGGTGATAGCTATCGTATGTGTTTATGGCTTTGCATTAAAAGATGTAAGCTATTCTTCTGATTTACAACAATATTCGGCAGAAGAAGTAAAGGCATATCTTAATGCAAAAAAAATAGATAATACACTTTTGTTTTGGATAAAAAACAAAATAGGAAAAAGTGAAAACATTGACTTGTTTGAAGAATATACCGTAAAAATGCAAAATCCAATGAAAGTTAAAATAATTTCTTACGAAAAGAAACTAAAAGGATACATTAAGATATATAATAGCTTCTATCAGGTTGACGAAGATGGAAAAGTTCTAAAGATAACAGCCGTAAAACCTAAAGACATTCCCATAATAACAGGTTTGGATATTAAGAAAGCTTCAATGTACAATGTACTTGAAACTGGAAACAAAGGTGACATACCGGCACTTACTAATATGTTTAAGGAATTAGATGCATATAAGTTAAAGCCTAAGAAAATAGACATTAACAGGAACTGCGAAATAACAATGTATATCAAAGACCTTAAAGTTCAATTGGGAAAAAATAACAATCTTGATAAAAAATTGAGCGACTTTAATGATTTGTATAAGAATGCTTCCAAATATAAGGGAACACTTAATATGAAATGGGTTAGTACAGATGGAAGTTATACACTGAAAAAAGAGCAGGAAACTACAAAATCTAAAAATACTAAAACAAAAAATAATAAAAAATAAAAATTTACTGTTGATATTTTTCTCAAAGAATTATATTATATTACTATATGTAAATAAGTAATACTATATCTCAGTATGAAAATATGTAAAATAAATTAAGAAAGAATATGGACAAAGGAGGATAAAACCTTGTTAGAGATTACTACAAACGAAAGTGAAGCAGTTGCAAAGATTATAGTTGTAGGTGTAGGTGGAGCAGGAAATAATGCCGTTAATAGAATGATAGATGAGAATATCGGAGGAGTTGAATTTATTTCAGTTAACTCAGATGCTCAGGTGCTTAAGAGAAGTAAAGCACCATCAACATTACAGATTGGTGAAAAGATTACTAAAGGTCTTGGAGCAGGAGCTAAGCCTGAAGTTGGTGAAGCTGCAGCAGAAGAGAACGTAGAAGAAATCGCACAGTTATTAAAGGGTGCTGACATGGTATTCGTAACTTGCGGTATGGGAGGCGGAACAGGAACAGGTGCAGCTCCTGTAGTAGCACGTGTTGCTAAGGAACAGGGAGCTCTTACAGTAGGTGTTGTTACTAAGCCTTTCAGATTTGAAGCAAAGACACGTATGAACAATGCCATTTCAGGTATTGAAAGATTAAAAGAAAACGTAGATACACTTATTGTAATTCCAAATGATAAGTTACTTGAAATCGTAGATAAGAGAACAACTATGCCGGAAGCTTTAAAGAAGGCTGATGAAGTTTTACAGCAGTCAGTTCAGGGTATTACAGACTTAATTAACGTACCGGCATTAATTAACCTTGACTTTGCTGACGTTCAGACAGTAATGAGAGATGCAGGAATCGCTCATATTGGTATTGGTGAAGCAAGTGGTGACGAGAAGGCAGCAGAAGCAGTTCAGCAGGCTGTTACATCTCCACTTCTTGAAACAACAATTAACGGAGCTAAGAACGTTATCATTAACATTACAGGTGATGTAAGCTTATTTGAAGCTAATGAAGCAGCAAGCTATGTACAGGAACTTGCAGGTGAAGATGCAAATATTATCTTCGGTGTTAGATATGAGGATACATATCCTGATGAATGTTCTATTACAGTTATGGCTACAGGTATAGGTGAACCTGCTACAGAAAAGACTTCATTCTCAACAAAGATGAAGACAAGCCCATTTGCATCAACAGTAGCAAAGCCTAAAACATCAACAACACCAATGACTGACTACACAAGAAATGTAGCAACAGCACCTCATGGTACAGTTGAAGAAAGACCTATTAAGATTCCTGAATTTTTACAGAAAAAGTAATAGGCTGTCGAACAATTTTGAAGTATTCTAAACATACTTCGACGGACTTTTTATAACAGAATAACTATAATAAAATCCATAAGGAGTAAGCAATGGAACAAGACATTTATTTAGATGTTTATTTCAGCTTTAATTTCCTTATGGATTTTTTTGTGCTTTTTTTGACAGGAATAATTATAAAAAACAACAAAAAAATATATAGAACCATTGTATCTGCCATAATTGGGGCAACATATGCAACAATAGTTATGATTACGGAAGGCATGGAAATATATCAAAAAAGTATAGGAATATTTCAAAAAGGTATAGGGGAAGACCTTACAAAACCGTTAAAAATAGTTTTAACTTATGTTGTGATAGTTTATGTTATGGAGCTAATTGCATATGGAAAATACAATGCAGTTACAATGACAAGAAACATGATTATTATATACATAATTACCTTTATTTTAAGCGGTGCTGTCAATGCATACTACTGGGAAAACAGAGTAGATGGTATAAATGTAACAAAAACTATTTTGTTTGTGTTTTTTATAGAAATATTTTTAGCTGTTTTGGTTAAAAGAAGTCAGAAAGATGTATCAATTACATCTCTTTATCAGGTAACACTATTGGTTGATGGAAACAGAATTAATGTAATAGGTCTGGCAGACACGGGGAACAGTCTTACGGAACCCATAACAGGAAAACCGGTGTCAGTTATACAGGCAGAAGAATTGAAAAAGATTCCGGATAAAATTTTGCTTGTACCTTATAATTCTGTTGGAAAAGAGAGAGGACTAATGAGGGCTTTTGTGGCAGACAATATGATTGTAAATGGCAGAACGGTGGAAAAGCCCATAATAGGAATCCATAAAGGAAGTTTTGGTGGAAATAACCGGTATCAGTTAATATTGCATCCTAAAATATTAAAAGGGGAGTAAGGTATGTTAATTAATGGTGAAATGAAAACAAATGAAATGAAATTTTCCTTTTTGCAGGGAATGATTATAAAAAGGGAGGGTGGAATACATTATATAGGAGGTAATGATATTCTTCCTGCACCACTTAGCACGGACAAAGAGGGAGAGTGCATAAAGAATTTAATAGAAAACAATGATGAGGAAGCCAAGTCTATGCTTATTGAACATAATCTAAGACTTGTAGTGTACATAGCAAAGAAATTCGACAATACAGGAGTTGGAGTGGAAGATTTAATCTCCATAGGTACAATAGGTTTGATTAAGGGAATAAACACTTTTAAGCCGGACAAAAACATAAAACTTGCAACTTATGCTTCAAGATGTATTGAAAATGAAATATTAATGTATTTACGAAAAAACAACAAAACAAAGCTTGAAGTATCAATTGATGAGCCTTTAAATGTGGACTGGGACGGCAATGAATTACTGCTTTCAGATATTTTGGGAACAGACGAAGATGTGATTTCTAAAGGGATTGAAAGTGAAGTGGAAAAGAAACTTTTATACAAAGCCATAGAAAAGCTAAACCATAGGGAAAAAGTCATAGTTGAAATGCGTTATGGGTTAAACAACAAAGATGGGGAAGAAATGACACAAAAAGAAGTTGCAGACTCCCTAGGTATATCTCAATCATATATTTCACGACTTGAAAAGAAAATAATAAAACGTTTGAAAAGAGAGATTTTAAAATTCGAATAGAAGTTTTTGAATAAAGAGCCATATTTTAGGCAATTATAAAAGATAGATATAAATATAATTATTAGATTTTTGAAAGTGGATTATTTTTAAAAATGAAAATAATCGGGTTTTTAATAAAAAATAAATATCTATAGATTTGTAATTGCGGGGGAATATATGGCTCTTTTTAAAGTAGAAATATGCGGAGTAAATACATCAAAATTACCTTTGTTAACAGAGGACGAGAAGAAGGAATTATTTAAAGAAATAAAGAAAGGAAATGAAGTTGCGAGAGAAAAATATATAAGAGGAAATTTAAGACTGGTTTTAAGCATTTTGCAAAGATTTTCTAATAGCAATGAGAATGTGGATGACCTGTTCCAGATAGGCTGCATAGGTTTGATTAAGGCAGTAGACAATTTTGACGATACATTAAATGTGAAATTTTCTACTTACGCCGTACCGATGATTTCGGGCGAATTAAAAAGATATTTAAGAGATAATGCAGCAATCAGGGTAAGTCGTTCCATAAAGGACATTGCCTACAAAGCAATATATTGTAAAGAAAATATAATAAAAACTACTCACAGGGAGCCTACTGTGGTAGAAATTGCAAAAGAGATAGGAGTGGAACCTGAAGATGTGGTGTATGCCCTTGACGCAATCCAAAGCCCGGTGTCTCTATATGATCCTGTATACGACCAGGGTGGGGATACCTTATATGTAATGGATCAGATAAGTGACAAAAAGAATAAAGAAGAAAAATGGGTAGAGAATATAGTTTTAAATGAGGCATTAAAAGGCTTAAGTGAAAGAGAACGAAAAATAATAGATATGAGATTCTTTAATGGAAAAACACAAATGGAAATAGCAGATGAAATTGGCATAAGCCAGGCACAGGTTAGCAGACTTGAAAAGAACGCACTGAAGGCAATGAAGAAATATATGGAGTAATAAAATCAGGAACCAATTATAAGAATCTGTATATACTAAAGAAAAGGGTGAAATTGTTCAATCATAATGCGTATAGAAGAATTGAAACAAAAAGAAGTTATAAATACTTGCAACTGCAAAATATTAGGTTGTGCAGATGACATAGAGTTTGATATTTGTACAGGCTGTATTGAGGCAATAATAGTTCCGGGACCGGGAAAATGGTGTGGTCTTGTGTGTAGTGATTTTGAATATGTAATTCCATTTAAATGTATTGTTCAGGTGGGACCTGACATAATTCTTGTAAAAGTTGATGAAAAAGAAGTGAGAAACAAAATAAAAGTGTAAATTTCTTGACCTATGGATAAAAGTTCCATATAATCTAGTAGTAAAAACATTTTAGTTAGAAGAATGTAATAGTTAAAAAGAAAATATGTAAAAACTTATAAGAACTAACAAGTACGGAGGATTTAAATGAAGTGTCCATATTGTGGAGCAGATGATACAAAAGTTATAGACTCAAGACCGGCAGAAGAGAACAATGCCATTAGAAGAAGACGTCAGTGCGAGAAATGCAACAAGCGTTTTACAACATATGAAAAAGTAGAAACAATACCTTTAATAGTAATAAAAAAAGAAAACATAAGAGAGCCATATGACAGAGGAAAAATAGAGGCAGGAATACTTCGCTCATGCCATAAAAGACCGGTATCATATGACCAGATAGTGCAGGCTGTGGAAGATGTTGAAAATACTATTTTTAACATGGAAAAGAAAGAAATTCCAAGTCAGGTTATTGGCGAGATTGTAATGGATAGACTAAAACAGCTTGATCAGGT